>Ga0187893_10006008_pt1 | contig 21151 bp, 20 predicted proteins | sample MA1701074metaG_FD_139574 | JGI IMG/M metagenome (GOLD analysis project Ga0187893, IMG submission 139574) | White microbial mat communities from a basaltic lava cave in the Kipuka Kanohina Cave System on the Island of Hawaii, USA - MA170107-4 metaG ...
CCTAGCGCTGGGGCAGCTCCATCTCGAAGACGGGCCGTGCGCGCCCCGTCTCGACCACCCGAAGCACCACCCGGTCGCCATGGTCGGCATCGCCGAAGTCCGCGCTACCGCCATAGAAGTCGAGCACCACGAAGCCCGGGTGCGCGTGGGCGAAGAGGGTGCCGGCGATGGCCGTGACGGTCGTGATGTTCCGGACCGAGCCGGCCCCGCTCACCACGAGCGTGCCCGCGGTGTCGCGCCCCTCGATCACCTGGAGGCTGTGGTCGTGGCCGGCGGCGTAGACGAGCGGGGGCTCCTTGCCGAGCGCCGGCACCAGGCGTCGCACCATCAGGCGGTAGACCTCGGCGTCCACGTCCTGGATGGTGAAGCCGAGCGAGCTGGCGAAGGCCGACGCCCGTGTAGTCCAGAAGCCGCGCCCGTACCCGCCGTGCGGCCCGCCCGTGCGGAGCGGATGGTGCGCCGCCACGATCACGTGATCGCTGGCGCGCGCGCGGAGCTCCTTCGAGATGAGTCGCAGGAAGTCGCGCTCGCTCGCGACGCCGTCGCAGGCGGGCCGGTCCTCGGGGTCGAGGAGCCACCAGTCGAGGTCGAGGCTCATCACGTAGAGGCCGTGCGTGAGCCCGTCGCCCGGCTCGACCAGCGCCTCGACGGCCGGGCCCGGGCAACCGCCCTTTGGCTGGAACCGGGCAGGGCTCTCGCGGAAGGAGTCGATGAAACGCTCCTGGCGCGCGAGCTTCTCGGCGCTCGCGGTCACGTTGCCCCAGTCGTGGTTCCCCGGCACGAAGAGCTTCTTCGCGCGCGTGGCGCGGAGCTGCTGGAGCAGGACCCCCTCGCCGCGCTCGTCGCCGTCGCCGAGCCCGCTCGGATAGAGGTTGTCGCCGAGGAACACCACGGTGGTGCGCTCGAGCAGATCCTCCGCCCAGAAGCCGAGGTCCGAGAGCGTGGCCTCCTCCGGCCGCGTCGCGCCCGCGTCGCCGATCAGGATCAAGCGGTAGGACGGCGTCCGGGCTCCCAGCGCGCTCGCCACGCGCCACAGGCTGTGGCCCTTGGGCGAGATGAAGGGCGGCCCGCCGGCGCCGTAGTACGGGGTAGCGAAGCGGGAGCCGCCGCACGCGAGCAGCAGGGCAGCCGAGAGGAGGGCAGAAATCGAGACGTGCCGGACCGGTCCCCGGTTCGCCATCCGGGTCCTGTCGGCAAGCGGGCGGCAGCGCTGGAGCCGGCCGGAGGCCATCAGGAGCGGGGCGCGGGCCCGCGTCCGGGCGCGGCGGCGGCACGCGCGAGGAGGGCCAGCGCGGCGGCCGGGTCGGACGGGGCCGGCTCCGCGCTCGCGGCCGCGCGCGCGGCCTCCCACCAGGGGGGCCGCGCTCCGCCATCCTCCGCGAGGAGGAGCCGCTTTGCTTCGTCGGCGAAGGCGCGCGCGTACTCGGGCGGGCGCGGGTCGGTCTCGCAGGCGCGCAGCATCGGGTCGAAGGCGGCGCGCTCCTTCGCGCCCCGGGCCTCGAGCATGCGGAGCGCGTCGGCGCTCCGCACTTCGACCGCCTGGTCGGGGCGCGGGGCGGGGCCGCCGCCGTCGAGACCGCGGCCCGGGAGCAGCAGCACGCCCGGCACGCGGGCGGCGCGCGCACCGGCGAGCAGCAGCGCTACGTAGGCGCCCAGTCCGGCGCCGAGCAGGCAGGCGTCACCGAGCTCGGCGAGCGCGTCGTCGGCAGCGGCGGCGCAGAGCTCGGGCGAGTAGCTCCCGCCGCGCATCCAGGCCGAGTCGCCGTGGCCCGGTAGATCGAGCGCGAAGACGCGCCCGGGCCAGCTCGCGGCGCGCGCGGCGAAGTCGCGCGCGCTGCCGCCGAGCGCGTGGAGCGCGAGCAGCGTCGGGCCGGGGCCCGGGCGGAGCTCGTGGAGCGCGACCTCGCCGCGGCCGCTCGCGAGCTTCATGCGCGCCCCAGCCAGTCGAGCACGAGCTCCGCCGTCTCGCCGGGCTTCTCGATGTGCGCGAAGTGGCCGGCGCCCGTGACAACCGCGGTCTCGAGCACCGGCACGTGGCCGAGTCGCTCGCTGCGCCACGGGTCGGGGAGCCCCCACGTGTCGGGCTGGTCGCCCCAGACGGCGAGCATCGGCGTCGCGAGGCCCCGCCACGCGGGCGCGATCCACTCGGGGCGCCACGGTCCGAAGCCGCGCGCGGCGTAGGGATCCACCTTCCAGACGAAGCCGCCCTCCACCTCGCGCGCGCCGCGTGCGGCGAAGTAGCGCAGCCACTCGAGCGAGAGGCGCGGGTTCTGCTGGCGCCGGCGCGCCGCGAGCTCGTCGAGCGACGGGCTCGGCCGGAAGCTCGCGCGGGCGACGTTCGTGCGCCGCCAGTCGAGGAAGGCGGCCAGCAGCTCGGGGATGGTGCCTTCGTAGCGCCGCATCCCCTCGGCCTGATGACCCTCCGGCGGCGGGCCGAAGCCGTCGATGTTCACGAGCCGCCGCACGCCCTCGGGGAGCAGCAGCGCGGCGTCGGTGGCGAGGCCGCCGCCGCGGCTGTGGCCGACGAGGTGCGCCGGGCGGCCGAGATCGCGCAGCACGTTCACCACGTCGAGCACGTCGGCCAGCCAGGTGTAGGCGTCGGGCCACTCGGAGTCGCCGTGGCCGCGCGAGTCGAGCGCGAGCACGCGATGGCGGCGCGCGAGGAGCGGGGCGAAGGTGTCGAAGCTCCGGGCGTGGTCGTAGAAGCCGTGCGTGAGCAGCACGGGCTCGGCGGCCTCGTCGCCCCACTCGACCACGTTGAGCCGCAGCCCGAGCGAGCGCACGAAGCGCTGGCGCGCGGGAGCGACGGCGCCCGGGTAGCCGACCTCCATCGCGCGCGGCAGCATAGCGGGGACGTTCTTCAAAACGTCAAAACGCGCCGAGGTGACCCGCGTTTTGACGTTTTGAAGAACGTCCCCGGGAGGTTCGATGGAGGTCGGCGTCTGTCTGCCGTACATGAAGCGGGGGCTCGCGCGCGAGACGCTGCTCGGCTTCGCGCGCGCCGTCGACGCCGGGCCCTTCGCGAGCCTCTCGTGCGGGGAGCGCATCACGGGCCCGACGGTGGACCTCGCCACCACGCTCGCCGCCGCCGCCGCGGTAACCTCGCGCGTCCGCATCGTGCCCACGCTCTACGTGCTGCCGCTCCACGACGCGGTGAAGGCCGCGAAGGAGATCGCGACGCTCGACGTGCTCTCGGGCGGGCGCGTCGCGGTCACGGTCGGCGTCGGCGGGCGCCCGCACGACTACCAGGCCGTCTCGGCCCCGTTCGAGCGCCGCCACGCACGCATGGACGAGCAGGTGGCGCGCATGCGCGCGATCTGGCGCGGCGAGCCGCCGTTCCCCGGCGCCGACCCCGTCGGCCCCGCCCCGCTCCAGGCCGGCGGCCCGCCCCTCTACGCAGGCGTGATGGGCCCGAAGGCGACGGCGCGCGCGGCGCGCTGGGCCGACGGCGTGTACGTGTGGTCGGGGAACGGCGAGAAGAGCGAGATCGCGCGCCTCCTCGCCCAGACCGACCGGGCCTGGGAGGCCGCGAAGCGCGACCGGCCGCCGCGCCGGATCGGCGGCTTCTGGTACTCGCTCGCGCCCGAAGGCGCGCTCGAGAAGCTCCGCGCCTACGTGCACGCCTACGTGGCGTACTTCGGCGAGGCGCCGGCGCGCGCCATGGCGGCGCAGATGAACCGCGCCACGCCCGACGCCGTGCGCCAGGCGCTCGACGACCTCGCGAGTGCCGGCTGCGACGAGGTCTTCCTCGTGCCCGCGACCGCGGAGCTCGCCGAGGTCGAGCGCGTGGCCGAACTCGTCTCGCGGCGCTGAGCCCGCGCGCGGGCCTCACCCGCCCAGCGCAACCCCGAGCGCGAGCGCGACGAGCCCGAGCGCGCCGCCGGCGTGGAGGAGGAGCGCCCCGCGCCGCCCGCGCGCCGCGCCCGGCGGCCGGTCCCGCGCGACCACCGTGAAATCGAGCACGGCGACCGCCGCGGACGCGGCCAGGCCGAGCGCGAGGAGCTCGCGGCGGCCCGCGGCGACGAGGAGGAGCAGCAGCACGCCGAGCACGAGGTCGCGCACGCCCATCGCGCGCAGGAAGGCGAGCGCGCGCGGATCCGGGACGACGATCCCGAACTGGCGCGACGCGAGGCCGGGCGCGGCGAGCGCGCCGACACCGATCCCGATCAGGGCGAGGGCCACGAGTCCGGTGAGAGCGAGTGCGAGCATGCGCTGCATTCTACCGGGGCCGGGGCTACGGTCGGCCTCCCTGGAGGTGATCCATGGCCGATTCCGAGCGCCGCCAGCGCGGCGTCGAGACGATGAAGAAGGTCTACGCGGGCGACGTGGTGACGCCGCCCGCCGGCGCGATGCCCTTCTCCGATCTGATGCTCGAGCAGCTCTTCGCGGAGGTCTGGACGCGTGAGGCGCTCTCGATCAAGGAGCGCCGTCTCGTGCTGCTCGGCATCATCGGCGCGCTCGGCGAGCGCGACACGTTCCAGATCCAGGTGAAGGCGGCGCTCAAGAACGGGGAGCTCACGCCGGCGCAGGTGCGCGAGGTGGTGATCACGCTCGCGAACTACGCCGGCTACCCGCGCGCGGCCGCGCAGGTGGCCGCGACCGAGGGGACGATCGCGGCGGTGGAGAAGGAGAAGAAGGGAGGCTGAGGGCCGCTACCCGCCGGCTCCGCCCGCCAGCGTCTCCATCTTCTTCGCGAGCCTCACGTCGCTGGCGGTGAGGCCGCCCGCGTCGTGCGTCGTCAGGTCCACCACCACGCGGTTCCAGACGTTCGACCACTCCGGGTGGTGGTTCATGCGCTCGGCCTCGAGCGCGACGCGCGTCATGAAGCCGAACGCGGCGTTGAAGTCGGCGAAGCGCCACTCGCGGTGGAGCTTCCCGCCCTCGACGCGCCAGCCCGGCAGCTCCACCAGCGCCTTCGCCAGCTCGGCCTCGCTGAGCCGCACGCGCGCCATCAGGTCGGCGCGTGGATCGCCTTCACGAAGGCGTCGAAGAGCGCGCGGCGGATCGTCTCGCGCAGCGCGTTGCCGTGCGCCTTGCGGAAGGCCTTGAGCGGAATGATGCCCTTCGCCATCGAGCGGTGGCCGCCGCCGAGGCCCATGCCCTCGACCACCGCGCGCACCACGTCGCCGGCGGCGCGCACCCAGCCGACGTTGCGCACCGAGAAGACCAGGTCGGAGCCCACGATGCCGGCCGCGATTGCCCACTCGGCGCCCTCGGCCTGGAGCCCGAGGTCCGCCACCTGCGGGATCACGTCCTCGCGCACGCGGCCGAGCACGAGCAGGTGGATCCCCTCCTCGACGTGCGAGGTTGCGAGCGCGCGCCCGAGGGCGCGGAGCCCCTCGTGCGGGAGCGCCGGCCGCTCGATCCGCCGCAGCAGCGCAGGGCTGTGGTACGTGTGCACGAAGGCGAACGCCCCGATGTCGTGCGGGCTCGTGTCGCGGCCGAGCAGCTGCGTGTCGCTCTTGATGCCGTAGAGGAGCGCGGTCGCGAGCTTCGGGCGCACCTCTAGGCCCGATGCGCGCAGGTACTCCGTCAGGATGGTCGAGGTCGCGCCGTAGCTCGGCCGGAGATCCTTCAGCACCGCGTCGTAGCCCCCGCGCTCGGGGTGATGGTCGATCACGACGTCCGGCATGCTGACGCGCGTCGGCGGCGGCTCGCCGAACACGGTTGGCTGCACGTCCACCAGCGCGAGCCCGTCGAACTCGTCGAGCTCCTCGGGGGTGATGGTCCGCACTTCGATGCCGAGCGCCTTCACCATCGCCACGTTCTCGGGCCGCGTGATGCCGCCGAACGAGACGAGCGGGGCGGTGGGGGAGCGGCGGCCGAGCAGCGCCCGCAGCGCGAGCCCCGACGCGATGCCGTCGGGGTCCGGGTCGGGCTGGAGCAGGATGCCCACCTTCTCGCGCGGCGCGAGCAGCTCCTGGAGCTGCACCATGCGGTGGAGGTTCCCGAGGTGCGCGAACTCGTGATCGACGTCGTCGCGGATCTGCGTGCGGAGCCCGGTGCGGCGGAGGCACGGATGCGCCGGCAGCTCCTCGCTCTGGAGCCGGTCCGACATGACCAGGATGGGTGCGCCGGGCGCGGCCTCCGCCACCGACTCGACCGCCGCGCGCACGAAGGGGGCCTCGTCGGAGATCAGCGCGAACTCGTCGCCTTCCTTCGGGTCGAGCTTGGCGAACGACTCGGCGGCGAGGCCGCCCTGGAGCACGCGGAACCCCGGGGGCCGCGCGCGAGCCTCGTCCTCCCGCGGCACCCACGTGAGCTCTTCGCTCTCCGAGGCCCCGATGCGCGCCCACAGGCGCGCGAGCTCGGCCCCATCGCAGACGATGACGCGACGACCCACCGCTTCCTACCGGGGGCGGAATCTAGCGGAGCAGAGGCCCGCCTCTGCGGCGGCGTGGGTCCATGGTCCCCGCGGGGGCCTCCCTATCTCTATGAGGGAGTCCCGCCGAGCGCCTCTTTCACCTTCGCCTTCGCGGCCTTGTAGTCGGCCTTGCCGGAGGGCGAGCGCCCGACGCTCCCCGCCACAACCACCCGCTTTGGCACCTTGTACCCGGCCAGCCGCTCGCGCACGAAACTCCGCAGCTCCGCCTCGGCGGCCGCGCTCCCAGGCTCGAGCTCGACGAGCGCCGTCACCGCCTCGCCCCACTTCTCGTCGGGGAGGCCGACCACGACGGCGTCGCGGACGGCCGGGTGGAGCTTCAGCGTCTCCTCGACCTCCTCCGAGTACACCTTCTCGCCGCCGGTGTTGATGCAGACCGAGCCGCGTCCGTGGAGGGTGAGCGTGCCGTCGGCCGCGACCGTGCAGAAGTCGCCGGGGATCGACCAGCGCCGGCCCTGATAGGTGCGGAAGGTCTCGGCGGTCTTCTTCTCGTCCTTGTAGTAGCCGAGCGGGATCGGCCCGCTCCGGGCCACGAAGCCCGCCTCGCCGCTCCCGGGCTGGACCTCGCGCCCGTCCGGCGTGAACACCTTGCAGTCTGGCCCGAGCCGGAAGCGGCCGAGCTGCACGCTCGCGTCTTTCGTGGTGAGCTCGGTCCCGAAGCCCATCGCCTCCGACGAGCCGAAGCTGTCCATCAGCACGGCGTGCGGGACGTGGCGGAGCAGGCCCTGCTTCACGGCGGGCGACCAGAGCACGCCCGAGGACACGATGAGGCGCACCGCACCGAGCTCGAAGCGCCCGGGCTCGGCGTCGAGCGCGCGCAGCATCGGCTTCGCGAAGGCGTCGCCTACGATCGCGATCGCCTGGGTGCTCTTAGCTTCCGCCGTGGCCCAGAGCTCGACCGGATCGAGGTGCTGGCTGTCGCAGGTGACGATCGCGCCGCCGCCCGCGAGCGCGTTGAACGCCGTGAACTGCCCGGTGCCGTGCATCAGCGGGCAGGCGGGGAGGAGCCGGAGCGCCGTCCCCTCCCGCGCGATCCGCGCGCGCTGCTCCTCGACGCTCGCCGACGGCTTCTCGCCGAGCGCGGCGATGCCGCCGCCGCCGAGCGCCTCGAAGATCGCGCCCTGCGTCCACATCACGCCCTTCGGCATGCCCGTGGTGCCGCCGGTGTAGAGGAAAACCATGTCGTCGGGGCTCCGCGCGACGTCGAGCGGGGAGCCGTCGCCGCGGGTCGTCTCTTCGAAGGGCACGGCGAAGGCGTTGCCGCCGCCCGCGGCGCCTGCGAGCTCGATCCACTCGCGCACGCCGGGCAGCCGGTCGCGGACCTTCGCGATGCGGTCCGCGAAGTCCGCCTCGTACACGACGGCGCGCGCGTCGGAGTTGTCGAACAGGTAGACGAGCTCGTCCTCGCGGTAGCGGTAGTTCACGTTCACCGGCACGAGCCGCGCCTTCAGCGCGCCCACGAGCGCCTCGACGAACTCGGGCCGGTTGTAGGAGTAGATCGCGAGCTTCTCGCCCGGCGCGTGGCTCCTGAGCAGGTGACGCGCGAGCGCGTTCGTGCGGCGGTCGAGTTCGCCCCAGCTGCGCGTGAGGCCGGCGGGCCCGTGCGCGAGCGCGATGCGGTCGGGCACGGTCGCGCCGACGAGGTCGAAGAGGTCGGCCAGGTTCCACTGCACCGTGAGCCTCCCGTTTGCTCTCCAGCGAGCCGCCGACTATAGCTGCGTCCGTGCAGCGCATCTTCGTCGGTGACATCCAGGGCTGCGCCGACGAGCTCGAGGAGATCCTCGCGCGCGCGCGCCGCGAGTTCGGCACCGCCTACGAGCTCTGGTCGGTGGGCGACGTCGTGAACCGCGGCCCGAAGAGTCACCGTGCGCTCGCGCTCGTGCGCGAGCACGTCGAGGCGGGCCGCGGCCAGGTCGTGCTCGGCAACCACGAGCTCGCGCTCCTCGCGTGCTGGCTCGGGGTCCGGAGCCCGCAGCCGACGGACACGCTGGAGGACCTGCTCGAGCGCCCCGACCTCGACGAATGGTGCGAGTGGGTCCGCCGGCGGCCGCTCGCCGTGGCCGGCGACCTCGGCCGGCGCGCCTTCCTGCTCGTGCACGCCTCGGTGCAGCCGAGCTGGACGCTCGAGGACGCGCTCGCCGAAGCGCGGGCGAACGAGGCGCTGCTCGGCGCGCCCGCGCGCGAGACGGCCAAGGGCCTCCTCCTCCGCCGGAGCGACGGCCTCGGGCGGCTCGTCTCGTGCCGGAGCGTGCTTTCGAACGGCGGTTGGTCGAAGGAGCTCCCCGAGCTCCTCGCGGGCGCTGAGCCCTGGCACGCCGCGTGGCGCCGCGCGGGACACCGCTACGGCGTCGCGTACGGGCACTACTCGATGCAGGGCCTCCACGTGGCGGACGGCCTCCGCGGGCTCGACACGGGCTGCGTGCACCACACGCGCGGCCGTGACGGATTCCTCACGGCCTGGCTCCCGGATCCCCGCGACCCGGATCCGTTCCGCGTCCCCGACGTGCGTTTCTGGCACGTGCTCGCACACCGCCGCTACTACCGCTTCGCCGACGACGAGCCGCCGAAAAAACTGCTTGATGCCCTACACCGGGAGGAGTAGGTTCGAGGCGGATCCCGGCGAACGCGGTGCAAGGAGGCTGAGGCTCCGCCCTGCCGACTGAGATGCCGCACCGCCAGCCGGGTCCGAGTGACGTCGGCAGAGCGGGCAAGTCCGCCGCACAGGCGACCGCAGGCGCGAACGCCGAGCACGATGTCTACGGCCGGATGCGCCGACGATCGGCGGCGGGCCACGTGCGGGGAATCCTCCCGGACCCGGGAGCTTCCACCGAAACGCGGAGACCGAGGAGGGCTCCAACAGCAGTGACGCTGGCCAAGCCGCTGCCGCGAGTCACTCCGAGGGCGCCCAACGACCAATAGGCCGGGACGATGTCGCCGGCAGGACGCTACTCCGCGACACCAATACGGGCCGCCCCGTCGGAGGCCCGGGAGGTCCCCCGCAGCCTCATCTCGTCGCGCCGCAGGGCCTCGCGCCCGGCCGCGCCGAGATCGCGGAGACTCGCCGGCCCGCGCTCGATCCAGTCCGCGTAGAGCGCGGCGAGCGCCGCGGGATCGCCGCGCGCCGCGAGCGCCCCGCTCGCCGCCTCGCTCCAGCGCGTGGCCATGGCGTCGTCGGCGAGGCGGATCACCTCGGACGGCTCGTCGGCGAGCACGTAGGGCGGCCGCTCGCCGCGGAGGAGCAGGAGCGCGCGGTCGCCCGTCGCGAGCGGCGGCGGCCGGAGCGGCGAGCGCTTCACCTCGAAGGCCGCCGGCGGCGCGCCGAGGAGCGCCTGCTCGAGGCGCACGGCGAGGCGGCCCTCGTCGACGCGCTCGACGCGGAGCACCGCGACCACGTCGGCCGCGGCGAGGCGGGCGTGGAAGGCGCGCGGGAGCGGCGGGAGCGGATGCCCGATCGGCTGCGCGCCCGCGGCGCAGGCGAGCACGAGGAGCACCGGGGCGAGTCGCGGCCGCACGCCGCGAGCCTAGCGAGGTGGGAGGATCCGGCCCCCTCTGCGAGGCTTCGCGTCGTGACCGAGTGGGTCGTCACGGTCGAGCGGCTCGCCGCGGGCGGCGAGGGCGTCGCGTTTGCTCCGGACGGGCGCGTCGTGTTCGTGCCGGCGACCGCGCCCGGCGATCGCGCACGCGTGCGCGTCGTCGAGACACACGCGAAGTGGCTCCGCGCGGAGCTGCTCGAGGTCGAGAGCCCGGGCCCGGGGCGCGTCGCGCCGCGTTGCCCGCTGGTCGGGCGCTGCGGCGGCTGCGCGTGGCAGCACCTCGACTACGCCACGCAGCGCGAGGCGAAGGCCGCCAGCCTGCGGGACGCGCTCCTGCGGATCGGCGGGCTCGCGCTTCCGGGCGAGGTCGAGGTCGTGGCCTCGCCGCCCTTCGGCTACCGCGGCCGCGCGCGGATCGGCACGGCGCGCGGCGTGGTGGGCTATCGGCGGCTCCGCTCCCATTCGCTCGAGCCCACGACGGCCTGCCCGGTGCTCGTGCCCGAGCTCGAGGAGGCGCTCGCGAAGCTCGCGGCGGCGCCGCCTGCGCGCGACGGCGAGATCGAGCTCGCCGCGGGAGACGCCGGCAGCGTGCGCGCGTGGGGACCGGGCGGGCTCCTGCTCGGCGACGCAACTCTCTCGATCGCGGCCGGCGAGCGTCACATTTCGGTGTCGCCCGGCGTCTTCTTCCAGGGCAACGCGCGGCTCCGGCCGGCGCTGCTCGAGGCCGTGCTCGAGGCCGCCGGGCGCGGCGAGCGCGCGCTCGAGCTCTGCGCGGGGGCGGGCTTCTTCACGCTCGGGCTCGCGGCGCGCTTCGGCCGGCTCGTGGCCGTCGAATCGAGCGGGCCCGCCGTGCGCGATCTGCGGCGGAACCTCGAGGCGGCCGGGGTCGGGAATGTCGAGATCGAGCGCGCGCCGCTCGCAGGGCTCTCTGCGTGCGCGAGCCTCGCGGGCTTCGTGCCCGAGGCGATCGTAGTGGACCCGCCGCGCACGGGGCTCGGCCCGGACGGCGTCGCGGCGATCGCGGCGCTCGGCGCCGCGCGCCTCGTCTATGTGTCGTGCGCTCCCCCCACGCTCGCGCGCGACCTCGCCGCGTTTGCGGTGCGGGGCCTCCGCCTCGCGAGCGTGCGGGGCTTCGACCTCTTTCCGCAGACGCCTCACGTCGAGGCGCTCGCTGTGCTCACGCGTTAGGATGGCGTCGTGCGGCCGCGCGGACTGCTGTACGTCGAGGGGCCACGCGATCGGGACGTCCTCGAGGGCTGGGCCTGGGCCGAGTCGGCGCCGCTCGGCCGGGCGCTGAACGCCGCCGTCGTGATCCTGGGCGGCCGGCAGCCCGAGCGCGCAGCCGCCCACTTCGCGGAGGAGAAGGCCCTCCGCCCCGGCCTCCAGGGCCTCTGCGTGCTCGACCGCGACGACGGCGCGCCGGCGGGCGCAGCCAGGCTCGACGGGCTCGAGGTCTTCACCTGGTCGCGCAGGCACATCGAGAGCTACCTGCTGGTCCCGGCCGCGATCCAGCGCGCGCTCCGCACGCCGGACACGGAGGGCCGTGTGGCGCGCCTCCTGCGCCAACACCTGCCCGCCTGGGACGACGAGCGCGCGCTCCGCGACCTCGACGCGAAGCGCCTGCTCGCGACCCGCGGTCCGCTCGCGCGTGGGCTCGGCCAGCCGCTCGCGCTCGGCCGCATCGCGCGGTTCATGCGCCGCGAGGAGCTCCACGCGGACGTGTCGGCGCTCCTCGCGCGACTGCGCCAGATGCTGCTCGATTCGGCCGGAGCCGTGACGGCGGCCACAGCGCTCCGCTCCTCCTGACCCGAAGCTCTGGCCTCCGGGTGTGTATACTGGCCCGGTTCAGATGGAGGGTCCGCCATGGCCAGAGATCGCAAGCTGGACGCCGACCGCGCCGAGGTCGAGGAGTACAACGACGAGGCCTACTTCGACGGGTCGGGAATCCCCCAGGAACGTTCCTTCGACACGCGTCTGCTCCGCGAGCCGACCACCGTGCTGCCCGTGCGCAAGCCGCTCGTGCTCTCGCGCTTCCATTCCGTGACCGACGCGATCCGCTCGATGCAGTCCGAGCACCGCGGCGTCGTGCTCGTGAGCGAGGACGGCACGATCCACTCGAAGCTGGTCGGCATCTTCACCGAGCGCGACGTCCTGTTCCGGGTCGTGGATCAGGGGCGGAACCCGGCCACGCTCCCGCTCGGCGAGCTGATGACCGCGGAGCCCGAGTGCCTGCGCGACGACCAGACCATCGCCGAGGTGCTGCGCATGATGAGCGTCGGCGGCTTCCGCCACGTGCCGATCGTGGACGCCGACGGCCGGCCGGTGCACGTCGTCTCCGTGCGCGACGTGGTCGAGTTCCTGGTCGAGGCGTTCCCGCAAGAGGTGCTGAACCGGGGTAGCGACCGCACCAGCGAGCGCGAGGGCGGTTGAACGGCGACGCTGCAAGCTAGGTCCGGCTGGATCGAAAAGACCGGATCGCTAGCGCGCAGCGAGCCGCAGGCGAGCGAAGCGGATTGCTGGCGCAAGAGATCGAGGAGCCGCGGCCGGCGGAGGAGCGGCCGCTGCGCCTCGTCGAGCGGCCGCGCCCCGCGCCGGGGCCGGGCGAGCTGCTGGTCGCGGTCGAGGTGTGCGGCGTCTGCCGCACGGACCTCCACGTCGCCGAGGGCGACCTCCCGCCGCGCCGGCCGCACGTGATCCCCGGCCACGAGGTCGTGGGCCGGGTCGCGGGTCGCGGCCCCGGGGCGGCGCGGTTCCGGGAGGGCGACCGCGTCGGCGTGGCCTGGCTCCACCGCGCCTGCGGCGCGTGCCGCTTCTGCGCCGCGGGTACCGAGAACCTCTGCACCGCGCCGCGCTTCACGGGCTGGGACGAAGACGGCGGCTACGCCGAGTACGTGGTCGCGCCCGAGGACTTCGTCTACACGCTCCCCGAGCGCGCCGACGCTGCGAGCCTCGCGCCGCTCTTGTGCGCCGGCATCATCGGCTGGCGCGCGTACGCGCGGAGCGGCGTCGCGCCCGGCGAGCGTCTCGGCCTCTACGGCTTCGGCGGCTCCGCGCACATCGTGATCCAGATCGCCCGGCACTTCCGGAACGAGGTCTACGTGGTGAGCCGCGGTGCCAGGCACCAGGCGCTCGCTCGCGAGCTCGGCGCGGCGTGGGTGGGCGACGCCGGCGCGACGCCGCCCGTCGCGCTCGACGGCGCCATCCTGTTCGCACCTGCTGGCGACGTCGTGCCCGCGGCGCTCGCCGCGCTCGACCGCGGCGGCGTCCTCGCGGTCGCGGGCATCCACCTCTCCGCGATCCCGGTCCTCGACTACCAGACGCACCTGTTCCAGGAGCGCGAGCTCCGGAGCGTCACCGCGAACACCCGCGCGGACGGCCGCCGCCTCCTCGAGCTCGCGGAGGAGGTCCCGCTCGCGACGCACACGGTCCCGTACCCGCTCGCGCGCGCGGACGACGCGCTGATCGACCTGAAGCAGGACCGGATCCGGGGCGCGGCGGTGCTCGAGGTTGGGGGCTGAGGGGCCCGGGGCCGCGCCCGCCGGCCCTCAATCCCACCCCCCGACCGGACGATCCACCCCCGGCTGGGTGCCCACCGGAGGGGTGCATGCATCGCTTCGTCTGGCTCGCGTTTGCCCTCGTGCTTGCTTGCGCGGGAGCGCCGCAGGCCGACCCGGGCCGTGCGCTCGTGTTCGGGAGCGTGCGGCTCGTGCCGAAGGCGGGCGCCGAGCGCGCGGGTGCGTCCTATGGCGACCGGCGCCTCCGCGACGTCGAGCGCGTGGACTACCAGCAGCCCGGCTTCTCGGTCGTGTTCGCGGACGCGCCGGCGGCAGCGGGGACGGAGCCCGCCCGGGTGGCGCTCGAGTCCCCGGCCGGCCGGCTCCGCTTCTCCCCGGCATACGCGGTGACCGGCCTCGCGCACGGCGTCGAGGTCGTGAACCGGACGAGCGAGGTGCGGATCGTCTCTGCCCCGGCGGCCGGCTTCGTGCGCTCGCTCGCGCCGGGCGAGACGGCCCACGTGGCGCCGGCCGAGGCCGGCGAGCTCGAGCTGCACGCGCTCGGCGGAAACGCGGCGCCGGCCGTGGTGTTCGTGGCCCCGGGCGCGTTCGCGCAGGCCGGCGCCGACGGGCGCTACGAGCTCCGCGGCCTCGCGCCCGGCGCGGTCGAGATCCGCGCCTGGCACCCGCGCCTCCCGGTGAGCCTGGCCCAGCGCGTCGAGGTCGCGGCGGGCGAGGCGCTCGAGCTCGACCTCGAGATCGGCGTGGACCGCGCGGAGCGGGCGGCGCCGTGAGACTCCTCCTCGTCACGCTCCTCGGGCTCGCCGCGGGCGGCGCGGCCGCTGAAGACGCGGCGCGCCTCGAGGCGCTCGAAGAGCGCGTAAACTATCTCGAGGACGAGCTCGCCCGCACGCGCGCCGAGTGGCACGCGGCGGACATCGCGCCGGACGACTCGTGGACCGATCGCGTCTCGCTCTCGGGCAGCGCCGAAATCGGCCACTATGGCGGCCAGTCCGACGCCGTGACGCACGACGCTGGCTACCGCGTCTGGGACGCGCGGCTCTTCCTCGACGCCGAGCTCGGCGAGGACATCCGCGTGGGCTCGCAGCCGCTGGTCCGGAACCTCGGCCTCACCGCGGAGTGGAACCTGGTGCGGCTCGGCGACCTCGTGAACGAGGTCGGCGAGCTCTACCTCGACCTCCAGGGCATCGGCGGGAGCCCCTGGCTCAACTTCCGGCCCGGGCGCTTCCAGGCGCCGGTGGGTGAGGCCTACCCGCGCTACGGGCGGGACGCGGGGAAGGACCCCTTCATCAGCGCCCCGCTCGGCGGTCCCTGGTGGTGGGACGAGGGCGTGATGGTCTACGGCGGCTCCGAGGAGGGGCTCGCCGGCTACGTCGCCTCGATCAGCAACGGCGAGACGGCCTTCGGCTACGACGCCGGCAGCGGCGAGCAGGTGACGCTGAAGCTCTGGACGCAGCCTCTGCCGTGGCTCTACGTGAGCGCGAGCGCGCTCTCGAGCGGCGAGATCGAGGGGAGCGGCGGCGCGCTCTGGCTCGGCGAGAGCTGGGCCACGCCGATCGGCGACGAGACGGACGTCGAGACCTTCTTCGATGGCGCGCCGCAGGCCGACGCGGACGGCGGCTACGCGCGCACCTGGCTCGCTGGAGGCGACGTGGTGCTCACGCCGCACGAGGCGCTCCGGATCTGGCTCGCCTACGGCCAGTACCAGATCGACGGGGATGACGGCAGCGCCTACGACCGCACGCTCCACTACGGGATCGCCGAGCTGGTGCTGCGCGGCTCGGTGCTCGGGCCGCAGTTCGCGCCCGGCTACGTGGGCTTCCGAGCCGACACGCTCGGCACCTTCGACGACGGGCGCGGCTTCCTGCTCGACTGGAGGTACGCCGAGACGCTCGGTTACAACATGGAGGAGTACTGGGCGTACACCCTCGTGGCCGGCTGGGAGCTCGGCCGCCACGCGGTCCTGCGCATCGAGTACTCGTTCCGCGACATCGATTTGGTCGAGGGCGTGCCCGATGAGGTCCGCGACGAAGCCGAGGACCCGAGCACCTTCGCGGTGGAGTTCGGGGTCCACTTCTGATGCAAAGCAAAGCCGGTCTCGTGCTCCTCGCGTTGCTCGTGGCCGGCGCGGCTCGCGCCGAGCCCGCGAGCGTGAGCGGCCGCGTGAGCGTGGGCGCGGCGGGCCTCGCGCTCGCCGACGCCGGGCCGATCGTCGTCTACCTCGAGGCGCTGGGGGCACCCGCGACCACGCCCAGCGTGGGCGTCGAGATCCGCCAGCACCTCGCGCGCTTCGAGCCGGGCTTCACGGTGGTGCCGGTCGGCGCGCCGGTGCGCATGCCGAACGACGACACGATCTTCCACAACGTCTTCTCGTACTCGAAGCCGAACGACTTCGACCTCGGGCTCTACGGCGCGGGCGAGGCGCGCACCGTGACGTTCCGCGCGGCCGGGCCCGTCCGGATCTACTGCTCGATCCACGAGCGCATGAACGGGCTCATCTTCGTGACGCCCTCGGCGCTGTTCGACACGCCCAAGCCGACCGGCGCGTATGGCATCGCGGGCGTGCCGCCCGGCCACTACCGGCTCCACGTCTGGAGCGAGCGCCTGCCCGTCTGGTCGCGCGAGCTCGAGCTGCGCGCGGGCGAGGCCGCCCAGGTCGAGGTGCGACTGCTCGCGCTCGGCGGCTAGGCCGCGCGCTCGCGGTCGGCGCGCAGCCGCGCGAGCGCCTGGTCGGCCGGCTCGGCGCGGCAGATCACGAAGCCCTGGATCTCGTCACAGCTCCACTCCGCGAGGAGCGCGCGCTGGCGGTCGGTCTCGACGCCCTCGGCCACCACACGGAGCCCGAGCGCCTTCCCCATCGCCACGATCGAGCGGGTGAGCGCGGCGGCCTCGCCGCTCTGCGCGATCGGCTTCACGAAGGACTGGTCGATCTTGAGCGTGTCCACGGGCAGCCGGCGCAGGTGCGAGAGCGAGGAGTAGCCGGTGCCGAAGTCGTCGAGCGCGATCGCGAGGCCCATGCCGCGCAGCTCGTGGAGCGTCTGGATCACGCCAGCCTCGTCGCGAAGGATCGCGCTCTCGGTGATCTCGAGCTCGACGCGCACCGGGTTCACCCCGGTCTCGGCGAGGATGCGCGCCACTTTGCGCGACAGCTCGGGGCCGAACTGGCGCGCGGAGACGTTCAGCGACACGCGCAGGCCGAGCGGTCCGACCACGCGCTCCCAACGGCAGATCTCGTGGCAGACGGTGCGCATCACCCACTCGCCGAGCGTCTCGATCAGGCCCGTCTGCTCGGAGATCGGGATGAACTCGCCCGGCGGCACCGCGCCGAGCTCGGCGTCGGTCCAGCGGAGCAGCGCCTCGAAGCCGGTGATGCGGCCCGAGGCGAGCTCGATCCGCGGCTGGTAGTGCAGCGCGAGCTCGTCGTGCTCGAGCGCGCGGCGCAGGCGCGCCTCGATGGTGAGGCGCCGGAGCGCCGCCGCGTTCATCGACTGGTCGTAGAACTGGTAGCCGTTCCGCCCGTTCGCCTTGGCGTGATACATGGCGGAGTCGGCGTTGCTGAGCAGCGCGTCGAGCGTCTCGCCGTCGGCCGGCCAAGAGGCGATGCCGATGCTGGCGCCGATCACGAGCTCGTGGTTGCGCACCTCGAAGGGCTGGCGCAGCGCCGCGAGGAGGCGGCTCGCGACCGCGGCGAGGTCGCGCGGGTCGCGCAGCTCGGCGAGGAGCAGCGTGAACTCGTCGCCGCCGAGCCGCGACACGGTGCTCTCCGACTCGTCGTCGCCGAGCCGCGAGACGAGGTCGCTCTCGCGGAGCGTCCGCACCAGGCGGTCCGCGACCTGGCGCAGCAGCTCGTCGCCGACGCTGTGCCCGAGCGTGTCGTTGATGCGCTTGAAGTGGTCGAGGTCGAGGAACAGGACGCCGAGGCGGCCGTTTCGCCTGCGAGCCTGGGCGATCGCGAGCTCCATGCGCTCCCCGAAGAGCCGGCGGTTGCCGAGACCGGTCAGGCTGTCGCGGTACGCGAGGTAGCGGATCTGCTCGTCGGCGCGACGCCGCTCCGTGATGTCCTGGATCGTGCCCTCGAGCCGGAAGCTGCCGTCTGCGGTGGGCCGGCGCTGCACGTGCGAGTGCAGCACGCGCTCGCTGCCGTCGGGCAGCACGATGCGGTGATCGAGCTGCGCCGGTGAGCCGTCGCGCAGGCAGCTCTCGAACGCCTCGACGACGGCGCTCCGCTCGTCGGGGTGGATGCGCTCCATCAGCGCCTCGGGGCCCGGCTTGGCGGATTCCTGGATGCCGAGGATGGCCCAGAACTCGGCGGAGCCCCGGATCGCGAGCGTCTGCCGGTCGAGGTCGAAGCTGCCGACGCGCGCGAGCTGCTGCGCCTTCGCGAGGTGGAGCTGGCTCTCGTGCAGCTCCGCGAGGCGCTCGTCGAGCTCCGCGCGCGAGACGTTCAGGTTCTCGAGCATCAGGTCGATGCCGCGCGCCACGTCGCCGATCTCGTCGCCGCGCCCGCTCCGGATGCGCACGCGGAGGTCGCCGCTCCGGACGCGGTCCACGACCGCCTGGATCGCGAGGATCGGCCGCACCAGGCTCCGCGCCAGCGCTGTGCAGGCGAGGAGCGCGATGGCGAGCGCGGCGCTGCCGGCGAGCGCGAGGCGCGCGCGCGCGTTCGCGAGCGCGGTGCGCTCGGCGTCGAGGCTCGAGTGGACGGAGAGCGTGTGCTCGCCGAGCGTTCGCACGGGGGCCACGAGGAGCTCGCCCGGCTCGGCGCCCGCCGGGTCGAGCGTCACCTCCGCGCCGCAGAGCGACGACCAGGCCGCGAGCGTGCCCTTGCCGATGACCTCGGCCGCGACGAGCGAGCCGAGCTGCCGGCCCCCGGTGGCGAGCGGCACGCGCACCACGGCGTGGAGCCGGTCCGCGAGCGGCACGAGGCGCGGCGCCTCGGCCGCGAGCGCGAGGCCGGCGAGGTCCTCGGGGCCGCTCCGCGCGAGGGCCGCGCCCGCGCTGTCCACCAGGGCGACGAGCTCGGCCCGCTCGCGCTCGCGCAGCTCCGCCGCGAAGAAGCCGAGCGTGGGCGCGTCGGCCAGCTCGAGCGCGGCGCGGAGCTGCGGCGTGCCCGACACCGTGCGGTAGCGCGCGACGAGCGCTGCGAGGTGGTTCTCGACGAGCTGGTCGGCGGCGCTCGCGGCGCGCGCGAGGCGCTGCTCGGCGGCGAGGCGCAGGTCCCGGGACAGCGCGCGATCCTGGACGCTCACTGCGAGCGTGGTGGTCGCGATCGCCATCGCGGCGAGCGCGAGGGTCAGCCGGCGCGCGAGCGTGAGCCGCGCGAGGCGGGGCGAGACTCGTCGGCGGTTTTCGCCCGGCATGCCTCCCCGGATTCGCCTCGCGGGCGACGGGGGAGGATCGGTGGGACGGGGGGATGTCTTGAGGTGAAGTGGGGCGGGGCGCCCCGGCCCTAGGGCCGCATCCCCCGCGCCTTCGGGCCCCGCTCCTGCGCCGCGATCTCGACCGCGCGCCGGGCCCAGTCCACGAGGAGGGGGCGGGTCTCGCGCGGGTCGATCAGCTCCTCGACGCCGAAGGCCTCGGCGGTGAGGAGCGGCGAGCGCAGCGAGGCGAGCTTCTCCTCGAGCTCGCGGCGGAGCGCGTCGGGGTCGGGGGCGGCCTCGAGCTGGCGGCGGTAGGCGGCCTCGACGCCGCCCTCGATCGGGAGCGAGCCCCACTCGCCGGACGGCCACGCGAAGCGGAGGTTCCCGCGCGTGTGGTTGCTGTGGCCGGCGCCCGCGACGCCGAAGGCCTTCCGCACGATGATCGAGCACCACGGCACCGTGGCCTGGTAGACGGCCGCGAGCGCGCGCACGCCCTTCCGGATCGTGCCGCGGCGCTCGGCCTCGACGCCGACCAGGAAGCCCGGGTTGTCCACGAAGTTCACGACCGGGAGCCGGAACGTGTCGAACAGGTCCACGAAGCGGGTCAGCTTCTCGGCCGCGTCGGCGTCGATCGCGCCGGCAGCGATGCGCGGGTCGTTCGCCAGCACGCCGATCGCGATCCCGTCGATGCGCGCGAGGCCCGTGACGAGAGAGCGGCCCTGGTAGCGGCCGATCTCGAAGAACGAGCCGAGGTCGAGCACGAGCGCGAGGAGCTTCCGCACGTCGTAGGTCTTGCGGCGCTCGCGCGGCACGATCGAGAGGAGCACCTCCTCGCGGCGCTCGGGGTCGTCCTCGGGAGTGGCACGCGGTGGTGTCTCCCAGACCGAGGCCGGGAGAAAGGAGAGGAAGCGCCGGATCTGCGCGAAGGCCTCGTCCTCGGAGGGGGCCTCGTTGTCCACTGCGCCGCTCTCGCGCGCGTGGATGTGCGCGCCGCCGAGCTCCTCCTTCGTGACGTCGCGGCCGAGCGCGCGGCGCACCACGGGCGGGCCGGCCACGAAGAGCTGGCTGCTGCCCGGCACCATCACCGAGAAGTGCGAGGCCGCTACCCGCGCCGCGCCGAGGCCGGCGACCGGGCCGAGCGCCGCGGACACGACGGGCACCGTCGCGAGCAGCTCGACGGAGACGTCGAAGTCGGGGTTGTAGGGGACGTAGGAGCGCTTGATCTCGGCGTTCGTCTTGACGCTGCCGCCGCCGCCGGTGCCGTCCACGAGGCGGACGAGCGGGAGCCGGAGGTCGCGCGCGACCTTCTCGGCCCAGCCCATCTTGTTGCCGACGGCGCCGTCGGCGGCGCCGCCGCGCACCGTGAAGTCGTCGCAGCCGACCACGACGGGGCGGCCGTCGATGCGCCCGCGCCCGCACACGAAGTTCGAAGGCGTGAAGCTCTCGAGCGTGCCGTCCTTCGCGTAGACGGCGCGGCCGGCGAGCCCGCCCGTCTCGTGGAAGGAGGCGGGGTCGAGCAGGCGCTCGATGCGCTCGCGGACGGGGAGGCGCCCGGCGTCGCGGTGGCGCTGCACGCGCTCGGCGCCGCCCATCTGCTTCGCCAGCTCGGCGCGGCGCGCGATCTCGTCGAGCTCGGGCTTCCAGCTCATGCCGCGGATTCTAGTAGAGTCCGGCGCCGTGAAGTTGCTCGCGCTCGACTTCGACGGCGTGATCTGCGACAGCGCGCGCGAGGCGTTCGTGGTGGCGCTGCGCACGTTCGCGGAGATCTTCCCGGAGCACCGGCTGCCCGCCGCCGCCGAGCGGGACGCGGGCCTCTACGCGGGCTTCCTCGAGAGCATGCCGCTCGGGAACCGCGCCGAGGACTACGCCGTCGTGCTCGCCGCGCTCGCCTCGGCGCACGCGCTCCCCGACCAGGCCGCGTACGACGCGTTCCGCGGGAGCCTCGCGGCCGAGCGGCTCCGCGCCTTCCACCGGCGCTTCTACCAGGTGCGCTCCGCCTGGGCGGAGCGCGATCCCCCTGGCTGGCTCGCCGAGATGGCGCCGTACCCGGGCCTCTGCGACGTGCTCCGCCGCCGGGCCCACGACGTTCGGCTCGGCATCGCGACCGCGAAGGACCGCGGCTCGGTCCGCAAGCTGCTCGTGAGCTACGGCATCGCCGACCTCTTCCCCGACGGCTTCGTGCTGGACAAGGAGGCGGGCGAACGGAAGGGCGACCACGTGACGAAGCTCGCCACCGAGGCCGGGATCGAGCCCGCCGAGGTGACCTTCGTGGACGACAAGGTGAACCACCTCGAGGACGTGGCCGGGCTCGGCGCGCGCTGCGTGCTCGCGGCCTGGGGCTACAACGGCGCGCGCGAGCGC
>Ga0187893_10006009_pt1 | contig 21147 bp, 15 predicted proteins | sample MA1701074metaG_FD_139574 | JGI IMG/M metagenome (GOLD analysis project Ga0187893, IMG submission 139574) | White microbial mat communities from a basaltic lava cave in the Kipuka Kanohina Cave System on the Island of Hawaii, USA - MA170107-4 metaG ...
CGCGAAAAGCCGAGCGACCTGGCGATCACGCGCCGGGCCGTCGGATCGTCGGGAAGCTCATGCGTCTGCAGGTCGCGGACGATCTGGAGGCGATGCTCGAGCGTGCGAAGGAACCGATACGCGTCCGCGAGGGCGTTCGCATCCTCCTGCGCGACGTATCCCCGATCGGCGAGCACCTCGAGCGCTCGAAGCGTCGTCGGTTCGCGGAGGTGTTGGTCGCGCCGGCCGTGCACGATCTGGAGGAGCTGGACCGCGAACTCGATGTCGCGGATCCCGCCCCATCCGCGCTTGACCTCCGACCCCGCCTTCCCGCGGGCGCGGACGTACTCCTCCAGTCGCACCTTGACACGCCGGACCTCGTCGATGGCACGGGGTTCGAGCTCCTCCGGGTAGACGTACGGCCCGACCGCGCCGACGAACGACGCGCCGAGCGACGCATCCCCCGCGACGGGCCTCGCCTTGATGAGTGCCTGGCGCTCCCAGGGCGCCGCGTGCGTCGCGTAGTGCTCGCGCATCGCCTCCAGCGAGCGACACAGGGCGCCCCCGCGACCGCCCGGGCGAAGCGTGGGATCGACCCGCAACGCGATCCCCTCGACGGTCGGCTCGGACAACAGTCGGATGAACTCGGCGCAGGCGCGTTCGGCCGCGTCCTGGCGTTCGGCTCCTGACCCCTCGTGCACGAACACGACATCGACGTCGGACGCGTAGTTCAGCTCCGCGCCGCCGAGCTTGCCGAGCCCGATCACGGCCACCCCTTCGGGAGCCGCGAGCGCACACGCGGCGCCCATGCACACCTCGGCGACCGTCGTGATCTCCACCACGACCTCGTCGAACGGAGCGCCGGACAGATCCCCAGCCGCAACGCGCAGCATCGCGCGCTTCCGGAACCTGCGCAGGCCGTCCCGAGCGCCGAGTCGCTCGACGTCGTCGCCGAGCTCCTCCTCGAGCTCTCGGCGCGACCGAGCCCGCACGTCGGCGAGCGCCGCCGCCTCGATGGGGTTCGCCACCAGGAAGTCCCCCGCGGCGGTCGAGAACCCGAGCAGGCGAACCGCGACCGACAGCACCTCGTCGCGCTCCAGCGCCTCCCGAGCAGCGGGGTGCTCGCGGACGCGCGAGAGCGCGACGCGAGCCAGGTCGGGATCGGGCACGTCGGCGATCAGACGCTCGAGCCGCTCCGTGGTCACCGGGCAGAGTTAACCAGCGCGTAACGACCCGCGGCGCGGGCTCGGCTACCCTCGTTGGCATGCCGCTCTCCGACGAGGCCGAGTACGTCCTGCGCACGATCGAGGAGCGGGGGATCCGCTACGTTCGGCTGTGGTTCACCGACGTCCTCGGCTTCCTGAAGTCGTTCACGATCACCTCGCAGGAGCTCGAGGGCGCGCTCACCGAGGGCATGGGTTTCGACGGCTCGTCGATCGACGGATTCAGCAGGATCCAGGAGTCGGACATGGTCGCGGTGCCCGATCCCGCCACCTTCCAGCTGATCCGCTGGGCCAGCGAGGCGCAGGGAGCCCGGATGTTCTGCGACGTGTTCAACCCCGACGGATCGCCGTTCGAGGGCGATCCGCGCTTCGTGCTGAAGCAACAGCTCCGGCGGGCGGCCGAGGACGGCTTCACCTTCTACGTCGGACCCGAGCTCGAGTACTTCTACTTCCGGGGCATCGACGAGCCCGAGTTCCTGGACCAGGGCGGCTACTTCGACGAGACCCCGCTCGACGTCGCGACGGACTGGCGCAAGCGCACGGTCGCGTACCTCGAGGCGATGGGGATCCCCGTCGAGTACGTGCACCACGAGGTCGCCCCGAGCCAGCACGAGATCGACCTGCGGTACGCCGACGCCCTGACGATGGCGGACAACGTCATGGCGTACCGACTGACGGTCAAGGAGGTCGCGCAGGAGTTCGGGATCTACGCGACGTTCATGCCGAAGCCCGTCGCGGGCGTGAACGGTAGCGGGATGCACACCCATCAATCCCTGTTCACGGGCGATCGGAACGCATTCTTCGAACAGACCGACGAGTACCACTTGTCGAGGATCGCGAAGCACTACATCGCGGGGATCCTGACCGCAGCGCCCGAGATCACGTTGGTCACCAACCAATGGGTGAACTCCTACAAGCGGCTCATCCCCGGGTTCGAGGCGCCCGTGTACATCTGCTGGGCCAGACGCAACCGTTCCGCTCTCGTGCGCGTTCCCCAGTACAAGCCGGGCAAGGAGGAGGCGACGCGGATCGAGTACCGGTCGCCGGACCCCGCCTGCAATCCGTACCTGGCCTTCGCAGCGATGCTCGCGTCCGGCCTGTCGGGGATCGAGCAGGAGCTCGAGCTGCCCCCCGAGGCGTCGAACAACATCTACGAGATGACCGAGGGCGAGCGCAGGGCGGCCGGCATCCGCTCACTGCCGGCCGACCTCCACGAGGCGATCGAGCTCGCGAGCGGCTCGAAGATCCTGCGCGAGGTGCTCGGCGAGCACGTCCACGAGTTCCTCATCCGCAACAAGCGCGAGGAGTGGGACGCGTACAAGTCCTACGTGACGCCGTACGAGCTCGAGCGGTACCTCCCGATCCTGTAGCCGAATCGACGGCGCGTTCATCTTGGTGGGCACCGCTTTGAGGAGCGGTTTGTGCCTGCGCGCACTTGTGAACATGGGTCGAACAGCGTAGGCCGTCAGGTTGACAATCTTGTCGAGAGGCGCGAGGTTAAGACTCCCTCGTTGGGTATCCATCGAGAGAGCCCTCGGCTGCCAGCAGGGGGTGGTTGGACCGGGGGTCGGGGAGTACATCGAAGTTGGGAGGGGTCCTGAGGAGGCCATGCTGGCGTCGCGAGCAGGGTCCGATCCGCCGAGGAACGCCGGGAGGATGACATGAGGTTTGCGCGCTCGATCGTTGCTTTCCTATTCGTCATCTCGTCGATTGCCCTGTCGGCCGTGATGGCTTCGGCCAGTCCTGGGGTCGCGGTCAGCCCGATCAACGAGGACAACGTAACCGCTGACACCTTGGCCCAGGCGTTGGTGGGCCCCGGTGTGAGCATCTCGAACGTCTCGTACACGGGCGCGAACGGAGCGTCAGGCACGTTCTCCGGCGGCAACGGCATCATCGGGTTCGAGGACGGCATCGTCCTCACGTCCGGCAGCGTGACGAATGTCGTCGGTCCGAACAGCAGCGACGCCACGTCCACGAACAATCAAACACCGGGCGACGGGGACCTCGAGGCGCTTTCGGGCGTCGGCTCCGGGAACAGCCACGACGCCGCGGTCCTGGAGTTCAACTTCACGCCAACCGCAGCGACGATCTTCGTCGCCTACGTCTTCTCCTCCGAGGAGTACAACGAGTTCGCGAATTCCGCCTTCAACGATGCCTTCGGTTTCTTCGTGAACGGGGACGGGCCCGGGACGGGCAACTGCGCGATCGTCCCGGACACCGCGGATCCCGTCTCGGTCAACACGATCAACGGCGGCAACCCGTTCGGAACCGACGCTCAGAACCCGCAATACTTCATCAACAACGACGAGTCCGACCTGCCGAACGCCGGACTCGACACGCAGATGGACGGCCTCACCACGGTCCTGACGTGCCAGGCCAGCGTGACCCCGAACGATACGAACCACATGAAGCTCGCGATCGCCGACACGGGTGACTCTGTGCTCGACAGCGCGGTCTTCCTCCAGGGAGACAGCCTCTCGACGACCCCGCCGGCCAACGTGCCGGGCCGACCCACGATCAACCAGGCGCTCGCAGGGAACACGGAGGTCGGGCTCAACTGGTCGGCGCCGGACAGCGACGGAGGGAGCCCGATCACGAAGTACACCGTGTACGCGAACCCGTGCCCATCGGGGGGTGAGGGCGCATGCGCCGTCCTCGATGATGTCTCGCCGACGCCGAACTCGGGGAGCACGTTCAATTACGTCATCGCCGGGCTCATGAACGGAACGGAATACACGTTCACCGTGACGGCCTCGAACACGAACGGCGAGGGTGCTCCGTCGGAGCCGGCGACGGCCACGCCGAGCGGCTCGGCGGACACCACCACGCTCGGGGCGAACGGGAGCGGGACCGTCGATACGGGGTTGGCCGGCGGCGCCAACTCGAGCGACCCCAGCTGCTCGACAGACCCCTCATCGCCCGAATGCAAGAACATCGTGGCCCGGTACTCCCTGTCCGACCCGAAGAACGCCGGAGCGGTGATCGGCCTCGCGTCGGTTCGCGATGAAGACACTCCCGGCGGTCCGATCGCGTGCCTAGAGTTCGAATTCGGGGACAACGTGGTCGAAGCGTCGCCTGATTGCGCGACGGTTGCCGACAAGGCGCTCCTGTCGATCTACCCGACCAACGTTGACACCCTGGTGAGGCCGCACTTCGCCTTCGAGCAGAACGACAGAACCGTGACGACGGATGTGATCGGCGCGCCCTGCTTCCAGCTCGTCACCAACCCGAACGGGACCCCCAAGCTCGCGTCGAACGCGGACCCGATCTGTAAGAAGCCGAACTTCGCCCGCGTCTTCGGTGAGGGTCCGACCAAGACCAACATCTGCCCCGAGAGCACAGGCTGGACGCCAACGACGCCCTGCGCCTACATCTACTACAAGGTCGAGCGGATCGACGGCTACGACCTCGCGCCGGCCGGCTGCGAGTGGCCGAACTGCACGTGGGGGACGCTGGCGAGCCCGAAGGCGAGACGTCCGGTGAAGTGCGAAATCGGACAGACCCATCCGAACTGTGGAAAAGAGGTCATCATCGGTTCCACGATCGTGGCCGGCATCAAGCTGGCTTCGGGCCAATACGCCGTCCGGCCATGGTGCAACGCATCCTGGAACGAAGGCCAGCCACCTCCATCGAACATCAAGTGGCTCCCGTGCGATCTCTTCGTCGTGTGGCTCAACTTCGTGAAGTCGACGAGCGTCCATTACCTCGACATCCTGTGGACGGACCTCGAGGTCAACGACCCAGGAGGGAAACGAACCGGCTAGTCCCGAACCGGTTCGCCGGGGCTCGATGTCTCTCGACGGATCGGCGCGCTCGAGATCTCGACGACGCCGAGTTCGTTGAGCGTCTGGGTCGCGCTCTCGTCCCATCCGGCCCGTAGGTCGTGATCCTCGATGAACAGCTCCGCGAGCGCGCGGAGCGTCAGGGCGAGCTCGTAGGAGGCGTCGCGAGCGCGCGCAGCTTCCGCGCTGCCATCGATCTCCACGCGGGCCTCGTCGAGCCGGCCGAGACCAGCGAGGGCGTACCCGATCACCCGGTGGAGAGAGGGCACCTGGGGAGCGATCCCGCCCATGGCCTGGATCTTCTCGAGCGCGTTCCGAGCAGCCTCGATGGCGGGTTCCCAATGGCCCTGCAGGAGCTCCAGCTCGGCAACGCGCGACTGGTTCTCGAGCAGCTGGCCCGTGTCCCCGACCTCTTGCAATCGCTCCCCGGCGCGCCCGAACAGGTCCCGTGCCTCGTCGAACCTGCCCGACCGGGCTGCGACCCTCCCGAGGTTGCTGAGCGCAAGGCCGGACATCATCCCCGAGCCCGAAGCTCGAAAGACGCGGAGCGCATCGCGGAACATCGGCTCGGCCTCCTCGAGCCGCCCCTGATCGACGAGGATCTCGGCGATGTTGTTGCTGGCGACAGCGGCCCCTTCGGCGTCCCCTACCCGCTCCCGCAGATCTCGGGACCGGCCGTACCGCTCGATGGCCCGCTGCCAGCGGCCCTTGTAGTACTCGTTGATCCCCATGTTGTTCAGGACCTCGGCCTGCAGGTACAGGTCGCCGCGCTCCTCGTGGATCGCGAGCGCGAGCGGGAGGTAGTCGACGCCCTCGTAGCGCCCCTGCTGCGAGTAGACGAAATCCAGGACCGAGTAGGCGTGGGCGATGACCCGCTGATGATGCAGGGGTCCGGCACGCTCGATCACCTCGAGGCTGAGCCGCTCTGCCTCTCGGAGTCGGCCCTGATCGCCCCGGAGCGCGGCGAACAACGCCAGGAGCTCGACCTGCCGTTCCGCAGCGGCCGAGTCCTCCAGCAACTCGATGAGCCGCAGCCCCCGCTTGATCAGCCGGACCGCCTGCACATAGCTCCCCGCCTGGTACGGCACCTTCGCTTCCTTGAGGAACAGCGAGGCCAGCAGTACCGGCTTGTCGGGAACCAAACGACGAGCGCTCGCGTATGCGGTTGCTGCCTCGTGGAAGGCGCCCATCCGCCACCGGACATCACCGACCGCTTCGGTGATCGACGCGAGCTCGCGGGCGGGGACGCCGATCCGCTTCCCCGACTCGATCGCTCGCCGGTAGAACGCGACCGCCTCCGAGTTCGCGTACGTCGCACTCGCTCGGTCGCCCGCGATCCGCGAGAACGCCCAGGCTTCACCGAACCGCCCGGCGGCGTAGAAGTGGAGCGATAGGAGCTCGGTGACATCCTCCGGTCCCGTCTGCGACTCGAGAAGCAGCGTCTCCCCGGCCCGCGCATGGAGGTCCCGTCGGCGCCGGAAGGGGAGGCCCTCATACGCGGCGTCTCGCATCAACGCATGCCGGAACCGCCACCGGCCGGGCCCTTCGTTCTCGAGGAAGGGGGACAATCGGTTCCAGTCGACCTCCTCCAGACCACCGCCGAGCAACACCTCCAGTAGCGAGGCGTCCGCGCTCGCGCCGATGACCGCGGCCGTTCGGAGCACGCGTCGCTCGAGGAGCGGGAGTCGATCGATCTCCTCCGTGACGAGCCCCTCGATCGACGTCGGGAGGCCCGCCTCGCCTCGGATCAGGTACGCCGCGAGGAGCTCCGTCAGGAACAGCGGGTTTCCATCGGCCCGCTCGGCGAGCAGCGCGATCTCGTCCCGACGAAGCGGCGCGTCGTCCGTCGCCGCCTCGAGGGCCTCCGCCACCGCGTCGGCCGCGAGCGGGCCGAGCGCGACCGTAACCGCTCCCGAGACGTCCGACATCCGAAACCCCGTCGCCTGGTCGCGGCGCGTGACGCAGATCGCCCAGGGCAGCGAGTCCACGCGCGATACGAGGACCTCGAGCAGGTCCGCGGATACCTCGTCCATCCAATGCGCGTCCTCGAATAGGAACGTCGTCGGTTCGCGGACGAGCGCTGCCAGGAAGTCCGCGATCGCCTGCTCGGCCTTCGCCTTGCGGAACCGCTCGTCGAGGATGGCGACCTCCGGCGTGTCCGGAAGGAGGACGCCGACCGGTATCGCGATCAGCGGCAGCCACGGTTCGAGCGTCGGCGCGACCTCCGCGACGAGTCGACGTAGTCGATCCGCCACCTCGACCTCCCGTTGGTCCCGCGCGACGCCCAGCGCTGCGCGGATGATCGCGCGGAACGGCCGATACGGCGTGGCCGCTTGGTACGGCTCGCAGATCGCGGACAGGTGAGCGAGGTCGCGGGCGGCGTCCACGAACTCGCGCGCGAGGCGTGTCTTGCCGATCCCCGCGGGCCCGACGAGCTCGACCGCGCCGCCCGCGCCGGACCGCACGCGGTCGACCACCTCGTGGAGGGTGAGGACCTCCTTGTCGCGCCCGACGAGCGGGAACGCGACGCCGGCGCTCTTCGAGCCGATGCGACGACCGACGCTCCACGCCTGGATCGGGCGCTTCTTCCCCTTGACGGCGAACGGTTCGAGCGTTTCGAGCTCGAACAGGGCGGTGGAGGGATCCAGGACGGCCGCCGTCGCGAGGATCTGGCCCTGTCCCGCCTTCGCCATCAACCGCGCCGCGAGATTCACGGCGTCTCCCTTGACGTCGTACGTCTTCCGGAAGGGCGGTCCGAAGTACGCGGCGAACACGGGTCCGGCGTTCACTCCGATCTTCACCGGGAAGGGCAGCGGGGTCCCGACGATCTCGCGGAGGGTTTCGAGCATCCGATCCTCATCCTGCCCGAGGCTGCGAGGGCACCCTGCGATCAGGAACGCGCGCCATGCGTCCTTGCTGATGTCGGTCTGGAAGAAGGTGACGCCGTTGTGCTCGGTCACGCGTTGCAGGACGCGGACACACTCGTCGATCGATGCCGCGACCGCGTCAGGGCCTCGCTTGGCGAGCATGTCGTCCGAACCGCCGAACTCCATGAACGACGGCACGATCCGACGGTGTTCTGGCTCGAGGTCGTCTTGGACGAGGTGCCGACGGATCGCCGTCGGGATGAATCGACCGAGGTCCACACCGCGGACGTCCGGGCCTGATCGGGCGGATCGGAACGGCACATCGGGAACGCCTGCGAGCAGGAAGCCCTCGTCTTTCGCCGGACCGACGACCGCGGGGTCGAGCAGCGCGGCGGTCTCGGGCGAGACCACGACCTCGGTCGCCTCGGCGATCTGCTCCATCTGCGTGGTCCGCGTGGAGCTGGGTCCGGCGACGATCAGCTCGCGGTGGATCTCGGGGTCGCCGACGAGATAGAAGTGGAAGGTTCCGCTGTGGATGCCGACCGACATGCGGAGTCGTGCACGTCCGGCCGAGCTCTGGACGTGCCCGATCCGACGGATCGTCCGCTGCATGTTCGCGGCTGCGCGACATGCGCGAGCGGCGTGGTCATCGTCCTGATACAAGAGGAGGACGGCGTCACCGCCCCATTTCACGAGGCCCGCGCCATCGTCGTAGGCCACGCCGAGCAGCTCCGTGAACAGGGTGTTGAGGATGTCGTTCATCTCTTCGGCGCCGACGCGGCCTCGACGAGCCAAGCGCTCGGTCATCGCGGTGAACCCCGAGATGTCGACGAACGCGAGGGAGCCCGAGATCTCGCGCCACGTGGCGACCGGCGCCTGGCGTTCCCAGTCGATCACCAGCCGCGGCACGAACGGCTGGAGCCAGCCTGTTGGCCGCTCGACCGCCTGGACCGCCACGGATACCCCCGGTTCCGGGAACGGCTCAGTCTAGACTCGCGCCGGCGCCGGACGGACCGACTCGGCATGGCCTCGCCCCGCTGCGCCTGCTTCCGATAGCCTGCGCGCAGGGGCGGCTCGAGCTCGGGCCGCCGGGAGGAGGCCCGAGGTGAACGAACGCGACGAGCTCCCGTCGGACGAGATGAGCCCCACGCTCGCCGAGACGGCCCGTCGGCGGGCCGACCTGCACAACGCGCTCGTCGCGGTCGAGAAGGCCATCTCGAGCCCAGCGATCGGGCGGGAGCCCGATTGGGCCAAGGAGGTGTTGCGGAACCTCGAAGAGCTCGCTCGAACGATCGAGGAGCACATCGAGGTGACCGAGCGGCCCGGCGGTCTGTACGACGAGATCGCGACGAAGTCGCCGCGCCTGTCGAACAGCATCGGCCGCCTCCGCGAGGAGCATCCGCTGTTGCGCGACGGCACCAACGACCTCGCCGAGAAGCTCCGGACCACCGGGGTGGGTGAGGCGTGGCCGCTCGATCAGGCACGCGACGACCTCCAGCGGCTCCTCGGCAAGATCGTCCGCCACCGCCAGCTCGGCTCCGACCTCGTGTGGGAGGCCTACAACCTCGACATCGGCGGGATCGAGTAGCTCGGCCCGGTTCGCGTCTACGCTTGCTCGCGTGAAGATCGCACTCGCGCAGGTCGATACGACCGTCGGCGACCTCGAAGGTAATCTCGCCGTGCACACCGCCTGGGCTTCCCGGGCGACGGAGGCGGGCGCTGACGTCGCCGTGTTCCCCGAGCTCTCGATCACCGGCTACCCACCCGAGGACCTGGTCCTTCGACCGTCCTTCGTCCGGGACAACCTCGAGGCGCTCGAGGCGCTTGCAGCGGACACGGCCGGCGGTTGCGCACTCATCGTCGGGTTCGCGGACCGGACCGACCGTGGCATCCACAACGCGGCGGCGCTCGTCGGCGACGGGCGGGTGGTGGCTCGCTACCACAAGGTCAAGCTGCCGAACTACGGGGTGTTCGACGAGCGTCGGACGTTCACCCCTGGGGAAGCCTCCTGCCCGGTGCGGCTCGCGGGTTCGGAACTCGGGCTGACCGTATGCGAGGACGCCTGGATGCCCGGGCCGCCGTTCGACGACTACGCGGAGCGGCGTACGCCCGTGATCGTCAACATCAACGGTTCGCCGTTCCATCGTGGGAAGTCAGCCGAGCGGATCGAGATCTGTCGCGACCGCGCGCTCGAGACCGGATCGTGGATCGTCTACGTCAACGCCGTTGGCGGGCAGGACGAGCTCGTGTTCGACGGCGGGAGCATCGTCGTCCGTCCCGACGGCACCCTCGCCCATCGGGCGGCGATGTTCGAGGAGGACCTGCTCCTCGTCGACATCGAGGGCGAGCTCTCGAGCGCGGCCGACCGGCCCGAGTGGCCGCCGGACGTCGAGCAGGTCTATCGGGCCCTGGTGCTCGGCCTGCGCGACTACGTGCGCAAGAACGGGTTCGGCGAGATGGTCCTGGGGCTGTCGGGCGGGATCGACTCCGCGCTCGTCGCCACGATCGCGGTCGATGCGCTGGGGCCCGAGACCGTCCACGCGCTCGCGATGCCCTCTCGGTACTCCTCAGCCGAGTCCCTGGAGGACGCCACCGAAGTCGCTCGCCGCCTCGGGGTGCGGCTCGACGTGCTCGGCATCGACGACATCTTCTCCTCGTACCTCGGCAGGCTGCAAGAGCCGTTCGCCGGGACCGAGCCTGGGACCGCCGAGGAGAACCTCCAGGCGCGGATCCGGGGCACCCTGCTCATGGCGCTCTCCAACCGGTTCGGATCGCTCGTGCTCGCGACCGGCAACAAGAGCGAGTACGCGGTCGGGTACGCGACGCTGTACGGCGACATGGCGGGTGGCTTCGCGCCGATCAAGGACGTTCCGAAGACGCTCGTCTACGAGCTGGCGCGATGGCGGAACGCGGACGACGGCCCGATCCCCCAACGCGTCATCGACAAGCCCCCGTCGGCCGAGCTTCGCCCCGACCAGAGAGACACGGACTCGTTGCCTCCGTACGAGGAGCTCGATCCGATCCTCGGGGCGTACGTCGAAGACGACCGCTCAACCGAGGAGATCGTGGCGCTCGGCCACGATCCAACCACCGTCGATCGCGTGATCGCGATGGTCGACGGCGCCGAGTACAAGCGGCGTCAGGCCGCACCGGGCATCAAGATCACGCCGAAGGCGTTCGGACGCGACCGCCGTCTCCCGATCACGAACCGCTACCGGCGACGCCTCAGCGACTGAGCTTCGTCTCAGACGAGCGCCCACACGACGCTAACGCTCACCTGCGACTCGAGCGTCGGCGGGAGCACCGGCGTCACCGCGGAGTCCGCCGCGACCTCCCCGTAGAACACCGGCGGGGAGATCCCCATGGACACCTCGGCGACGCTGACGACCGCGCCGAGCTCGGCGCCTGCTGCGGCCGACAGCAGCTCGGCCTTGCGCCGGGCGTCGGCCACGGCCTCGGCGAGCGCCCGGTCGGTGGCGTCGTTCTGGTTCGAGACGCGGAAGGTGATGCCGCTCGAGAGGTTCGCGCCGGCCGCGACGCCCCGATCGATGATCGCGCCCACCCGGTCGAGGTTCCGGATGGTCGCCGTGACCTGGTTCTCGGCCGTGAACCCGTTGACGGCCGTCCCCGTCTCGTCCCACGTGGGGTACATGGTGATCGAGGCGGTGGCGAGGTCGTCCTCGGCGAGCCCCGCATCGAGCAGCGCCGCGATCACATCGGCCATCTGCTCGGCGTTCGCATTCATCGCCTCCTCGGCCGTCGCCGCGTCGGTGCGCACGCCGAGCGTCAGCAGCGCCTCGTCGGGCGCCGATCGGACGATGGCCACGCCGGTCGTGCTCACGGTCCGGTCGGCGGATCCGGTGTCGGGGGGCGGCGATTCCTGCGCGATCGTCGGGAGCGTCAGCGCGACGGCCAAACCCAGGATCAGTCCGGCGACGGCCCACTTCGCGTTCGGCTTCATGCGGATCACCTCGCGGGGGTCGGTGGCTCCGCTTGGACGCAGGGCGGGTGCGCGAGGTTCCCGCCGTAGACTGCGGCGGGGGCCGGTAGCTCAGCCTGGTCAGAGCAGGGGGCTTTTAACCCTCGTGTCGCGGGTTCGAATCCTGCCCGGCCCACGCGTTGGGACTCGGGGAACCACGACCTCACGCGAACGGTCCCATGTCGAGGATGCGGAGGAACGTGTTCCTGCTGTTGGTCGCCACTCTGGCCGGGACGATCCTCGTGCCGACAGCCGCGGAAGCGAAAGGATCTCACCTTCGCTTTGCTCGGGACCAGTACGCTCCGGGTGACCGCGCGGTCGGTCACGCCGACGTCGAGACGTGGAAGGGGAGCGGGCAACCTGAGGACGGCCCATTTGCGGTGTACCTCGTTCGTGGCACCCACCCGTTGCACCTCGGCTATCTTCCGGGCGATGCGCTCAACGTCGGGGAGCTACATGTAGGAAGGCTCCTGTCGAGCAAGCCCACGAGCGCCACGTATCGAGTCACGGTTGCCTTCGTTGTCCCCCGAGTGCCTGGTGGTCCGTACGCTGTGTGGGTCTGCAGGGCGAAGTGCGGCGCGAACAAGATGTTCGGAGATCTCGTCTACGGGCAGATCGTTGTCGTCCGTGACAGAAGCGCTGACGCCCACGCCTCACCAGACCTCGTGGCCCCAGTCGCGACGGGTCTGAATCCTGACGATGGCATCCCGTGGCTCGTCGTGACCCTTTCCAGCCTCGCAGCGGCGGCAGGCCTCGGAGCTCGCTCTGTTTGGAGACGAACCATGGGGAGGGCGGGACAGCCGACCTGACAGCGCAAGAAACCATGGGCAGTGGCTGCCAGCGGCCCTGCTCGCAGGTTCTAGAGGCCTTCCGAGTCAACTTGTGGAGCCGCGTGAGTGCATCTCGGACTTCGTCCGAACCGGCCCACCGACGTCATCGGCGGGACGTAGCCTCGATGGATGCGAACGGTATGGATCGTTGGGCCTCGGGGACTCCGACTCACGGCGCTCGTCCCCACCACGCACCGCGAACGCGCCCGGGGGTTGCTCGGACGAGCGGATCTCGGAGCGGACGAGGCGCTGCTCCTCGACCACGCGAGGTCGATCCACACGTTCGGCATGCGTTTCACGATCTCGGTGGTGCTCCTCGACACCCGGTACGTGGTCCGAGCCGTCCGGCGGATCCCGCCCAACCGGGTGCTGCTTCCGCGGCTGGGCGTCCGGCACCTCTTGGAATGCGCCGAGGGTGCCGACGTCCGGGCAGGTGACCGGCTCGCCGTGACCGGTTCGCCGTGACCGGTTCGCTGTCGCTCCCGCTATCTCGATGAGGCCTGACCGGGCTATATACTTCCGCGCGCTGCCCCCGGGCCGGGGGCGGGGGCGCAGTTGGGCCCGGGCCCCCATCGTCTAGCGGCCTAGGATTTCGCCCTTTCAAGGCGGCGACACGGGTTCGAATCCCGTTGGGGGCACACAATCGCATACGAGCTCGCGCCCGTAGAGGAGTCCGGTCGTCCTCACCGCCCTGTCAAGGCGGAGATCGCGGGATCGAAGCCCGTCGGGCGCGCGGGGTCGGCGCCGGCCGCAGGGCCGGCGTTCGGCTCGTTCCGAGGCAGGCCAGGTAGCTCAGTTGGCAGAGCACGCGGCTGAAAACCGCGGTGTCGGCAGTTCGATCCTGCCCCTGGCCACTCGCGGCCTAGTTCAGCACTTCGTGGGCACGGAGCTCGGCCGCGCGAGCGAGCACGGACTGGTACAGGTCCGCCGATCGGGGGAACTCCTTGTCCGAGAGCGCGCGCAACGCCTCCCGGACGTCCCGCACGCTGTGGTCATCGTCCATCTCGTCCCACGACAGGAGCCCGCACAGCGAGCCGTATTCGAGCTCGAGGATCGAACCGGGATCGAAGCCGTCGAGCCACCGATGGAGCTCGACGATCAGCTCGGCGATCGGACCGAGCTCCGAACGTTGGAGCGCCGGCACCACGTCTTCGGCCCGGCGCATCGCTTTCCGGGTCGTCGTGAGGTACGAGAGACGAGCGTGCCCGTCGCGCTCGACCAGACGCCGCTCCTCATCGGCGAACAGCACGAACCACCGCACGGGGACGTGCCACGGACTGTGCAGGATCGAGGGCACCTGGCCGGGCTCTCGCCGGCGGAGTCGCCGCAGCTCCTTGCGAGCGCGGCGCGTAGCGGCGGCACTGACGAATGCGGCCGGATCGTCGAAGGTCGCCGACGCGCGGAACGCGACCAGCCCTTCGAGCACGCGGAGCCGGGTTCGCCAGGGACAGAGGAAGTAGCGGCCGTCGAGCACCTTGACGTGCGCGCCCTCGGGCCCGGCCGGCATCAGGAAGCCGCTGCCCGCCGCGGTCATCTCCTGTCGATATCGCCTCGAGCCGAACCCGAACGCGCCGTCGACGATGTGTCGTTCCCAATGCGCCTGCTCGTACGGCTCGAACGCCTCGAGCGGCTGGTACACGCGGAGCTCGGACGCGGGGACCACGGGGCCCGAGTGTATATGCTCCGCGTTCGCACCCCGCTGCGGAGGTCCCTCCCGTGAGCACCGAGACCGCACGCGCCGACGTCCCGATGGTCCAGCTCGTCGCGCCCGATGGGTCCGCGATGGGCGACACCGAGGTCGGATTGACGGCGGACGAACGACGCGAGCTGCTCCGTCTGATGATCCGCACCCGGCGTCTGGATCGCGAGTGCTGGTCGCTCCAGCGGCAGGGGGAGCTCACGGTCTATCCGCCGTACGAGGGCCAGGAGGCCGCGCAGGTCGGGAGCGCGTTCGCGCTCGGACCGGGCGACTTCGTCTTCCCATCGTTCCGGGAGCTCGCCGCGGCCGTGGTTCGGGGGGTGGACGTCGTCGAGTACCTGCAATACCACCGCGGGACGTGGCACGGCGGGCCGTACGACCCGATCGCCTCGCGCTTCGCGCCGATCTGCGTGCCGGTCGCAACGCAGATCGTGCACGCGGTCGGGTGGGCGCTCGGGAGCAAGCTGGACGGGGCGGGGACGTGCGCGCTCGCGTACTTCGGCGACGGGTCCGCGTCCGAGGGCGACTTCCACGAGGGCGCGAACATGGCCGCCGTGTTCGGCGCCCCGGTGATCCTGTTCTGCCAGAACAACGGGTGGGCGATCTCGGTGCCGGGCCGCGAGCAGTACGGCGCGCCGATCGCGGCGCGCGCAGCCGGCTACGGAATCCCCGGCGTCCGGGTCGACGGCAACGACGTCCTGGCCGTGTACACCGTCACGAGGCGGGCGGTGGAACGGGCGCAGGCGGGCGATGGGCCCACGCTGATCGAGGCGATGACGTACCGGATCGGGGCGCACTCGACGGCGGACGACGCCACACGGTACCGGGAGGAGGCCGAGGTCCAGGCGTGGCGAGCGCGAGATCCGATCGCGCGGTACCAGGCGTTCCTCCTCGGCGCCGGGACGATCGACGAAGCGTTCGTCGCGGCGAGCGAGGCGGAGGCCGAGACCTGGGTCGCGGAGATCCGGGCGGGGATCACCGCCCTCGGTGCCCCGCCCGACGCGGAGCTCTTCGAGTTCGCGTTCGCGGACCCACCTGCGCCCCTGCTCGAACAGCGACGCGAGCTCATCGGCGATGCCTGAGGTCACGATGGTGGCGGCGTTGAACGCCGGACTGCGCGACGCGCTCGCGGGCGATCCGAGGACCCTGGTGTTCGGCGAGGACGTCGGTGCGCTCGGGGGCGTGTTCCGAGTGACCGAGGGCCTGCAGGCCGAGTTCGGGCGCGACCGGGTCTTCAACACGCCCATCGCCGAGGCCGGGATCGCGGGCATGTGCGTCGGGCTCGCGATGGGCGGATGGCGCCCGGTCGCCGAGATGCAGTTCGACGGCTTCTCCTATCCCGCGCTCGACCAGGTGATCAGCCACATCGCGAAGTACCGATCGCGGACGCGCGGGCGGGTCGAGATGCCCGTCGTGATCCGCATCCCCTCGTTCGGCGGCATCCGAGGCAAGGAGCACCACGGCGAGAGCCCCGAGACGTACTACGCGCACACGGCCGGTCTCAAGGTGGTGGTCCCCTCGAGCCCCCTGGATGCGTACCGGCTCCTCCGGCTGTCGATCGAGGATCCGGATCCCGTCATCTTCCTCGAGCCGAAGTCCCGCTACTGGTCCAAGGAGGACGGCGAGCTCTCCACCGAAGGTCCCGGCATCGGGCGCGCTCGAACGCTCCGGGACGGCGATGCCTGCGCGATCGTCTGCTACGGAGCGATGGCGGCCAGGTGCATGGAGGCAGCGGCGTCGCTCGCAGAGGCCGGTACCGAGTGCGCCGTGCTCGACCTGCGCTCCCTCGTGCCGCTGGACGTCGAGTCGTTGCGCGACGTGGTCCGAACGAGCGGGCGAGCCGTCGTCGTGCACGAGGCCCCGCGCACGCTCGGGATGGGCGCCGAGATCGTCGCGCGGATCGTCGAGGAGGCGTTCGACCACCTCGAGGCGCCCGTGGTGCGCGTGACCGGACCCGACGTCCCGTACCCGCCCGCGTCGCTCGAGGATCGGTACCTGCCCAGCGTGGAGCGGATCGCGAACGCCGTCCGAGCGACCGTCGGGTATTGATGGCCGAGCGGGTCTTCGTGCTTCCCGATCTCGGCGAAGGCCTGGAGGAGGCCGTCGTCAGCGCCTGGCTCGTCGCCGAGGGCGACACCGTCGTGCTGAACCAGCCGTTCGCGGAGATCGAGACCGCGAAGGCGACCGTCGAGATCCCCTCGCCGTTCGCCGGTCGGATCGCGAAGCTCCACGCCACGGCGGGCGAGACGCTCATGGTCGGGGCGCCGCTCGTCACGTTCGAGATCGAGGGACCCGAGACGGCCGCTCCGGCGAGCGTCTCGGCATCACCGGCCGTCCGCAAGCTGGCGAAGGATCGCCGGGTCGACCTGGCGTCGGTCGCCGGCACCGGGCCGGGCGGACGGATCACGCGGGAAGACGTCGAGCGAACCACGTCGGGCGAGCCCGACAGCGGGTTCGAGCTCGTGGCGATCTCGCCGGTTCGGCGGGCGATCGCCCGCAACCTCGAGGAGATCGCGCGCATCCCGCAGGTGACCACGTTCCGAACGGTGGACTGCACCGCGCTCGACGCGCTTCGTCGGCAGCTCGACGTCTCCCCGCTGCCGGTGTTCGTCCGCGCACTCGCCGAGGTCTCCCGGGAGCACCCGTGGATCAACGCGTCCTGGACCGACGACGCGATCCGGCTGCACCGCGCCGTGCACGTCGGGGTCGCGACCGACACCGACCGGGGGCTGGTCGTCCCGGTGCTCCGGGATGCGGACTCCCGGACGATCGGCGCGATCGCCGCCGAGATCGCCCGTCTCGCCGGATCCGCCCGGACGGATGCGCTGACGCCGCAGGAGCTCGCCGGCGCGACGATCGCCGTCAGTAACACCGGGAGCTACGGGTCGGAGGCGGGCACGCCGCTCCTGCACCCCGGGCACGCCGTCACGATCGCCCTCGGCGTCATCACGCCTCGGCCCGTGGTCGTCGACGGAAACGTCCAGCCGCGTCCCGTGTGCACGCTCTCCCTCACGTTCGACCATCGCGTCCTCGACGGCGCCACCGTCGGCCGCGCGTTCGGCGCCCTGGTCGATCTGCTCGAGTCGGGCGAGCGTCTGACCGCGCTGCCGCGGTGAGCCGTTCGGCTATCCTGCCCGCCGTGAAGGGACAGAACCTCGTCTCGCCGACCGACACCGGCAAGCGGGTGTCCTTCCAGTTCGAGCTGCCGAACGGGTTCGTCGGCGAGGTGGTGGGCGTGCTCGAGTACTTCGACGAGCCCGCGGCCACGTACATGGTCCGGCGCAAGGACGGGCAGCTTGCGCGCGTGCCCGAACGCGGCGTCCGGTTCGGCAAGATCGTCGAGGGCTGAGGGCCGGGCGTGCGCGAAGGCGAGGAGCTGCCGACCGCGTTCATCCGGCGGCGCCTGGGCTCGGAGGACGCCCACTACGGCGGCAACCTCGTGGCCGGCTCCAAGCAGCTCGAGATCATCGGCGACCTCATCACGGAGCTCGCGATGCGCTCCGACGGCGACGAGGGGTTGTTCCGCGCGTACCGGTCGGTGGAGTTCCTCGCGCCGCTCTACGCCGGCGACTGGGTCGAGGCCCACGGCAAGGTGATCGAGGTCGGCACCTCGAGCCGGACCTGCGAGTTCGAGGTGTGGAAGGTCGGCGGCGCCCGCTCGGACCTGTCGCCCTCGGCCGCCGAGTTCCTGGACGAGCCGATCCTCGTGTGCCGGGCCGTGGGGACCACCGTCGTGCCGAAGGAGCACCAGCGTTTCGCCCGCTGAGCTGAACCAGATCCGGACGCTCGCGACCCAGCTCGCCGAGCGAGCGGCGGGCGTCCACCGCGAGGGCCGCGAGCGCGGGTTCGAGACGCGGGAGAAGTCGGCCGCCGGGGACCTGGTGACCGAGGTCGACCGCGCGGCCGAGCGGGCGATCGTGGACGGCATCGTGAGCGCGCGGCCCGACGACGCGATCCTCGGTGAGGAGGGGACCGATCGCGAGGGGACATCCGGCGTCCGCTGGGTCATCGACCCGCTCGACGGCACCGCGAGCTACGTGCTCGGGTATCCCGGCTACTCGGTGTCGATCGGCGTCGAGATCGACGGCAGAGCCTCGGTCGGCGTGGTCGTCGACGCGCTTGGGCGCCGGACCGAAGGCACGATCGGACAGGGAGCGTTCCGGGACGGGAGGCCTGCGCGGCCATCGGCTCGGACCACGCTCGAGGGCGCGGTCGTCGCGACCGGTTTCGGCTACGAGCCTGCGATGCGCGTCGCCGAGGCGCGAACGCTCGCGGAGCTGATCGACCGGGTCGCCGACATCCGGCGGAGCGGTTCGGCCGCGTTCGACCTGTGCGCGGTCGCCTGCGGAGAGGTGGATGCGTACTACGAGCTCCACCTGGCGCCGTGGGACATCGCCGCGGGCCGGGCGATCGTCGAGGCGGCGGGGGCGGGATTCCGGCGGTTCGCGCAGCCCGACGGTGAGGTCCTCACGGTGGCGGCGCCGACGCAGCTGCTCGAGCCGTTCCTGGAGCTACTGGCGGACGCGGGACTCGGGGTGCGCGAGCCGGCCTAGCCGGCCAGCTCGACGTCATGCAGGACGACCAGGAGGTCGTCCACGTTGAACGGCTTCGCGACGAAGGCGTCCGCACCGAGCTCGGCCGCCTTCGCCCGATCGCGCAGGCTCGAACGCGCGGAGACGACGATCACGCGAGGGCGCTCCTCCTTCGGAAGCTGCTGGAGCTCCTCGAGGAACGCCCACCCGTCCATGACCGGCATCATGATGTCGAGGAGCACGAGGTTGGGCTGATGGAGCCGAACCTCGTCGAGCGCGGCCTGGCCATCCCGAGCGGCGAAGGTCTGGTACCCCTCCGCTTCCAGGCTGAACTGCAGCATCCACACGACCTGAGGCTCGTCGTCGACGACGAGCACGCGCGTCGACGTCTCCGTGGCGGACATCATCGGTAAGGTATCGGCGCGAACGTTCCGTTCGGAATCGCCCCAAGGGGGGGTTTGCCGGGGACCGGGTGGAGTCCCCCGGATGCGGTTCGGGCCGCGCCATCCAGACGACGGGGGACTAGTCAGTCCGCGGCAGGGCCGGTTACCACCGAGCCCACCTCGAACGCGGATATCCCGCCCGCCTCCGCACGCGCGACGACCTCCCCGACGAGCCCGGCCTCGACGACGAGCACCATGCCGAGCCCGAGGTTGAACGTCGAACGCAGGTCGTCCTCTGGCAGGCGCGCGCGCAAGAGCTCGAAGATCGGCGGCTCCGGCCACGATCCCCACCGGACCTCCGCGCGCAGATCGCTCGGCAGGGCGCGTGGGACGTTGCCGGGGATCCCCCCGCCCGTGATGTGCGCGGCGGCGTGGACCGAGCCTGCTTCGACCAGCTCGAGCACGAGGGGCGCGTAGATCGCGGTCGGCTCGAGGAGCTCCTCCGCCAGCGATCGCCGCAGGGGCGGGACGACCTGGTCGAGCTCCACCTCCCCCTCCTCGAGCAGCACACGTCGCACCAGCGAGAACCCGTTCGCGTGCAGGCCGCTCGAGCCCAGCCCGACGAGCGCGTCTCCCTCGGCGACGAGGTTCGGCCCGGCCCGCCGTTCCTCGGTCACGATCCCGACGCAGAAGCCGGCGAGGTCGAACGCGTCGTCGGCCATCACGCCGGGGTGCTCGGCGGTCTCGCCGCCGAGCAGCGCGCACCCCGCTCGACGGCAGCCCTCGGCGACGCCGGCCACGATCGCGGCCACGCGCTCGGGCAGCACGCGGCCGACCGCCAGGTAGTCGAGGAAGAACAGCGGCTCGGCGCCGGTGCAGACGACATCGTCGGCGCACATCGCGACCAGATCGATCCCGACGGTGTCGAGCCGTCCAACGCGCTTGGCGATCTCGAGCTTGGTCCCGACGCCGTCGGTCGCGGCAACGAGCGACCGTCCGTCGCCGAGCGCGAACGAGCCCGCGAACCCGCCGATGCCCTCGGTGAGCTCGCGCCGCGAGGCTCCCGAGGCCAGGTCGCGGATCAGCTCAACCGCCTTGGCTCCGGCATCGAGGTCGACGCCGGCCCGGCGGTAGGCCTCGCTCACGACTTCGCCGGGTGCTCGAGCAGGAACTTGCCCGCGTGCTCGGGGACCCTGATCGGGTACTCGCCGTCGAAGCACGCGCGACAGAACGCGTCGGCCGGCTGGTCCGTCGCCGCGACCATCCCCTCGAGCGACAGGTAGCCGAGCGAATCGGCCCCGACGTAGTCGCGGATCTGCTCGACCTCGAGGTCGGCGGCGATCAGCTCCCGCCGCGTGGACATGTCGATCCCGTAGAAGCACGGCCACCGGATCGGCGGACAGGTGATGCGCGTATGGACCTCGGTGGCGCCGGCCTCGCGCAGGGCCTGAACGATCTGACGCGTGGTCGTGCCGCGGACGATCGAGTCGTCGATCACGACGAGGCGCTTGCCGCGGACCGCGTCCGGCATCGGGTTGAGCTTGAGCTTCACGCCGCGCTCGCGCAGGGACTGCGACGGCTGGATGAAGGTCCGTCCGACGTAGCGGTTCTTCATCAGGCCCTCGCCGTACGCGATGCCCGAGACCTCCGAGTAGCCCTGCGCGGCCGAATGGCCCGTGTCCGGAACCGGGACGACGAGGTCGGCCTCGGCTGGGGCCTCCGCCGCGAGGCGGCGGCCGAGCTCGCGTCGCACCTCGTGGACGGTCCGGCCGCGGATCCGAGAGTCCGCGCGGGCGAGATAGACGTACTCGAAGATGCAGAGCGCGGATCTGGGGGCGTCCGCGAACCGAACGGAGACGAGCCCACGGTCGTC
>Ga0187893_10006010_pt1 | contig 21145 bp, 16 predicted proteins | sample MA1701074metaG_FD_139574 | JGI IMG/M metagenome (GOLD analysis project Ga0187893, IMG submission 139574) | White microbial mat communities from a basaltic lava cave in the Kipuka Kanohina Cave System on the Island of Hawaii, USA - MA170107-4 metaG ...
CAAAGCCCACTAAAAATCCGCCGGCAATCATCATGATAAAACCTTTAAGCGTAAGCAATGCAGGCCAGTTAAACAATTCAGTGGGTACCAGTTTGCTGTAATCATCAATGCCATATTGCTGCAAGTCTGCTGCAAGTTTTGGATTTAGTTGCACGGGTGCAGGATTTGCCAGCAATGTTGATGCAATATATGCTCCGGCAAGAATACCTGCTACAAAAAATAAATTCCATAATTCTTTCTTCCAGTCATATTTAAAGAAGGGAATATTTGCAGGAATGCATACCGCACATATATGCCGCAATGATGAAGAAATACCAAAACTTTTATTACCAAGCAATAACAATGCCGGCACCATTAATCCTATCAGCGGCCCCGCTACATACCAGGGCCATGGTTGTTTGATCCATTCAATGAAATGCATAATGAAATTGATTGTTGTTTGCATGCAGAGACGCACAATTGTGCGTCTTTACAATGCCGTTATTTCTTTAATGATAATATAAATGCCCATTACCAGTACAAACCATCCAAACCCTTTCTTCAGTTTCTCTCCATGTATTTTCTCTCCAAGTTTTGAGCCGATAAAAATACCCGCAACAGCCATGCCTGTTACAGATAATAACAATATCCAGTTTACGGAAGTATGAAAAATATCGCCGCTAAAACCAAGCAAATTGTTGATAGCAATAATGAGCAATGAAGTACCGATTGCCTGTTTTACAGGAAGACAAAATAGAAATATCAATGCAGGAATAATAAGAAAGCCGCCGCCTGCGCCCAGCAGTCCTGTAAGCAATCCAATACCAATGCCGCTGTAAATTATTTTTCTGTATTGGTGAGCAAGTGAACATGCCGGGTTTTCTTCCGGTTGTTCACCTGCAATCATTTTTATAGCCGCAATCATCATTACCACCGCAAACAGCAGCATGGTCATCAGCGATTTTGTAATAGCATAACCGGCTATTGTAAAAAGCGTATCCGGAATAATATGAAGTAAAAATTTTCGTGTAACAAGAACAGTTATCGTAGAAATGATACTAAAAGCAATGGCTGTTTTAATGTCAACATTTCCCTTACGGTAATTTTTTACTGCTCCTACCAAACTTGCAGAACCAACAATAAAAAGAGAGTAGCCTGTTGCCAGTAATGGTTGTACACCAAAAAGATAGACTAAAACCGGTATCGTTAAGATTGACCCACCACCGCCGATAAGGCCCAAGGAAATGCCGATAAGAATGGCCGCTATATACCCTGCCGCTGTTATCATAATTGTGTGCAAATCTGCATCAGCAGTTTTGCAACAGATGTAACATTTGTCACATCAAACCAAATTCGAAATACCTGCTCTTTGCTGCAAATATCCTCTTTCTGTAATTTCTTTCAGCATAAAATCTGCAATATTGCCTGCATTTATTTTATTAATGCTTGTTACAGGTGGATATTCTGCATTGGTGGTGTATTTTCCGTCTGCATCCTTGTCTAAAATATCAGGCGCCCCAATAAATGTCCACTCCAATCCTGAATCTTTTAAATACAAATAAGCCTGCAAATGTTCTTTGCTAACCGGGATGAACTTAATGGGATAACCGGGCCTGTTTATAATATATTCATGGTCATCACTTTTTAAACTGCCCATGCCACCCAAGGCGATAATTCTTTTTACCCCGGCTTTCTGCATTTGCGCTACAATATTTTTTATACCGAGGCTGCGAGTTTTATCGCTGCCATCCCTTGCACCGCCTAATGCGGATAGTACAGCATCAGTGCCTTTAACAGCTTCATAAACTTCTGCTTCGTCAAACACATAGCCTTTAATGGCTTCTAAATTATTATCAGCAATGTCTTTATCAATCAGGCTTTCAATATTTCTTCCAAAGGCACGAACATGATGGCCCTGCTCCAATGCTATATTTACAATACGCCTGCCCACCTGGCCCGTGGCGCCAAATACAGTAATGACCATAAAAAAAATTGAAAAGGAAAGTTAGGCAGAAATCAGTTCAGCGAAGCAATCTGATCGGTTAATTCATACATATCAATGCCAAGATGGCTTTCCTCGTAATGGCATTCGCCATTTTTAATGAGAAGTACCTGCGGAGATTCGTGGTACACTTTGAAAAGGCTGGCTATTGTATCTGAAACATTGCGGTAACGAATAAGGTCGAGCAGGTAAAAATCAGCATCGGGTATTTCCGCGGCCCTTTGAAGCCTGTTCAATGCAAGGCTGCTTGTGCCGCAACGGCTGCTGTGCTTAAATAATACCTGTGGTTTTTGAAACGACTTTTCTTTAATGACCCCGAGGTCATCAATATTGGTAAGGGAAATCCATGTAAGCATGCGCAAAAATACCGCGGAATCGTTTATCTTCTGAAATACATCTTGTCGTGAGAAGGGCAGGTTCTTGATTTGCGGTTATCGTAAGCACTTGCACATGATGTAGCAAACATGGCAACCAATAAACAGAAAATGGCTAAACGGAGCATAGAATTTTTCATAAATCCAGGTTTTTCCTTTTTGGTTTAATCGGGATGTAAAACTACATAAAACAGCAGAAATAGCGCTGATATTGTGCTAAATGCCCTTAAATGTAATTTAAAATTTTAATCTTTTCTCAATAGGGTTTTTATTTTTGGACCCCCGGCGATGGAATAAGGATTAGACTTCCGTTGTGTTCCTGATCCCGTATGTCTCATCGGGACGCACTCTTGTACTTTAGGGAATGTTATTCAACAACCAAACAGCAACGCTGGTCTGACTTCCGAAACATCGAAACAGGATGTGCCGGTCTGACCCGCTGTTTAATTTGCGTGTGTGCAGCTATTGTGCATGCTGGATTGTACTGAAGAACAATATTGAGCAGATATGCCGCAAGATGGAGAGACGCAAAGAAAAAGTAAAATGCTCTGCCATGGTGTGTTTCACGCACCATACATGCCATGGTGTGTGTCTCACGCACCATACATACTACATGCCATGGTGCGTGTCTCACGCACCATAAATATTACGCGTCAATAAAGCTCATATTATTTCCGAATGCACAAGTGAGTGACACAACCGGCGATGCCATGTAATGCAAAAGCTTGCTCCAAAAAAATTATCCGCGCATCATACCATCTGCGCTAATGCGGCCGGGTCCCACAAAAAGTATAGCGATGAAAACGGTTCCGTAAAGAATGGCTAATTCTGAACTGATGAGTGGTTTGCCGGCATTGGCGCCAAAAATGGCTACCACCATAACAATAATGAGCGGGATAACGGTAAACCTTGTGAATAAACCAAGTACCAGGAACATGCTGCAAAATAATTCTGCAAATAAGGCGAGTATCAATGAAAACCTGGAACCGATACCCAAAAAGTTGTAAAATTTATACTGCAGTGAAGAAAATTCCATGAGTTTTGGAATGCCATGTTTCATGATCATAAGAAGGCCGAAAGCAAGCCGTATCAATAACACTGAGATGTTGAATACAGTATCGCTGTATTGCGTGGAAAGCAGTTTTTTCATAAAGGAATGTATTGAATGATTGTTTGCAGTTATAACGGGCAATATAAACAGCCATTGTTAAATAAATGCATGAATTTCCGCAGTGTTAGTAATTAATGGGTGCTGAAAGAGTTTATCCACATGTGCTGGAACGTGGTTTGCTTTGCAGGTGCAGTTGTTACCTTTAAATTGTTTTTGCGTTTTATTAAGAAAGCATTTAAAATATTTGACAAAATTATCCCGTTCACACAGCGTATGAATCTATACTACAGGCAACTCAGCATATTAATTTTTGCAGTCGTATTTTTTACTGCTGCACATGCACAGTTTACAAAAGCCAATAATGATCCCGATGCGGATTTTAAGCAGGCAAAAGCATTATACCAGAATAACCAGTTTAGTTTAGCGTATCCCCTGTTTAAAATGCTGTATGCTGAAGATAACACAAACAGCAGCATACCGGTATCTATACAAACAGAATCAAAGTACTACTCCATTGTTTGCGGGCTTGAACTGAAAGATGAAACCGCTGAAACAAAAGCCGTTGAGTTTATTGAGCTTGAACATAATGAGCCACGTGCTCAAATGATGAGCTATCATTTGGGTGAATATTATTACAGCAGGAAAAAATTTACAGAGGCAGCACAGTATTACGAGCAGACTTCTACCGATAATTTAAGCAATGCCGAGATATCGGATATGAAGTTTCACCAGGGCTATGCATATTTTACCCTGCAGCGGTTTAATGATGCGGAGCCTTTGTTTGATGCCATCAGGCAAATACCGGCAGATGCCAATTATGTGGATGCCAATTATTATTACGGTTTTATAGCATTCAGCAAAAAACGTTATGACCAGGCTTTGGTTTCTTTTAAAATTACAGAAGGAAAGGATCAATATAAAGGCATTGTTCCTTATTACATAACAGAGATATATTATTACAAAGGCGAGAGAGATAAAGCGCTGGATTATGGAGAAAAGGCATTACAAAAAGGGGGACAGTTTTATGATCTGCAGATGCGGCAGATAACAGGTCATATTTATTTTGAAAAGAAAAATTTTGCAAAGGCACTGCCTTATTTAGAACAGTACGTAAGCAAAACAGAGAAGGTAAGCCGGGAAGATTTATATGAACTGTCTTATTGCTATTACCAGGCAAAACAATATAAAAAAGCGGTTGATGGTTTTAAAGAAATAGGTGGCAAGCAGGATTCACTGGCGCAAAACGCCATGTATCTTTTGGCCGATGCTTATTTAAAGACAGGGCAGAAGCCCAGTGCAAGAAGTGCATTTCTTTTCTGTGCACTCAACAGCAGTAACCTTACGCAGAAAGAAATTTCAAAATTCAATTATGGCAAGCTTTCCTATGAGCTTGGCTACACAGATGTGGCATTGAATGAACTGAAAGATTTTGTGGCTGCTTATCCACGTTCTGATTACAGTACAGAAGCAAAAGAATTGCTGGTAAGTGTTTTGGCCAATACCAATAATTATAAAGAAGCGCTTGATCTTGTGGGCAGTTTGAAGGTGCAAACAGAAACAGTAAAAAGGGTTTATCCTAAAATTTTATATGGGCGTGCGGTAGAACTGGTGAATGACCAGCAGATAGAACAGGCCAATAACCTGCTTGGTGCCATTTATACAGCAGAATACAATACCGCACAATTGCCTTATGCCAATTTCTGGAAAGGTGAAATAGCATTCCGCACCAATCAGTATGATTCCGCGGTTTATTACCTGAATGAATACATGCGCAATCCCGTTAATTACGGAGAAGTAAATGCAACCAATGCAAGATATACGCTTGGTTACAGTGCCATGCGGCAGGAAGATTATACAAATGCATTGAAATATTTTGAAGGGATTACCACAACTTTATCAGCTTCATCTTCACCATTAGAGCAGGATGTTTATGCACGTATTGCCGATTGCTATTTTATGAAAAAAAATTACAGCAGGGCGATGCAGATGTGTGATAATATTCTTTCAAAGAACCTGCGGGGTGCAGATTATGCATTGTACCAGAAAGCCATTATAACAGGCGCTTCGGGTCAGTATGCGCAGAAGATTTCTATACTGCAGTCTATACCCATGCGTTTTCCTTCTTCCACATTGGCGCCTGATGCCAATATGGAAGTAGCCAATACCTGGCTTGCTGCAGAAAAGTATGAAGCAGCTATTGCACCGTTGAATGATATTCTTAAAAACAAAAATGCAGAATCATTAAAACCACAGGCTTATTTAAAATTAGGTATAGCTTATTTTAACCTGGAGAATAATAATGAAGCGCTTAACAATTTTAAGAAACTAATCTCCGGTTATCCTAATTCAGAAGAAAGTGACAGGGCGGTGGATTATGTGCGCAATATATTTATAGATAACCAGCGCCCCGCGGATTTTGTAGCTTTTATGAAGCAGAATGGTAAGGATGTAAGTTATTCTGAACAGGATTCGCTCACCTATGTTTCTGCCAACAATGCGTATGAAAACAGGAGTTATGATAATGCGTTAGCAGGTTATGCGAATTATTTAAAACAGTTTCCCGACGGTCAATATGCAATAGATGTAAATTATAAAGCAGCGGGTATTTATAATGGCCGCAAAGATTTTAAAAATGCTTTGCAGTATTATGATGCCGTTGCTGCCAAAGCACCAAATAAATATGCCGAAGCAAGTGTGCTGCAGGCTGCCCGTATTGCATATTTTGAATTAAAAGATTATAATAAAGCGGAACAGTATTTTCAGCAGTTAAAAGACATTGCCGTATCTGATGAAAATAAATTAGAAAGCATGCGTGGTTTATTGCGTTGCCAATACAAGCTTTCACAGTTTAACGAAGCAGTTGCCAATGCACAGGAATTGCTTCAGCAGAAAGGCGTGGCAACAGATGATAAGATGATGGCCAATATGATCATTGCCAAAAATTATCAAAACAATAATCAATTATTTGAAGCATCCGCTGCTTATAAAGAAGTAGTTGCATTGGGTAAATCTGAATATGGCGCTGAAGCAAGATACCGTGTTGCCGAAATATTATTCTTACAAAACAAATTACCTGAAGCTGAAAAAGCGGCTTTTGATGTGATCAGCAAAGCCGGTTCTTATGATTACTGGATCACCAAATCATATATATTGCTGGGTGATGTATATTTTAAACAGGAAGATTATTTTAATGCGGAAGCTACCCTGAAGAGTGTTGTAGAAAATGCTGCTAATCCTGAATTACAGACAGAAGCACAAAAGAAATTAGATGCGGTTGTAGCAGAGAAGAACAGGAAGAGCAAGGTGGAGGAGTAAGAAAAGTCAAAAGTAAAAAGGCAAAAGTGAAAAGGTGTGGTTGAGTTTGCGTTGCTGAATAAAGAATAAAGCGTATAAGTGAGTGACACAACAGAAGTTTAATAGCATTACAAAAGCTGGTAACACACAAATAGCATACATGAAAAAAACGATCTATATAATATTACTTGTTTTTACAGCAACTAATCTTTTTGCGCAGAAGAAAAACGAACCGAAGAAAGATACTTCATTGCCATCGCGTACAGTTATTGTCACCTCTGCGTTTCAGCCATCGTTGAAACCAGCATCAAAAATAAATTTCAGCGGTGCATCTCCGTTACCCGATTCTGCAAGGCCGGTTTTACAGTACAGTGTGCCTGCACAGAATCTTATGTTTTCTTACCAGTCACCTGCCTTGAAACCTCTGGCGCAAAATATTGATACGGGCATTCACTGGGAGAATACAGGTTTTTTAAAAGCAGGTTATGGAAACTTTACTACGCCTCTGCTGCAGGCCGGTGTGTCATTGGGAGATGGTGTGCAGTCTGTGATAAACCTGCGTGGTTCCTACACTTCATCAAAAAGTGCCACAAGAGATTTTCAGCAGTTCAGTAAAACCGGTTTGGAAGGCATTGGTATTTTTAGTTCTCCAAACAATAAGAATGAATGGAGCGGTAAATTATTTTTCAATGGTAATACGCAGTATCAATATGGTTATGCGCCTGATACATTGAAGTTTAATAAAGCTGATCTTAAACAAAGTTTCACTGCGTTTGGCGGTGCGGTTGCTTTAAGAAATAAAGTAGAGAATGCAGCAGGCGTGAGTTACAGCCCAGGCGTGGCTTTAACGCTCTTCAACGATAATCATGGCGCCAGTGAAAGTAACTTTATCATTAAAGCTCCAATATCAAAATCGTTTGGAAAAATATTTGCGTTTGATGTTGGCCTGACTGCCGACATCACTTCTTATAAAAGCGATACATCCAGCATTGACAATACTTTGTATTATTTAACCCCTGCTATACAATTTAAAACGCCCAACTTCAAAGCAACAGCGGGTATAATTCCTTCATGGGATAATAACATCTTTGTCATGCTGCCTGATTTTTCAATTGAAGCAAAAGTGAATGAAGAAAAATTTATTGTGCAGGCAGGATGGATAGGTTATTACAACAAAACAAATTACCAGTACCTGGCTTCTGTAAACCCATGGCTGCGGCAGCCAAAGTTTTTACTCAATACAAGAATGAAAGAATTGTATGCAGGCTTTAAAGGATCTGTCGGTTCGCACTTTACTTATGATGCAAAAGTTTCCTACATAGAATTTAATAATCAGCCGCTGTTTGTAAATGATACCATAACCGGCCGTTCATTTGAAATGGTGAATGAATCGCAGATGAAGGCCGTCCGTATTCATGGAGAGCTTGGTTATACGGTGCAGGAAAAATTTTCATTTCTTGCAGGCGCTACATTTAACCAGTACAGTACATTGCAGGACAATATAAAAGCATGGGGCTTGTTGCCTGTTGAGATCAATGCTTCACTGAGATGGCAGGTGCTGAAAGATTTTACGGTTAAGAGCGATCTCTTTTTCTGGGATGGCGCCAATTACCGCTTTAAAGATCAAAGTTATGGCAAGCTCGATCCTGCATTAGATATCAATGCAGGCGTGGAGTTTAGAGTAACACCCAAACTGAATGCGTGGGTGCAGATAAACAATATTCTCAACAACCAGTATGAGCGCTGGAATCAATATCCCGTGCTTGGGTTTAATGTTTTAGCCGGTGTTACATGGTCTTTCGGCGATATAAAAGCAGCGATGGCTAAATAGATTTTTATGTACCCGGCTGTATAACTATTTTCAACTTTCGTTGCGTCGCACACTTCAACTGTCTATCTTTACTGAACAGTAAAAACGATCTGGTTCATGAATCAATACCTCGTTAAATATTTTGCACTGTATAAAAAATTGATACTGCCTGGTATTGGTTCATTCAATTCTTCAACGCAGCCTGCACAACTCGAATTTGTAGAGAAAACCTTGCATGCACCAGTTCATACAATTATTTTTCATGAAGATGTGCAGGCCAATGATGAAAATTTTGTTTCCTTCCTTATAAAAGAAACCGGTCTCGGTCAATCCGAAGCATCGGGTAAGTTTAATTATTTCATAACGCAGTTGAAGGAAAAACTGCAGTCAGGCATTGCATTGCAGTTACCCGGTCTCGGTATACTTACCAATAATGGGGATGCTTACTCTTTTACTGCAGAAAACCAGCAACAGTTTTTTCCAGGCGTTACTGCAGAAAGGGTAATAAGGCAAAACGCACAGCATTCCATCAGGGTAGGGGAAGATCAGAAAACTTCCGCTGAAATGCATGAACTGCTGCACCAGGAAGCAACGCAGGACAGGTGGTGGATTGCCGCCATTGTGCTGGGTGTTATTGGCATAGCTGCGATTTTGTATCATTATCTTTCGAAGTAAAAGTTCCGTTTTTTAAGCTAATTGCATTAACTAAAAACTTTTCATTATAAATCCACAAGATGCCAGTTGATATACAGATGAAGAGTGCGACGCAACAGGCGATGCTATGAAAACCATTGCTGGTATCCAAACTGTTAATCAAAGAACTTCTTTATTTCCCCAAAGCTGATTTTTTATTGGCATTGTTTTATATCTGATTACAGGCATGAAACCAAAATGGATCATCCTTATTTCTTCAGTTATAATTGTATCTGCAGCATTTCTGTATTTAAAATTCCGCGGCAGCACAGACTTTGAGCCGCTTATAAAACAAAAGCTTCAGCAATTGGTTAAAGAAGGGTCAGACAGCCTTTATACACTTGATATAGACCATATAGAAGTTGATGTAGTAAAGGCTGAAGTGACAGTTATCAATGCATCCCTGAATTTAGATTCTGTACGTTTGGTTCAGCTTGATAAGGAAAGGCGTGCCCCGAATGATGTATATAAAATCACGCTGAAGCACCTGGTTATAGAAGGCATTGGCCCTGATGACCTGCTTAAAAAGAAAAACATTGATATAAATATGCTCTGCATAAAAGACCCCGTTGTGGAAATTTTTCATCACAAAAGGGATTATAATTATGTTCCGCCGGATACAATAGCCCTGTATAAAAAAATAGCGAACCTGGTTGGTCATTTTAGTGTAAAGGATCTTACCGTACAGAATGTTGATTTTAAATATCATAATGTAACCAAAGAAAATAAGCTTACACATTTCCAAAACGTAACAGTTAATTTCCATGATATTCTTATTGACTCAACCACGCAAAATGATTCAACAAGGTTTTTGTATGCAAAAGATGCAGGCATCGTATTGACGGATTATAATATGGCCACACCTGACAGTCTCTATAATTTTCATATAGATTCATTGGCATTAGATGCAGCATCGGGGAAACTTGATATGGTGAATCTTTCACTAAAGCCGCGTGGTAAAAAAGAAAATTTCAGTCAAAAGCTGCCATACTATAAAGATCGTTATGATGTGGCAGTTGCAAAAGCTTCTGTAAAAAATATTGACTGGTGGCAGTTGGTTACAGAAAATGGATTTACCGCAAAACAGATGCACCTGAAAGATGGTTCAGTTGAAGTTTTCGCAGACAGAACATTGCCCGATCCGCATAAAAACAGAGTGGGTAATTATCCGCACCAGTTACTGATGCGCTTAAAATTGCCCGTTATGATAGATAAAATAGATATCAGCAATTTTAAAGTAGCTTACATTGAGCTTAACCAGAAAACAAAGAAAAGAGGCAGTGTTGTTTTTGATGATATTAATGGCGCATTCACCAATATTACCAACAGGCAGGAATGGATTGTTCAGAACAAATATTTCTCTCTTGATGCAAATGCAAAATTGATGAGCGCCGGGCCATTGCATGCTTTATTCAAATTTGATCTTGCCAATGCAGACAAAGGCGCATTTTCTCTCGATGTAGAAGCAGGCAATATGGATGGAAAAAAATTAAATACTGCAACAATACCTTTGGGGCTTTTCGAAATAAAGAACGCAGACATCCATAAAATATCAGTACATATAAATGCAGGTAATTACAATTCAAACGGAACTGTTACTTTTTATTACAAAGACCTTGAGGTGGAAGTTTTAAAAAAAGATGAGGAAGATAAGCAATTAAAGAAAAAAGGGTTTATCAGTTTTATCGCCAATAGTTTTATCATCGAGAAATCTAACAATGCAAACGATAAAAATAAAGATCCTAAAAGAGTTTCTTACAAACGCAACCCGGAAAAATCATTTTTCAATCTTATCTGGAAAACGATTTTTACGGGTTTGGGCAGTACGGTTAAGGGTGAGAATTAATAATTTTTATGAGCCAGGCCTTTGTCTTTCAATTTGTCATACGTTGCTGCCTGTCCGCTGCGGCGGAGTGAACTCTTGTGCTCTGCAACTTTACTGAACAGCAAATACAGCATCCCGCTGCGAAGCAATGCGGGGTTCTGTTTGTTATGTATTGAACTATTGACATAACTTTATTAGCATGACCATTGAAAACATACAGGCAATCTGCAAAAGCTTTCCCGCAGTAACAGAAGACATCAAATGGGAAACGCACCTGTGTTTTTGTGTGGGTGATAAAATATTTATCATCACTTCTCCCGATGATGTTCCGCAAACTGCTTCTTTCAAAGTGTCAGACGAAGATTTTGAGCTACTGCAGGAAAGAGAAGGTTTTACACCCGCGGCTTATCTTGCCCGGTATAAATGGATATACATTGATGATATTAGCAAACTATCAAAGGAAGAATGGGGACATTATTTGAAATTGGCTTATGAAATAGTGGCGGCAAAATTGCCGGTGAAGAAAAAGAAGATGCTGGGGTTGATATGATTTATTATTCTTTTATTTTGCAGTACTCAATGAATATACCCTTATGTGTAGTACATGACCGATTTGAAGCCTGCATTCTTGCTGGTGCAATTGGTGATGCATTTGGAAGTGCCTATGAGAATATTCCTGAAAAAGATAATAGTTCTATATTTTATTGGGGAGGAATACCGAAGTATAATAAAATATGGGCTATAACAGATGACACGCAACTGACTTTAGCAACTTGTGAAGCATTATGTGACACAGAAAATTTCACACCGGAATTATTAGCAAAATATTTTCTTAGGTATAAGCGACAAAGGAAACTAACAGGACTTAGGGCAAGTACGTTAAAAGCTATCAGGGAATTAGAAGTTGATGGACATTGGACTCAAGTCGGTCGAACTGGCGATTATGCTGCAGGAAACGGTGCGGCAATGCGTATTGCTCCATTAGGTTACATAAATGATATTACAAGAGATGAAATCAGGAACATCTGTATAATTACCCACAGAAACGATGAGGCTTATGTTGGAGCGTTAGCAGTGGTTATAGCAATCAAGGCGATATTGAAGAATGAATGGGCTGGTGATATAGGTATCTTTGAATTATTGATTTCGCAACTACCAGATACAAAATTGAGAGATCGTTTAATCGAAATTGATGCAGTAGCGAAAGACGCATCAATAAGAGGTATATCAAAACTTGGAAACAGTGGTTATGTTGTAGATTCAATTCCTTTTGCTATTTTTTCGGCTGCACAAGTGAAAAAAATAGGATTAGCCCAAATGTTTCAGGATATAATTACTACGGGTGGGGATACTGATACTAATGCATCAATTGCAGGTCAGATAGCGGGTAGTCTTATTGGGACTGATAATATTCCGACTGAATTAATGAATAATTTGAAAGCTTTAAAAGAGTTTAATTGGATTGAAGAAACAATCAAAAAGACGAAATTGAGAATAGGATAGTGATTTGCTGAATAGAATATGAAAAAGTACAAGAGTGCGACGCAACCAAAGCCAAATCCTTATTCTACAGCCTGGCCCATAAAAAAAATCCTCCATCAGAAATCGGAAAACCAGAAATCTTCCCCTACCTTTGCCGCCCCAAAAAGTTCTTTTGTATAAAGATTTGATTCCGCCGGTTGGCGGATAAACTTGGGAGTTCTGCCCGATTGCTTTCGGTGCGGAACGTTTGAACCAATAAAATGTAAACAAATGGCTAAAGAAATCACAGGTTTCGTAAAGCTGCAGGTTAAAGGCGGTCAAGCCAATCCTGCACCTCCGGTGGGTCCTGCGCTTGGTTCCAAAGGCGTAAATATCATGGAGTTCTGCAAACAGTTTAATGCAAGAACCCAGGACAAAATGGGAAAAGTTGTTCCCGTTCTCATCACCGTTTATGCTGATAAGTCTTTCGACTTCATCATTAAAACTGCTCCTGCCGCTGTTCAGTTAATGGAAGCTGCAAAAATTCAAAAAGGTTCTAAGGAAAGCAACCGCGCAAAGGTTGGTAAAGTAAACTGGGCCCAGGTTGAGGCTATCGCTAAAGACAAAATGAGCGACCTGAACTGTTTTACTGTTGAAAGTGCCATGAAAATGGTGGCCGGTACTGCACGCAGTATGGGTTTAACAGTAGAAGGCAATGCTCCGTGGACAAATTAATTAACTCCTTAAAACTTTCTGCAAATGGCAAAGATTTCCAAAAAAAGAAAAGTAGCGGAAGCGAAACTCGATAAAACAAAAGTGTACTCTTTAAAAGAGGCTTCTGCACTTGTAAAAGATATTAATACTGCAAAATTTGATGCTTCTGTGGATCTGCACATCCGTTTGGGTGTTGATCCTAAAAAAGCAGACCAGCAGGTACGTGGCACTGTAACGCTTCCACATGGTACCGGTAAAACAAAACGTGTATTGGTTTTGTGTACACCAGATAAAGAAGCTGATGCAAAAGCAGCAGGTGCTGACCATGCAGGCTTAGATGAATTTATTACCAAAATTGAAGGCGGCTGGACGGATGTTGATGTAATCATCGCTACACCATCTGTAATGCCTAAGATTGGTAAACTGGGTAAAATACTCGGTCCCCGCAACCTGATGCCCAACCCTAAAACAGGTACAGTTACCAATGATGTAGCTGCTGCTGTTAACGAGGTTAAAGGTGGTAAGATTGCGTTCAAAGTTGATAAAGCAGGTATCATCCACGCTTCTATCGGCCGTATATCTTTCGCTCCTGAAAAGATTGCCGATAACAGCCATGAGTTTATCAATGCTATTATTAAACTGAAACCTTCTGCAGCCAAAGGCGTATATGTAAAAGGTGTAAGCATGGCAAGCTCTATGAGCCCTGGTATTACTATTGACACAAAAGCATTCCATAACTAATGCCGTGGTTCGTAGCCATGGTTCGTGTCACACGAACTATTAAAACAACCACATAAAATTTAAAGCGTTATGAATAAAGATCAAAAAAATGAAGTGATTGAAGCGCTCAAAGAGAAATTCAATCAATACAATAACTTCTACGTTACCAATACAGAATCATTAACAGTTGCACAGGTAAATAAACTGCGCAAAATATGTTTTGATAAGAACGTGGAAATGAAAGTGGCTAAAAACACTTTAATAAAGAAAGCACTGGAATCAATTGACAGTACAAGGTTCACCGGCGTTTACGAAAGTCTGAATGGCGTAACTGCATTGCTTTTCAGCGAAAACGCAAAAGAACCTGCTTTAATCATCAGCAGCTTCCGCACTGATACAAAAGGTGAAAAACCTGTATTGAAAGCAGCTTACATTGACAGCGATGTATTTGTTGGCGATAAAGAACTGGAAGCATTGAAAACACTCAAAAGCAAACAGGATCTTATCGGCGAGATCATTGGCTTACTCCAGTCACCTGCAAAGAATGTTATCAGCGGCTTAAACGCTGGCAACAAACTGGCGGCTTTGGTAAAAGCTTTGGAAGAAAGAGCGGCAGTTTAGTTAAAAGGTTGATTGAGTTGAATGGGTTGATTTTACTTGTCACTTATCAACAAATCAACATCCCAACTTACAAACCAATCAACATAATTCCGGCCTAAAGGATAAAAACACAGGCAGCCCATGTCTTAGGGTTTTAGTTAAGACAAAATTTTTTTAAACCTCCGCCGGAGTCTTTAAAGCAATGAAGGCGGAAAAAATTTGAAAACAATGGCAGACTTAAAAGCATTTGCTGAACAACTTGTAGGCTTAACCGTTAAAGAAGTTAACGAGTTGGCTAAAATTTTGAAAGAAGAATATGGTATTGAACCTGCTGCTGCGGCTGTAGCTGTTGCTGCTGGTCCTGCTGCAGGCCCTGCGGCTGTTGCAGAAGAAAAAACTGCTTTCGATGTAGTATTGAAAGCTGCTGGTCCTAACAAACTGAATGTTGTTAAGATCGTAAAAGAATTGACCGGCTTAGGCTTGAAAGAAGCGAAAGACCTGGTTGATGGCGCTCCAAAACCAGTTAAAGAAGGCGTTTCCAAAGCAGAAGCTGCTGATCTTGAAGCTAAGCTGAAAGAAGCTGGTGCTGAAGTAGAAGTAAAATAATTACAACTGCTTTTTATAAAGAACCTCATCGTTTTACGGTGGGGTTCTTTTATTTTATGCTTGCCCAGCCCAGCTTTAGCGAAGGCGGGTATCCGGCAATTGTATTTCATAGCATCGCCTCTTGCCACGCTCGGTTCAAAGTTCCACTTTTATAGCAGCGATAAAAGCGTGGCAGTTTACCCCGACGAGGCTGACGAAGGAAGCCGGAACCCGGGGTCGCACTCTTCAGCGCCTTATTATAATTTGAGCAAAATGCAATCAGTTTCCCAAATAGGAAGCGTTTCATCTTTAAGAAACTGTTTTCAAGTCTCCCTTTAGGTAGATTTAGAAGGTTTCACAACCAAAACCTTTATAAATTGTATTGATTTTTAAAGTACTATATATTTTTTTTAAAATATGCTAATATAGTTTAATAAAAAGTTATAAAACTTATATAAAAATTTTAAAAAGATTATTTAACTTAATGTTATCTTTATGAAGTTTATTGAAAATTTAGAGAAGAATACAATGAATGCACAGCAGGTAATAAGTCAGCTTTATTTTGGAAAGACTTTATCCTGTTCGGAATTAAGTGAAAGAATAGATAAAAGTCTCCCCGTTACAGCTAAAATATTGGGTGAGTTAATAAATGAGGGTTATGTGATTGAATCGGGGTTTGCTGAATCAACCGGCGGACGGAGACCTTTGAAATATTCGCTTAAGCCAGACATTATGTATACCGTTTCAGTGGCAATGGATCAGTTTGTTACGAGTATTGCCATCCTTAATATGCATAATGAAAATGTAACGGAAATAAAAAGGTGCGAATTGCCATTGGCAAACAATGATAAGGCACTTGAAACCCTGGCAAAGGAAATTGATGAATATATTAATGCATCATTAATACCAAAAGAAAAGATAGCTGGTATTGGTATTGGAATGCCGGGTTTTGTGGACGCTGTAAAAGGAGTGAATTATTCTCATTTGCAAACGAAAAATGCATCAATAAATACATACATAAACCGGTTAACAAATCTGCCGGTTTTTATTGACAATGATTCGAGTGTTATTGCTTTGGCCGAATTAAAATTTGGTTCAGCCGGTAACAGCGGGAATGCAATGGTCATTAATATAGGATGGGGCATTGGCTTAGGATTGGTACTTAATGGAAAATTGTTCAGGGGTTTTAATGGGTTTGCCGGAGAGTTTAGTCACATACCGCTATTTACGAATGGTAAATTATGTACATGCGGTAAAAGAGGGTGTTTGGAAACGGAATCTTCTTTGCAAACGGTGGCAGAAAAAGCAAAAGAGGGACTTCAAAAGGGCAGGCTGTCAATGCTTTCCCGGTTGCAAAATGAAAACCTGGAACAAACAACTGAAATTATTATCCAGTCAGCAGGCAGTGGTGATCAGTTTGCAGTGGAGTTATTATCAGAGGCTGGCTATAATATAGGACGTGGTGTGGCTATTTTGATACATCTTCTAAATCCGGAGAAGGTCATTTTGAGTGGAAGGGGCTCATTGGCCGGCAGGATATGGCAGGCGCCTATACAGCAGGCTTTAAATGAACATTGCATTCCCAGGTTATCGGCATCAACAGAGATTGTTATATCATCGTTAGGGTATCAGGCTGAAATTATTGGAGCTGCAGCGCTGGTTATGGAAAATTTTGAGAAAAAGTTTAATACCGGGCCGATGGCCGAATTGGTAAGATAATATCCCATTATTTTTTAGGTGAGTTTCTTAATCTCCACCTGCCTGTTCAGGTGGAGCTGTACTTATATTTTCTTAACTCCAAACAAACTGCTATGAAGCGATTAACAGCAATGAGACTTATTCTTTCTATGCTTCTCTGTATAGGAAGCACCTTTGCCTTTGGGCAGGGTAAAAAAAGCATTCAGGGTATAGTTACCGATAGTGTCGGTAAGGGCCTCATGGGTGTAACCGTTCATTTAAAGAGTGCAAAAGTAAATACCATTACAGATGCTAATGGTAGTTTTAAAATTGATGCTTCTTCAACCGATGTAATTGTGTTTAGCTCTGTAGGTTATGAAACCAAAGAAGTACCGGTTGGCGGCGAAACATCAATTTCAGTAACATTGACAGGCTCAGCTTCATCATTAGAAGGCGTGGTGGTAACTTCCCTTGGTATTGCAAAACAGCAAAGAGCATTAGGCTATGCTACAACTACCATTAAAGCAGAAGATATAACCAATGCAGGTTCACCAAACTTTGCCACATCGTTATATGGCAAAGCCCCCGGTGTGCGTATTGGCGCTACTCCCGGTGGGGCAACCAGTGCAGTAAACATTACTATTCGCGGTATTAACTCTATTACAGGTAAAAATCAGCCTTTGATTGTATTAGATGGTATACCGATTCGTGACGGAGAAGTAAGCAATAACAATTACTGGGGCGACCAGCGCTTAAGAGGCAATGGCTTACTGGATATTAACCCGGAGGATATTGATAATATCTCAATTTTAAAAGGTGCTTCGGCTGCTGCTCTTTATGGTTCGGAAGCAGTAAATGGCGTTGTGCTGATTACAACAAAAAGTGGTAAAGGAAAGAAAGGTTTTAGCGTTGACGTGAATGCCAATTCTACCATTGATAATGTGGCCTATTTACCTCGTTACCAAAATGTAAGGGGCCCGGGTGCTCCTTTAAATGTAAGCAACGGAGGCCAGGCAGAAGATGGATTTCTCTACCAGGATCTTGATGGCGATGGAGTTGCCGAGACAAGAGGCGTGCTTGGTTACTCTATAAACTTTGGACCAAAATTCGATGGCCAGCCAACCCTTACATGGGATGGCAATATAAGGCCATACGAAGCGCAGATTGACAATTATGCCGGTTTATTTCAAACTGCTCATAGTTCAAGTGCGAACGTGGCAATGTCTCAGGTTTCTGAAAATTCCACCGTACGCTTTTCATTAACCCGTCAGGATAATGAGGGCGTGAGTTTGGGGGCTAAGAATACCAAGAATATCGCTAACCTGAACACTACACTTAGGTTCGGTAAAAAATTCTCTGCAGATATTATGGTAAACTATATCAATCAGCATACACATAACCGTCCTTATTCAATTGACAGATTGATGAACAATTTTGCCGGTATGATGGGCAGGTTTGATAATGCAGACTGGTATCTGGCAAAATATCATACAAGTAAAGGCTACCGCTATGTAACGGGTACAAATCAGAGTTTAACACCAGATGAAAACATTATATATCCCGGCTACAGGAATGATATACTTGATTATGTATGGAGATTAAAGGAACATAATGAAGATGAATACAGTAACCGTGTAATCGCAAGTTTAACCAACAACTGGCAAATTATTAATGGTTTAAAATTAAGGGCCAGGATTGCTACAGACTTCACTTCTGAAAGGTCAGAAAGCAAACAATCTACTGAGAAACCCCTTGCATTTGGATATTCAGGATACTATGGTCTTAGAACTGCAATAAGTACTTATTTGTATGGTGATGTCCTTTTAACTTATACCAAAAAAATCACACCCGATATTGAAATGAACATAATGGGTGGTTACATGGCTAACAAAGGCAACACAACTGTTATGCAAAGAGGAACAAGTGGCGGGTTAAGCATAGAAAATTGGTTTGATCTGGAAGCATCAGTAAATACTCCTACTTCCGAGGATGCTTTAAGCTATCGTCAAAAAATTGTAAAAGATGCCTATGTCGGCACTATCAATGCAAGCTACAAAAATTACCTGTTTGTAGAAGCAAATCTTCGCCGTGATGCGACATCTGTTATGCATCCTGACAAAAATACATTTGCTTACCCTTCCGTAAACTCAAGTATTATTTTATCTGATGCATTTAAGCTGCCATCATTTATCTCTTATGGTAAAGTGCGTGCAGCATGGGGTATTGTAGGCAACTATCCTGATATTTACCTGGCGAATATTGCTTATGATCAAAATACTTTGGGTGTTCAGCAAACCGGTGGTTCATCTGTTCTTTATACTAATCTTTCATCCACTTTTGGAAATGATGGTATTAAACCGGAAACAAAACATGAAATTGAGTTTGGCTTGGAAGCAAAATTCCTTAACAACCGTATTGGACTCGATATTTCTTATTATAATGGCCAGATCAGGGATCAGATATTGCCTATTACAACAGCAGCAACTACCGGTGCTACATCTGTTTTAACTAATGTAGGTACTTTGAGAAATAAAGGTCTTGAAATTGCGCTTAATGGAACACCTGTTAAAACGAGAAATTTTTCATGGGAAGCTGGTGTAAACTTTGCCTTTAACAAGAACGTTGTTGAGAAACTTGCAAACAATGCAACAGAATTGTTGCATGCAGATTATGACGGTAATGCAGCACAATTAAAATCTGTAGTAGGTCAGCCAATGGGTGATTTCTATGCGCATCCCGTAGCTACAGACAGTAAAGGGGAATGGATAGTAGATCCGAATGGAATGTATAAAGTAGATCCGGATAAAATGGTAAAAATAGGTAACGCAATGCCTAAAGTTGTTGGCGGTATCTTCAATACGTTTAATTACAAAAGCTTCAGCCTCGATGTAATGATGGATTTTCGCTTAGGCGGATATGTTATGCCTACTGCTATTAACTGGATGATCAGCCGTGGGCTTTTGGAAGAAAGCTTAAATTATATGGATAAAGAGCATGGCGGTCTTACTTATTATGAAGATGGAAGTGGTAACAGGATACAAACCGATGCAGCACAGGGACCCAACGGAGAAACAGTATATGAAGATGGCATACTCCTGCCTGGCGTAAAAACAGACGGTTCTGCCAATGATTACATTGCTTCTTCTGCAGATTATTACTGGACCGTATATAACTGGGGTGGTCCTCAGTATAGTCCGAATACCCGCTATGAATTATACATAAAAAAGAATAGTTATGTAAAACTCCGGGAGATTTCATTGGGTTATAGTATCCCCGTTAGATTAGCCAATAAAATAGGCGCAAAAAAGCTTCAGTTATCAGTTTTCGGACGTAACCTGTTCTATCTCTGCAGAACATTGAAAGACCTGGATGCAGAGCAAACAACTGCTGGTTCAAGATGGTCTCAAAATCTTACCAATGTAGGTACAAACCCTTCTACAAGAAGTTTTGGAGTAATGCTAAGGGCAAGCTTTTAATGTCTGTTCACAACTTAAAAATTAATGTATGAAAAGAATATTGTTTATAACTGCCATAACCTTATCCGTGGGGTTTGGTGCATGTAAGAAATCAGATTTTTCAGACAGCTATGCTGATCCTGAAAGGGTCGCAACCAGTTCAGTAGAAAAACAATTTACCGGCTTTCTGGTTGCTAATAAAGACTACGTTTTACCGGCTTACTGGAATTATTTCGTAGTGCTAAGAACCACTATTACACGTTACACCCAGGCTGTTGGTTGGGTTAACTCTTCTAATCAATATGTTCCGGGTGCTGCCGGTATTACGAGCCGTTGGGAAAACTATTATGCTTTTCTTGCGCAATACAGGGAGTTACAGAATATTTATGCAACACTTTCAGAAGACGACCAGGAATTAATGCGTATTTATATGATCACTTCGGCTATTTATTTATATGATCATACGCAGAAAGTAGTGGATCTGCATGGCGATATTCCATGGTCTGAAGCCGGAATGATAAGTGCAAACGGAGGTGATTATACCAAGTCTTTACCTGCTTATGATGCAGCCGAAGATATTTACACTACAATGCTTGATAATCTGAAAAGTTTTGCGGATGAACTGAACACAATAGAAGTTAGCTCTGCAGTGCTTACAGGTTTCAAAACACAGGATATCATAAACAATGGAGACCTTACTCTTTGGAAAAAATACTGCAATTCATTACGTCTGAGAATTTTAACAAGAGTGTCAGGTGCATCTTCTTTTCAGTCCAGGGCTTCTTCAGAAATTGCCGAAATATTGGCTAATCCATCATCTTACCCAATCGTTTCATCAAATGATG
>Ga0187893_10006011_pt1 | contig 21136 bp, 19 predicted proteins | sample MA1701074metaG_FD_139574 | JGI IMG/M metagenome (GOLD analysis project Ga0187893, IMG submission 139574) | White microbial mat communities from a basaltic lava cave in the Kipuka Kanohina Cave System on the Island of Hawaii, USA - MA170107-4 metaG ...
CGCGACCCGCCCGAGCCGCGCCATGCCCTCGTCGAGCGCGGTTACGGCGTCGCCACGGCGCCCGAGCGCCAACAACACGTCGCGACGGACCATGACCTGCTCGGGTGTCGGCCGGGGCATCCGGTTGATCGCGCGCCCGAGCTCCTGCGCTGCCTCCTCGCTCCGACCGAGCGCGCGCAACGCGCGGCCGCGGGCAAACACCAGGTCGTAGGCGTCCGGGCGGCGGACGAGCAGTCGGTCGATCTCGACCAGGGCGGCCTCCGAGCGGCCGGCGTCGAGGAGGATCAAGGCGCGGACCGTGTCGACCTCGTCGCGATTCATCCCACGCGCGGCCGCCACCTCGGCTTCCGCCAGGGCGGCGTCCCACTCGCCAGCCGCCTGCATGACCTGGGCACGTTGCAGGCGCAGCTGCGGATCGTCCGGACGGCGCGCCACCATGGCGTCGATCTCCTCGCGCAGCTCGGCGAGGTCGCCATGCGCCCAGCCGGTGCCCGGCAGCGCGAGGCTGACCGCAGCGATCAGAAGCGCACAATACCGATGAGTCCGCGACACGCGGAAGGACAATGCCGCAGGCCCGGTCGCTTATGCAACCGCTGCGTCCGGATGCTCGCGCCGACCTGTGCACTGTAGGGGCCGCCCTTGGGCGGCCCGTAGGCGCGCGCAGCGCGCCTCATCATCCTCAGCCGCCCTTCGGGTGGCTACGGGCGCGCCAAGGCGCGCCCCTACACGGAACCGGCGGGGCCTGTCGACCGGTTTCGCCTACCCGCGGTCGAGGTAGCGTGTCGTCGCCCGGTCGAGCTCGATGGTGGAGCCGCGGTGCTCGAGGGTGGCGTGCGCCTCCTCGCGCATCGGCATGACGACCCAGAGCACGACGTAGAGGATGACCCCGGGGATGCCGACCGAGAACAGCGTCAGCAGGATGAAGGCGATGCGCACCGGCGTGGCGGGAATTCCGAAGGTTTCTGCCAACCCGGCGCACACGCCGGCGATCTTCTTGCCGTGCGGCGAGCGATACCACTCGCGCTGCAGCGGCGATGCCTGCAGGCTGCTGCCGCAGTAGCGGCACTTCACCGCCGACTCCTGGATCGTTTCAGCGCAGTACGGACAGGGCTTCATGGTCTCTCCTCAGGCCGGCGACGTGTCCGGCGCCGGCAACGGGCGAGCGATGAGCAGCGGAATCGCTGCGTACACGGCGCCGATGAGCACCAGCGCCGACACCGCATAGCTGCCAACCAGGTACAGCGCGAGCGCCGACGGCAGCCAGGCGGCGGCGAGCTCGTAGAGCCACCCGAGCAGCCACAGATCTGCCGCGAGCACCAGCGGCAGCGGCAGCAACGCGACCGCCAGGACGCGCACGAGCCGGCGCCAGAACGCAGCCTGCGCATGTGCCTGCAGCTCCGGCAGCACGCGCGCCAGTGCCGCTGCCGACAAGCGCGCACCGTCGGGCTCGAGCGGATCGGCGTCGAGCCGCGTGGTCAGCGCGGCGAGCGGCGGCGCGTCCGCCCGGCAGTCGTCGCACTCGCGCGCATGGGCGTCGAGCGGATTGTCGAACCGCGCGCTCACGATGCCGCTCGCTCGTCCGCCCGCACCAGTCCGGCCAGGCGGGCGATCGCCTGATGCAGCCGGCTCTTCACGGTGCCCGTGGGAATCTCGAGAATGTCGGCCACGTCGTCCTCGCTCAGGTCGTGGTAGTAGCGCAGCACGATCACCTCGCGCTGGGCCTCGGGCAGCCGGGCGAGCAGCTGGGCCGCGTCGAGGGCGGCGTCGCTGCGTTCCAAGACGGACAGCGCCGGTCCATCAGCCACTGGCCGCGGCTCGGGCGGCGGCCGCCGATGCCAGTCGCGGCACAGGTTGACGGCGATCTGGAAGAGCCAGGTGGAGAATCGACGGTTCGCATCGAAGTGCCTGGCGTGACGCACCACGCGCAGCCAGGTTTCCTGGTAGAGGTCTTCGACGTCGCGCCCGCCCGTCTGCCGGTGCAGGAAGCTCGCGAGCCTGCGCTCGTAGCGGCGCAGCAGCTCGCGCATTGCCAGATCGTCGCCGTCCGCGAGGCGTGCCGCCAGCGCTTCGTCGGTCTGCATCGCCGGCGCATGCTAGCTCAAACGCCCCATCACGACGGCATCACGCTCGGCGGTCCGGGCGGCTCGTTCGGCCGGCCGCTGAAGCGCGACGCGACCGCCAGCCCCCAGCGCAGCCACTGCTCGAGCAGCGAGTCGCCACCCGGGTGGTGCGGAATGATGAGAAACAGCGCGCCGTAGAGCGCCGGCACGAACAGGTGCGCCGGCAGCAGGAGTGTTGCCACCACGAAGCCCAACCGCACCCCGGCCACCGGGAGCGACAGGGCATGACCGAGCGCGGCGCACACCCCGGCCACCCGCGCTTCGGGATGGCTGCGGTGCCAGCGCCCGATGTCGAACGAGGTGAGGCGCGTGCGGCAGTAACGGCACCGAATCGCCTCGGCGCGGATCTCCTCGGCGCAGTACGGGCAGGTCTTCATATCCATCCGAATCCTCCCTTTCGTGGTCACACCGAGTAATACGCGGGAGCGCGCAAAAGGTTCACCCGGCGCTACCCGGTCGGGGAATTCGCTGGTTATTCTTCGTCCGGCCAATCCCGCGGCACGGCGAGCGACCAGCGCGGCGGGCGGCGCTCGAGGAACGACATGACCCCCTCGAGCGCGTCGGGTCGGCCCATGACGACGTGGTGGTACGCGGTCTCGAGCCGTCCGATCTCGCCGCGGCTGAGCCCGCGGCTTTCCCAGAGCAGACGCTTCGACAGTGCCACCGAGAGCGGCGCGCAGTTGACGGCGATGTCGCGCCCGAGTTCGCGCGCCGCCGGCAGCACCTCCGCGGCGGGCAGTGCGCGGCTTGCCAGGCCGATCGCGGCGGCCTCTTCGCCGACGACGTGGCGACCGGTGAGAAAGAGCTCGGCCGTGCGGGCGAAGCCGATCGCGCGCGGCACCGTCCAGTGCGAGTGCGCGTCGGGGAGCACGCCGCGGCGGACGTGCGCGAACGCGAGCTTGGCTCCGGCGGCGACCAGGCGGATGTCGCACTGCATGGCGAGCGTGAGCCCGATGCCAATGGCGTGCCCGTTGATGGCGGCGATCACCGGCTTGCGCACCTCCCAGGCCGGGAACCCGACCGGATCGGCGCTGAAGTCGACCTCGCTGCGACGCGCGAAGGTCTGCGCGCCCATCGTCATGTCGGCGCCGACGCAGAACGCCTTGCCGGCGCCGGTGAGAATGACCGCGCGCACGTCGTCGCGGCCGTCACACTCGCGGTAGGCCGCCGCCAGCGCGACGGCCATCGGGCCGGAGAAGGCGTTCCTGTGCTCCGGACGGTCGAGCGTGAGCGTCGCGAGCCCGTCGCTGATCTCCACCTGGAGGTCCGTGCCGGCCATACCTCACCCCTCCTTGAAGCCGCGGACGACGTCGACGACGGCGTCGGAGTCCGTTTCGTTGTACAGCACCAGGCTGGTGCGCTGGGCGAAGCTGTTGCGCTGGCGGAGCGCCCGTCCGGCCGCCGCCGGCGTGCCGCTCACACCGATCACATCGAGCATGTCGTCGGTGATCAGCCGCATCATGTCGAACCACTGTCCCTGCTTCGACATGCGGTTCAGCTCGGGCTGCAGCTCGCCCCAGCCGTGATGGTCGAGCATGACGCGGTACGCCGGGGTCGACCCATAGAAGGCGATCTGCCCCTTGGCTTTCTCCCGCGCCCGCGCGACCTCCTGGTCCGTCTGCCCGATCATGACGATGGTCTGGCAGCAGATCTCGAAGCGCGCGCGCGCGCGGTTGGCGCGGGCGAAACCCCGCTCCAGCGCTGGCAGCGCCACCGCGCGGACGTAGCTCGGGGAGTTGAGCGGGTGGGTGATCCACCCGTCGGCCACCTCGCCGGCGACCGCCACCATGGCCGGACCGAACCCGGCGAGGACGACGCGTGGCGGGCCATGCGGGTTTGGCCCCGGGCTGAAGAACGGCGTCATCAGGGTGTGGGTGTAGAACTCGCCGCGCACGTCGAGGCGTTCGCCGGTCTCCCACGCCCGCCAGATCGCGCGCAGCGCCCGCACGAACTCGCGCATGCGGGCGTTGGGCTTCGACCAACGCTCGCCGAAGCGGCGCTCGATGTGCGGGCGAATCTGGGTGCCGAGACCGAGGATGAAGCGGCCCTGCGCGACCAGTTGCAGATCGTTGGCGATGTACGCGCAGACCATCGGGTTGCGCGCGAAGGCGATGGCGATCGCCGTCGTCAACTCCACGCGCGTGGTGTGCTGCGCCGCCAGCGCCAGCGGCACAAACGGGTCGTGCGCTCCCTCGAAGCTCTGCAGGCCGTCGAAGCCCTGCGCTTCGAGCACCCGCGCCGCGGCGCCGATGGTGCCCGGATCAGCAGTGAGTGCGGCATCGATCTTCATCGGCATCCTCCGGCCGCGTAGATGCGCCAGAGTCGGGATCGATGCAACTGGCGGGCCGCAGACGCGTGCCCTCAACAGCGAACCGGCCGGCACAGCCGGCCCTACGGTCAGTTCTGCCGGTGCCGCCGCCGCAAGCTGACCCACGCGAGCAGTATCAGTACCCCGACCAGGGTGAACAGCACCCGCGGTGACAGGGCCGGCGCGGGGGCAGTGGTCAGCGGCGCGCATGTTCCCTGCATCCCGGGCACATTGCACGCTTCGCCTGGATCGCACGAGGGCTCGGTACAACAGACGCTGTCGACACAGAACGTCGTCGAGCACTGCGCTCCCGCCGTGCAGAGGTCGCCCGGCAATAGAGGAGTCCTCGTCGGGGTGCTCGTGGGCGTCGACGTAACGGTCGAGCTCGGGGTCGAGGTCGGCGTGCGCGTCGGGGTCGAGCTCGGCGTCGTGGTGGGCGTCATGGACGGGGACCCGGTCGGCGTCGAGGTGTTCTCCCCCGGGTTCACGATGAGGCTCCACGACGCGAGCGTCCCCGTATCACCGCCGGCGTTGTCGCTCACACACAGGGTCCACGCGAACGAGTTCTGGTCGAAGCCATCGTACTGCGCCAGGTTTGTCCCCGCACCCCCGTCGGGTGCGGGGATGTAGTTGTCGGGGCAGCCGGCGCTGATACCGATGGACCCATTATCGGTGCACGGAGGGTCACCCATGTCCTCGGCCGACAGTCCCGAGGGCGCCTCGTCGTCGAACGTAATCGGGTCGCTGCTTTGGAGACCCTCGTTGTTCCCGAACCCAGGGGGAGCCCCCGGGCGGTTGAGGAGGAAGAGCTGCTGAGGATTCGGCCCCTCCAGCCGGAAGATCAGATCGCCGATCCACGAGTGTGTCATCGAGACCTGCACGTCGAGGTCGTTGATGATCCTGCCCGGCACGATGGCGATCGTCTGGCATGAGTTGAAGGCCGAGTTGTTGTCGGGAACCATCACGGGCGGATCGAGGGTCGTGAACGTATCGGCTCGACCTCGGATTGGCGCGGCTGCAATGATAGAGGCGGCGCAAACCCCTAAGCGCACGCTGAGCAGCCAAGTGGATCGTGGCACCATCTCGCCGACCTCCGCCGACGCAACAAACTGCCGCTACGGCGCCCGCTTGATACGCCGTATCGTGTCCTCGGTCAAGGGAGAAGGCCCGACCCTGCGCCCCCAAGCCGACCGACTTATACTGCTCGCGATCGCGCTGGCCTCCCTGGCCGTGTACCTGAACGCCCTCGGCGGGGAGTTCGTCTACGACGACCGGAAGCAGATCCTCGACAACGACCTGATCCAGCAGCCCGGGGCGATCGTGCGCGCACTCGGCGCCGACGTGTGGGCGTTCAAGGGCGACCGGCCGGAAGCCTGGAGCAACTACTGGCGGCCGAGCTTCGTTGCCTGGCTGGCGCTGAACCACCGTTGCTTCGGACTGGACTCCACCCTGGGCTGGCACATCGGCAGCGTCGCGCTGCACGCGTTGACCGGGATGCTCGCCTATCTGCTGCTCCGGCAGATTGCGGTCCCCCGTACCGTCGCGGCGTCCGCAGTGCTCGTCTTCGCGGTGCACCCGGCACACGTGGAGTCCGTCGCCTGGGTATCGGGTGCGCCCGACCTGCTCATGGCTGTTTCGTTGCTCGCCAGCTGGACCCTGGCGCTCACCGCCGAGCAACGCCGTTCGCGGGGACGGCGTCTTGCGGCACTTGGGCTCTTCGCCGTGGCCCTGCTCGCCAAGGAAGCCGCGGTCGTCTTTCCGCTGCTGCTGGCGCTCTCGCTCGCCCTGCTCGGAACGCGCCACCGGCGTGAGGTCATTCGTGCGGTCGGGCCGTTCGCGGCACTGGCGGTGGCCTACCTCGTCATCCGCTGGTTGATCCTCGGTCGACTGGAGATCGAAACACCCTGGCGAGCCGGTCCGCCCGCGATGGTCCTCACCGCGCCGGAGCTCCTCGCCTTCTACCTGCGCCAGTCGTTTCTCCCGTGGCAGCTCGGTCCCTCGTATCCGCTGCGGCTGGTGACCCCGGCACAGCTCGGCGCCGGCAACTTCTGGCTGCCGCTCGCCGTCGTCATCGCGGCAGCGCTGTTCACCGTCTGGACGGTCCGCCGTTCGCGCGGCGCTCTGCTCGGCGCTGCCCTCTTCCTGCTGCCGCTGCTGCCGGCGATGAACGTCAACGCCTTCATCCCCGAGCATCTGGTACACGACCGCTACCTCTACCTGCCGCTGCTCGGCGTGTGGATCGTCGTCTTCCTGGCCGGGCGAGCGGCCCTCGTCGGGACGCGCTGGATCGACCGCGGTGTCGTCCTGGCAGCGCTCATGCTGTGCCCGGCCCTGGCGTGGCAGACGGTGCGGTACAACTCGGCATGGCGCAGCGACGTGGCGTTGTGGGAATGCGGGATTCGGTCCGATCCCACCTCGGCGTTCAACCTGGCGCAGTACGGCAACGCCCTCCTCCACGCCGGACGCACCGCCGAGGCGCGAACGGCATTGGAGCAAGCGCTCGCGCTCCAGCCGGTGGCCGGCGCGTTCATCGATCGCGCGACGATCGCGACCCGCGAGGGCCGGTTCGCCGACGCCGAACGGGACCTACAGCGGGTCGTCGCTGCGCAGCCCGACAACCCCGGTGCCTATGAGCGCCTTGCCCTGGTCTTCGAGCGGCAGAAACGTCTCGACGAAGCTGCCGAGGTGTTGACGAGAGGGCGCGACAACGTGCCCTACCGGCGCTGTGCATTCACCACGAATCTCGCGGTCGTGTACTATCTCGCCGGGCGCAAGGCGGAGGCGCTCGGCGAGCTGCAATCGGCATCGAGCCTGGTCGGGCGAGAGACAACCCCGGCCTGCGAGATGGCGTCGTTTCACCTCGGCTCGCTGCTCTTGGAGCTCGGGCGCCGGGACGAAGCTCAGGAAGCGCTCCGGCGCTATCTCGACGTCAGCGAGCGGCGGCGGGACCGTCAGAGTCTCGAACGCAGAGAGCAGGCTCGTCGCCTATTGGCTCGGTGACCGTTCGAAGGCTCCCCGAGCGCGACCATTTCACCCACACCCCGCCCCACCTGGCGGAGACGGCGCGCCGCCCTCCAATCCGTGACCGGAGTTACTCGTGTTGCAGCGCGCCGAGGATCTCCTGGCGCGCGTCGGGCGGGGCCATTGCTGGCACCTCGATGACGAGGCGCTCGAGCGTGCCGGAGAACGGAAACGGCGGGCGGTAGTCGTCGCAGACGGGAAACCCGCGGTCGCGCCCGACGAGCAGGCCGGTGCCGCCGATCTGCCAGCGCAGCGGGAGCCGGCGCGGCAGCGGCCCTTCGGCGACGACGCGGCCGTCGACGGCGAGATGCATCGTGCTGTCGCGCCGGGCCCAGCGATACTCGACCACGATCGAGCGCCGGCCGGGGGCGATCGGCTCTGTGGCCGCGTAGCGGAAGACCTCGCCGAGAATATTGAAGGTGAGCACCGGCCGGCCGTCGAGCAGATAGCACGCCCATCCATTGCTCCAGTCGCCGAGGGCGCAGAGGACGCCGGCGGCGCGCTCGGCGACCTCGATCTCGGCGAGGAGCCGAAAGCCGCCGCCGAGCGGCGGCAACGCGTCTTCGGAGATCGGGCCGCCGCCCGGCCGCAACACCGCCTGCCAGCGCGGGCCATAGGGCGACGGAATGAGGGCCGTGACCCGGCCCAGAAACGAGTCCATCACCGGCAGCACATTGTTGCGGCCGGCTTCGGCCCACCACAGCTCGATCAGTGTGCGCAGGCGATCCGGATGCGCGGCGGCACGGTCGTGCGCTTCGGCGAAGTCAGTGTCGAGATCGAAGAGCTCCCAGCGATCCTGGTCCAGGTCTTGGCTCCCGGGGACGCGCTCGCGCTCGATGGTGAGTTGCGGGCCGACGTGGTCGGTCGTGGCCTTCCAGCCATCGTGATAGATCGCACGGCTGCCGAGCATCTCGAAGTACTGGGTGCGATGCGGCGCCGGCGCCGCCGGATCGCCGAGCATGGGCAGCAGCGAGGTGCCGTCGAACGGCTGCTGCGCGACGCCGTCGAGCACGTCCGGCACGGCGACGCCGGCCGCCTCGAGGATCGTCGGCATCACGTCGATCGCGTGGCAGAACTGCGTCCGCACTGCCCCGGCGTCGGACAGCCGCCGTGGCCAGCGGGCGATCAACGGCGTGCGCACGCCGCCGAGCCAGGCATAGCGCTTCCACAGTCGGAGCGGCGTGTTGCCGGCCCACGCCCAACCCCAGGCGTAGTGATTGTACGCGCGGAAGCCGCCCAGGTCGTCGACGCGCGCGAGCGTCTCGTCGAGCTGGTCGAGGCGGTCGTGGATGAAGCGATGCTCGTTGAACGAGCCGATCGGCCCGCCTTCGGCGCTGGCGCCGTTGTCGGAGCAGATCAGCACCAGCGTGTCGTCGCGGCCGCTGAGCCGCTCGATGAGCTCGAGCACGCGGCCGATCTGCGCGTCGGTGTGGGCGAGGAACCCGGCGAACGCTTCCATCATGCGGGCGAAGAGGCGGCGCTGCTCGGCCGGCAACGCCGGCCAATCGGGAATCCACGCTGGGCGCGTGCTCAGCGTCGTACCGGCGGGGACGATGCCCATCGCGATCTGGCGCGCGAACGCGCGCGCCCGCCAGGCCTCCCAGCCGTCGTCGTAGCGGCCGCGGTAGCGGTCGATCCAGGCGCGCGGCGCGTGATGCGGCGCGTGCGTTGCGCCGGGAGCGAAATAGAGGAAGAAGGGCTTCTCCGGCGTCGCCTGCTGCTGATCCTGGATCATCCGGATCGCCTGGTCGGCGAGATCCTCGCTGAGGTGATAGCCGGCGTCCGGCGCGCGCGGCGGGTCGACGAAGCCGTTGTCGCGCACCAGCTCGGGGGTCCACTGGTTGGTGTCGCCGTTGAGGAAGCCGTAGTAGCGCTCGAAGCCGAGCCCGAGCGGCCAGCGGTCGAACGGTCCCGACGCCGACTGCTCCCAGCGCGGCGCCAGGTGCCACTTGCCGACGGCGAAGGTGCTGTATCCGGCGTCGCGCAGGATGCGCGGCAGCGTGCCGGCGCTGCGCGGAATGCGCGCGTGGTAGCCGGGCAGTGCGACGGGGACGTCGGTGAGAAAGCCCATCCCCACCGCGTGGTGATTGCGGCCGGTGAGCAGGCAGGCCCGCGTCGGCGAGCACAGTGAGGTGACGTGAAACCGGTTCATCCGCACCCCGCCGGCCGCCACCGAGTCGATCGCCGGCGTGTCGACGTCGGACCCGAAGCAGCCGAGCTGGGCAAACCCGAGGTCGTCGAGCACGACCAGCACGACATTCGGCGCCCCGGCCGGCGGGCGCCGGTGCGGCTCGAACGCCGGTGTCGAGTCGGCCATCGTCCGACCCATGATCGCTCGTGGGCGCATGTGTCCTCCTGTGAGCGCCTGCGTCTCTACCAGCCCGCCCAGGCGCTAGGCCAGCAGACCTGCGAAGTGGAGACGGGCTCCACGCCCATCTCCACTTCGCAGAAACCGGCTGACTCGGAGCGCGGGTTTTGGATTTTGCGCTTGGCTCGGCTGCAATCTACTTGCGCGGGCGGGCCAGCGGCGGGTATGTGTCCAGCCGCGCGGAGCACGCGGGCGAGGAGGGACATCATGCCTACGCACGTGACGGGGTTGGTCGATCGCGGAGGGGTTTTGCCATCGTGGTCTTGGCCGGCGCTCTGTGGTCGACGCTGTGTGGCGCTGACGCCCTGGCTGGTGGACCGCAACCCTGCGGCAACGAGACCGCGCCGGCATGCAACGGGACGTGCCCGGCGGGAACGCGCTGCGTGTCGCTGGTTGACGGAACCCTGTCCATGGCCGGCCTCGGGCCGCAGAGCGGCCAAAGCCCCTCACCGGACCAGGGCGCAACCGGAACAGTGGCAGGGGCGCAATGCGGGTGTCAGATCGTACTGTGCGGCGGCGTCCCGATCGACAACACGCAGAGCTGCTGCAACGGCGTCCCGTTCACCCTCGGCTCGCAGGGCTGCTGCCGAGGCGCCGTGGTGCCGGCGAACACCCCGTGCGACTGCAACGGGATGTACGATGTGGTCGACTTCGCGGGCGACGGAAAGCCGCCGCCCAACATCAGTTTTCCGGCCGACAACTGCTGCGCGAACACCAGCGTCTTTGCATCCGCCGGCCCGGCGAACCAGACCGGCTGCTGCCTCCGCAACGGCTTGGCGGTCGAGTACACCCTCAACGCCGGCTTCGATTGCTGTCCGCAGAGCGGCCCGGACTTCTGCTTCGGCGACTGCGAGCGGGGCCAGTGCGTCAGCGACAACTGTTGTGAATGCACGTCGTGCGCGGGGGATTCCGCGCAGCTGTGCAAGTTGCCCGCCTCCACGTTGGAGTTCTGTTCAGAGTTCCTCAACTGCGCCACCTCGGTGACCCAGGGACCGGTTCTTCAGGAGACTGCCTGCTTCATCGAGTGCTTTCTGGTCGGACCCACCTGCGATGAAAGCGCGTTGGTTGAGGACGCGAGTTGTTCCGGCAACGGCTGCCTCTCCAACGTGACTGCCGAGGCCCCGGCCGCCTCATCGGCTGGCCTGGTGCTCGCGGTCCTCGCACTGGTGGCGGTCGCAACCGTGGCCATCATGCGCGCGCGGGCCTGAGGCGCGACAGTCGCCGCGCCCGTGCCTCGAGGTTCGCGCCCGGCCCGAGCTCGGCGAGCTCGGTGCGGACGAAGGGTACGTCGAGGCCCGCGGCGTTCTCCGCCGCGCAGGCCGCGCACGTCAACTATCGTCTGCGCTAGGGCGAGCCCGCGGTGAACTTGTCCGGCTTGTTTACGGCGATGCCCGGCGCGGCGAACGTGCTCGACCAGCACGCCGTGGGCGTGCTCGCGTGCAGCTGGATGGTCACCGCCGTGTCCGCATTGAAATACGTGCCACCCACCGGTTGCGGCAGGGGTAGATCGCTCCCCGCACCGCGCACCAGCAGCTTCGGTTTGCCCGCCGCGCCGCCTTTGAGCAGCACTTTGGTGATACCGGCGGACAGCGCCGATTTGCTCTTGTAGCCCCAGCCCGTCTGTCCACGCGCCTTCCAACACGGTTTCCCGTCGCACGTGCCGGCAGCGGGAATGGTCAACCCCATCTTCAGCACCGCCGAGCCGGCGCTGTGGTCGTAGAGGCAGAGTGCGTAGGACGTGCCGCCGCCGACCGGATCACCGAAGCTCGGTTGCAGCAGTTCCGGAATGCCGTCTCGCCATTTCCAGATGAGTTTGCGTCGCGTCGGATCCGCAGCGGACTTCACTTTCAGAATGCTCTTGCCGGCAGCGTGGCATGTTGCCGGGGTCGACGGGCAGCCGGCAGCCAGGGTCGCGGTTGGGCTCGGGCTCGGGGTACCGGTGCCGCTCGGCGTCGGCGTGCCGCTCGCTGTCGCGCTCGGGGTGGCCGTCGGCGTATCGGTCCCCGTCGCCGTCGGTGTGTCCGCCGCAGCGAGCGTGGGCGTATGGCTGGGTGTGCTGCTGGGAGTGTCGACCGGTGTGTCGGTGGGGGTGACCGTCGCGGTGGCGATCGGTGTTTCACTCGCGGTGGCGGTTGGCGTGTCCGTCGGCGTCGCAGTCGGCGCACTGCTCGCCGTCACCGTCGGCGTCTCGCTCGGGGTGGCGCTCGGCGTGTCGGTCGGCGTGTCGGCGAATGTGCTGCTCGGCGTCGCCGTTGCCGTCTCGCTCGGCGTGCGGCTGGGGGTGTCGGTCGGCGTGTCGGTGGGCGTGCTGCTCGGGGTGGCCGTTGCCGTTTCGCTCGGCGAGGCGGTGGCAGTGTGCGGCGGGGTCGTTGTCGGCGTGTCGACCGGCGTCGCCGTCGACGTATCGGTTGGGGTCGCGGTTGGGATCGGTGTAGGCGTGGTGCTGGGCGTCTTCGTCGGCGTCGCCGACGGCGAGGCGGTGGACGTCAGGCTGGGCGTCGGCGTGAAGGGTGAGCAGCTGGACGGCTCACCGGTACACGACCAACCGCTCTCCACGTTGCAGGCGTTCGAGCACCCATCACCGCCGGCGGTGTTGCCGTCGTCGCACTGCTCGCCCGAATCGAGGCTGCAGTTGCCGCACAGATGCCATTGCGCGAAGTGCATCGATGACTTGCCGCCGGCGGATGTAAACAGGCCGCCGGCGTATACGTCGCGCAGGCGGGTTGCCAACGCGTAGACGATGTGGTCCGTCCCGGCGCCAAGGGCGGACCAAGTGGAGCCGTTCCATTTCGCGACATGATTCGCGCTCACGCCGCCCGCCGTGGTGAAGGCGCCGCCCGCGAAGACGTCCGTCCCTTTGACCAACAGCGCGCTGACGAAGCCGTTCATCCCCGTTCCGAGACTGGACCATGTGGTGCCGTCCCACTTCGCTATCTGGTTCACGGTCACGCCGCCCGCCGTGGTGAAGAGTCCACCGACGTAGAGGTCCGATCCCGAGGCAGCCAAGGCGAAGGCTGAACCGTCCAAGCCTGAACCCAGTGCCGACCATGTGCTCCCGTTCCACCTCGCAATGCGGTTCACGGTCACCCCGCCGGCGGTCGTGAAACTCCCGCCGGCGTACAGGTTCCCGCCACCGACCACGGCCAAAGCGTGGACACTGGAACTCCCCATTCCCGTACCGAGTCCCGACCAGGCACCGCTCTGGAATTTGGCGATGTGTCTCTGAAACGGCGGACTGATGCCGGGTGGCGGTGGGTTGAAGTTGCCACCGGCGTGCAGCAGCCCGCCGAAGACAGTCAGGGCGTTGAAGCTCACGCAGGTGGTGCCCGATCCGACGCTCGACCAGGCAGCCCCGTTCCAGCTGGCGACGTTGGCGGCGGACATGCCGCCGGCCTGCGAGAACTCGCCGCCTACGTACACGGTGCCTCCCGAATTGAAGAGCGCAAGGACGCTGTCGTTGGTTCCGGCACCGAGGGGCGCCCAGGCGCTGCCGTTCCACTTCGCGATGGCGCTTGCAGGCACCTCCCCGGCACCGGTGAAGTCGCCCCCCGCGTAGAGGTTTCACGATGCCGTCTACGAGATCCCAGGTTACGACAACGAACAGCGCAGCTCCGAGTGGGCAGCATCGGTGATGTCCGACGCCGGGATGCTGATCGCTGACGTCGACAAAGTGCGCGAGGCGATCCTGGCAACGCGGCACAACGCCCCTGCGCCATCCATTGTCGCCCGCCTTGTCGTCGACGTTGACCTCGGTATTCTTGCCGCCCCGCGGTCGCGGTTCGAGGAATACGAAACACAGATTCGCCGAGAGTACGCGACCTATCCAGACGACGTATATCGTGAGGGCCGGGCGGCAATCCTTCACCACTTCCTGGATCGACCGCGGATCTATCAGACTGACGCGTTCGCGGAGCTGGAGGGAGTAGCGAGGGCCAACCTCCGGCGCTCGTTGCGGGTGCTCGAACCGCTGGGGCCGACGACGGCGTTCACCGATTTGTAGGGCGAGATCGCTCGTGTGCACAGCCAGCCGCCGATGAAGAAATCCTAGCGGCGCAGGTGCGGTCGGACCACGTCCTCGACGTCACGAATCGCCGCCTTGATTCGGTCGGCGAACGCATCCTTGTCCTCGCCGAGGTCCCACACGACCGCGTCGATCGCCTCCATTTCCTCAGCTGTCAGCGGCTTCCGCTCGAAGATGCCTGGATCGTCGGGCGCGTTGGCGCGCAGCCACTTCAAGATGCTTACGAGCAGGTCGGCGATGCACTTCTGAAGGTCTGCCCGCGGCTTCTTCAGGACATCACCCCACAGGGCTTCCGCCTCCAGGAGATTTGCATCAACCTCCACCAGCGCCGCGGAGATCCCGTTCCAGCGCTGCTGGTAGAGGTAGCGCATGTCTTTTCCCGACCACGGTCGATCATCCGGTTTCCGATCGGGCCGATTCTCGAACTCGCGTTCTGACATGGATGGACTGCGCGTCGTCTTGATCGCTTCCCGTACGCGGTAGAGTGCGAGCAGGATCCGCCGGGCGAGATCGTACTCGGTTCGGCCGCGGAGTTCCGCGCGCCACGTGTTGAGCCCCTTCACCGCCACGATTACGGCTACGGTGGCGGCAACCGTTGTCGCGAGGTCCGACACGATCGAGGCGAAGTCAGCCATCGGTGTGCCCACTCATCACCACGGCTTCCTGCAGATCCGACCGATGTTTTTGGGCCTTGTGGCCAGCCTGCTGCAGCTTCTTAGCTCGCGCACAGACGCTGCAGTCCTTCCTGCAGGAGAGCCGCCTCGCCGTTACCGGTGAACTGCTCCCAAATGGATTTGATCTCGGAGAAGCTGACCTTGCGTACGCAACGCTGACCTGTGCCACCGGCGGTGCCTGCTCTTCCTGAAGCGCCGGGACGGCCGTCCCCTCGCGATGCCTGTGACCCTCCTGCGCCCGTGCACCCGGCACCGCCACGCCCCCCGGAACCGCCCGCTCCGGGATCACCTCCGGGTCCACCACTGTTCGCGACCTGGTCGAAATCCGAAGACGACACAACGACGAGGGTTCCACCACGCCCTCCATCGCCCCCATTTCCACCGGGCTTTCCGTCGTCGCCTGGCTGCGCCTTCTTCCACGCACCAAACCCGCCGCAATTCCCGTTTCGCCCGTTGCTGCCAGCCGCACCGTCGGCACCAGCACCGCCCGCGCCACCTTGCGCGCTGACGCGCACTCCTGCGACGCGGGCCACACCCATCACCAGTCGACCTCCGGGAGCACCATTGTCGCCGCGGGCACCGGGAGCTTGACCACGGCGTCCGGCCGTCCCGTTGGCTTCAACCGCACCACCGATCACCTTCGTGGCGACGACCGTGAGATCCGATCCGCTCAATACCGCGTCATCCACCAACTCTAACTGATTGGCCGCAATCACGGTGCCGGGTGGCACGCGGACGCTGTCGGCAACCAGGATGCGGGCTGCCTGCAGGACGGGGGATTCACGCAAGAGACGGTCGACATTCTTTGGCGTCAGCACGATCTCATCGGTGCTGTCAAAAAGCAGAACGGTATCGTCGGGCGAACGTAGGTACTCGCGAAGCGTTACCACTGCGGCGATGAGCCCCACGAGGCCGACCACGAACGCGATCAGCTTTCGGACCATCGTGTTCTTCACTCCCGTGCTGTGACGATATTCTAGCCGCTACGGGCGCCCACCGCGGTGATCCGATCATCAAGCGCGCGTAGAAGCCGCGGTCCGGTGCGGATGGCCCAGTCGGCCGCACGGCTGTCCACCTCGGCGCCGTGCACGGCCTGGTTCAACATCGCGACCATATCGCTCAACACGGACCGTTCCTCCCTTCCGAGCACTCTCCGCTCGGTGAGGTCGCGGAGCAGTACGCCGATGCCGCGCCGCTCCACCGCAAGCCCGTGCGCGTGAGCGAGCGTGGTCAGGCGTCGCTCGATCTCAATGCGGAGCCCCGCCAACGCGAGATTGGGATCTTCACGCGCAACCTGTTCAAAGGTGAACTGTGCCGGCTCGGGCACCGTCGCAGCGGGTGCAAGGAGACCCACGGACTCGGCGCGGTCCGCCGCTCTTTGCAGATCCTGGAACTCCACCTTCCAACCGCCAGGCAGTTCGAGCGACTTGAAGAGAGGCGAGAGCCAGGGAACGAGCGACACAAGGATCAGCGTAACGGTGATCCCGTCGATCGATAGCTCTGGCCAGACGATGTGCCCAGTCGCGACGACCAGCGCACCAACGGTGATGATCCACCGTAAATGCGACGCCGTGAGTAGAGGAGAACGATCGACGTGGCCCAACGACGCCATGGATCGCAACTCACCGCATCAGTGAAGACCGACACTCAGGCACGCAGGACGACCCGACGTTCAATTCTCGCCGCCTTCGTCGGCCTTTGCAGCTTCCTCCTGCTTTGGCTTCGCGGCCTCGACGATCGCCTTGCCGGCGTCGAGTGAGCGCGCCGCACCGGACTCGCTCGTCAACGCTACGTTCTTCAGCGTCTGCGCCTTGGTCAGCTCCAGACTGAGCTTTCCGTTCGCGAACGGCTGGCGGCAGATGTTGAGCGCAAGCATCCGGTGTTGATCGACTGCGACCACAGCCTTCTCGGCCGGTGCCGGCACAATCCCAAGTCCGGAGACGATCGTCACGGAAACGGCGTAGACGATGCGCTTGTTGACGACGATCCCTGGCGGGGAATCGGGAAGCACCGGTACCTCGTGGACGACGAGATTGGTCGCGCATCCGCTTCCGAAGGTCAGGACTACTGCAAAACCGAGCAGCCGTCGCAGAATCGTCATGATCACTCCCTTCTGCTCGACGCATTCACAACGCGGCCTTCGGTGTCAGCGTGATCGTCAGGCACGTCCCACTGCCGAACGAAGACGGCGGGTCGCCTTCGGTGCCACTCTCGACGATCACCCGAAAATCGGTATCCGAGAGCGGAACCGTGCGACTTCGCAACGCCTCCAGCCGACTCTTCGCGGCAGCAAGGTCTTTGAGCATTCTGTTCCGCTCGCGGCGGAGCGCCTGAGCCCGCCGAGGGTCGACCGGCGTCTGCGTGAGCGCTTGTTTCAGCTCATTGGTGAGCGTGACGATCCGAGCCTGCACGGCCTCGGCGTAAGCCTCCTCTCGGCCGTACTCGGCATCCAGCTCGAACAGGTCGCTGATCGCTTTCAGCAGCGTCCTACCGCACTGCTGCCGCAGCCTGTCTTGATCGCTAACAGTGGCAGCCGCGATCGACGTTGCGAGTCCGATCGCCGCGGTGATCGTCTCCAGCGTCCTGTCCTTCTCGCCGGCAGACACGCTGACGAGCGCCCCATCGTCCTCCGTGACGATGCTGATCTCGGTGTCAGCGAGCGGATGCGGGTGCGTAGTCGCCTCATAGGTTCCAGCGTCCTTCAGAACCTGGGTCACGATCACTTCATACCGGTTCTCCGCATCCGGATTCAGACGTAAGGAAGCAGTGTATGCTGGCCGTTTGATCCGGTACCGGATGCCCTTCGCCACCGCGGTTGGCTCGGTGACCTTCGCGACCTTGATCGGCACACCGCATGCCGCCACCAGCGACGCCAGCGCGCTGACTAGCACGAGTCTCATCATCCGGCTCCCCCAGAAACAGTTGGGGCGCACCTTAACCCACGAGCCTTTCTTGGCTCAATTGGGGATTTCCTGACAGCAACTGCGAGTCAGGTTGACGAGGCACGATCGGCTGGAGGGCACACAGCTCACCGGCGCGACGTCGGCGCCGATTGACACAGCGGCTTTCGACGGTATGAATCTGTCAGGCTTGTCGTCGCCAAAGCTGGAGGAGACGATCACGGCTTGCGCCAGGTGGTGATCGGGAATGGTGGCGGCAACTCCTCCGTGAACTTGTGAGCGGTTCATCGGCCAGCCGAACAAGCCGAGGACCATTCGTTCGACCGTCCACCGCAGATGTTCACGTGCGAAGAGGAGGACGCGGTACTCCTCATCGCCGATCAGTTCGCCGTGAGAAAACCGGTTGCGGATGTTCGCGAGAGAGACGCCGCCATCGGTCGCAACGAGCGGCCACAGGTCCGAGAGATCAACCTGGTGCTTCCGACAGAATCCCCGCACGGCTGCAGCGAACGGAACGCGGTTCAACTCGGCGATCTTCTCGGTGACTAAGGACACGGTGTCGGCTGTGAGCGTATCGTCGGTCTCGATGGCCCGCCGTACTCGCCGCGAAACCGATCGCCAGCTCCGCGGGGGGAGAATGTTCTCCATTCCGTACAGCCGCCGAAATCGCAGTACGAGCGCCTCTGCGGCGCCGAAGAATAGCAGGAAGGTACTCGTGAGCAGCGCGTTGTCGTCGTCATAGACCAGCTGCTGAATGGACTGCCGGAGAAGGTCTTGTTCGGGCGCGCGAGAAAATACCCGGTGCGCTCGGCGCAGGAATGACGCGAAGTCCTCGGGAGAGATCAGCACTTGGTTTGAGCCGTGACCCGTCTTCTCTCGCGGAATCGAGATCCCGCGCCGGTAGTGCAGCTCTCGTACGGACGAGTCGGCCGCTTCCCAGCCGACGCACACGGTGCGCTGGCGCGCGGCGAACGAAGCGAGGAGTAGCACATCCTCCAGCGGCGCCAGGAGCGCGGGCACCGCTGCGAGACGCGGCACCCAACCCGCCGCCACTGGTTCGGTGAATGTGATCTCGGTGCCGTCTTCGCCAGTCGCGTATCGGAAGTAGCGATCGAACGTCAGCCTCACACCGCTGACCGTGAACTGCCGAACAGGCGTTCGCAGTACGGTGACGCGACCCGTGTACGATGTGCGCCGATCTTTGAACGGCTGCAGGTGGAAGTTCGGCGTGATCCAGTAGGCCACATGTGCACGGGTTGGGCGACGTTGCCGTCGCGCGCCAAAGAGGGGATCGGTAACGGTAAGATCGATTGGGTCGCCGAGGAGCACTTGCTCGGCCAGGCTCGGGCTCCACTCGACGAGCTTGCCACCCTGCTTCCAGAAGACGCGCGAGGCGCGAACCCGGCGTCCGGTGCGGCTCACTGAGCCTGCGATCGAAAATCGAAACGGATACCCGAGACGGTGCGGCGTAGACGAATGCAGCCGCACCTCCACGGGGCCTGTCGGGCGCAGAGGGAGGCAGACCTCACACGGGATGCCGCGCACGACGCGCGCGCCGTCGCGCATGGTCACGCGCAACTTGAAATGCCTGTCAGTGTCATCCATGTCACGCCGAATGCGCGCGCTCGAGCGCCTCGATGCGTTCGATGATCAAGGCCTGGAGCGGTGCGAAACTGGCCTCGAAGCCGCGGTAGATGGCGGTCATCTCACCGAGGCGGATCATGTCTTCCTGATCGGTGACCACGGTCTTCTTCAGCACCGCCAGCTCGAACCGGCGCGGCGACCAGGACATGACCTCCAGCGCGACCCATGGCGCGGTCTCGTGTACGAACAGGTTCCGGTGCCTGCGGAGTGACTCCATCCACTCCACCGAGCCTTCACGCGCACAGGCACTTCTCAGAATCGCATCACCCCGCACCGCTTCCCCGAGAATCTGCGCGAAAAAAGTGCGCAGAAAGCGTTTGGTCAGGATCTCGTAGGCTGACTGGAACTCATAGAAGAAGGCGTCCACAGAGGCGACGACATCGTATGGGAGGTAGTCGCGTTCGGGTCGCGGCAGTGTCAGCACCGCACCCCGCCGGAGCAGCTCTCGGATTTCCCTGTCGGGTACATCCTTCAAAGCTTCGCTGAGTCGCTGCATGAGTTCGTCAAACCGGCGGTTGATCGCACCCAGGACCGACACCTTCGTCACCAGCGCCAGGCCGATGTCGGCGAGCGGTCCCTGGCCCCAGGCATTCATGCGCTCGCGCAGCACGGCGTTCGGGCTGTTGCGCAGCCGCGTCATGATCTGCCGCAGCCAATCTCCCCATGGTGGCTCGTAGTCCAGATGCAAGAGATCCATGACGCGGACGCGTCGGGTTGCTTGCTTAGGAGCGTTCCGTCCAAAGGGTCCACTGCTGCGGGAGTCCGACGTACGTGTTGATCGGCTCCGCGACGCACGGTGGCTCTCCGGCGCACATGAGGCCTGGGAGAGCCCACGACTGAGCGGCGGGCACCCGAGGCACGGCCTCGCGGCAAGCAACGCTTCGTTCCACGTTGAAGCCTGCCAGGCGAGCTAGGTCAAGGCACGGGCTCATCGCAATCCGGCAGCTCGCAGTTCCCGCAAGCGCTCCGACGGCCGGTGTTCACGTAGGTGCTCGGCGAGGATCCGCTGCAGAAGCACAGCAAGCCATCGACGCCACAGGAGCAGATCCGACAGACCGCCGCGCTGCTGAGGAAGCCGTCGTAGACAAAGCACTCGTCGGTCTGCCCCGCGTAGGCGTTCGGCGAGATCTCCAGGCCGGTGCCGCCCGTGAGCGTTCTCATGTCGTTCACCGTGGAGTTCCCGCCGTCACATGATCCGTTGGCGCAGGTGTAGAGGGTGTTGGTCGCGTCGTTGAACTTACAAATGGCACTCGTCCAGGTGTTGGTCGGCCAGGTGTTGGCTGCGCTGTCGAAGGGGCGCAGCGTGTTGGTGGTGTCGACGATCTGGCAGAACACGGCGTCGATCGAGGTGTCGCGGCCCACGCCGAACGCCTGCGTCCCGCTCGCCACCGATCCTGCGAAGCGCATTATGCCGGCCGAGATGTCGCTCGTCACCCGGCCGAGGCAGCCCCAGGACAGCGTGCTGTGCAGGTTGAAGGCGCCGCCGCACGTGGCGTAGTCGCACACGAGCGCGTCGGTCGTCGTCGAGCCGTCGAACGACGCCGACCCCGAGCCGAGCACAAGGTTGGTCGTGTCCCTCTCCACCGTGTTCGCCACGCTCAGGTCACAGGTCGCGCCACAACTCGTGCTCGCGGCGTTCGCACGGGTCGCGCTACTGGCCTCGTCCATTTCCCACACGGACACGAAGCTCGACGACCAGTCGGGCGCCGGGACGTCCGGTACGGGTGCAGGCGCATCGCAGGCGGGGAGCGGGCAGCTGTTGCAGGTATTGTACCGGCCGTCATTCGTGTACGTTGCCGGATCGCTGCTGCTGCACGTGCAGAGCGAGCCATCGATCCCGCACGCACACCACCGGCAGAGCTGCGCCGCCGTGAGCACGCCGTTGAAGACCGCGCACTGGTCCAGCTGCCCGTCCATCATGTTGCCGGTGCCCTCACGACGGCCGATGTAGAAGCTCCCATTGTGACTCATGTTGAAGTCGGCAGTGACCGTGACCGGAGACCCAGTGAACTCCCCGTCGTCGTAGGCTTCCATGGCGTTAGCGGCGTTGTTGAAGACACACGCCCCGAAGTTCCAGTCC
>Ga0187893_10006012_pt1 | contig 21136 bp, 16 predicted proteins | sample MA1701074metaG_FD_139574 | JGI IMG/M metagenome (GOLD analysis project Ga0187893, IMG submission 139574) | White microbial mat communities from a basaltic lava cave in the Kipuka Kanohina Cave System on the Island of Hawaii, USA - MA170107-4 metaG ...
CCCAAGCCCTGCGTCGGTGGTACAATCCGCGCTCTTCGCTCGGTGAGCCGGTAGCTCAGTTGGTAGAGCATCGCCCTTTTAAGGCGAGGGCCCTGGGTTCGAGTCCCAGCCGGCTCACCATTAACAATCAATCACTTTCGAGAGTTCTTGCTTTCGCAAGACCGTTCAAAATCGCTCCCTGTGCTAAATTTGTGCTAACTCGCTGCGGCTGCGGTGCATCCAAGACGTTCACGCCCTCTCTCAGACTCTCCGGCGAATGATGCGCATAGCGTTGCGTCATCACGCTGGTCTTGTGACCGAGCAGACGTTGGACCTTGTACAAATCCACGCCACGTTGCACTAAGCGCGTGGCGAACGTGTGCCGCATGTCGTGAAAGCGGAAGTCTGGAAGGCCTGCCCGATCGCGTGCCTCGCAAAACTCCCGAACCAGGTAACGAACTTGGAGTTCATTCCCGAGGGGAGTCCTAAACACGGGACCGCTTGTGGCTCCCGTCGTCGCTTGCTTGGCCGCGAGCAGCTCGTACACGGTCGCATTCAAGGGGATCGTGCGGCGAGTCCCGTTTTTACTCTGCATCACCATCAGGACTCCTCGCACAAAATCCACATCCTGCCACTGCAGGTTGAGAATCTCTCCTTGACGCATCCCGGTATTCAGCGCGAACCCGATCATCTCTCGGAGCCAGGGCGAGGACGAAGCCACGAGGCGCTCCTCTTCGTTGGCGGTCAGCCAACGGTCCACTTCATTCCGCACAGGCTCCATCGAGACTCGGTGCATGGGGTTCTCCCGGCACCATTCCCATTCGCGCATCGCCACGTTGAAGGCGTGACGGACGAGCTGGAGTTCCTTGTTGATTGTGGCAGGAGCCGCGTGCTCTAGTCGCCGTTGCGTCTTGTAGCCCGCCAGCCCCTTGGGCGAGATCTCGGCGAGCACCATCTGTCCAAATACCGGGAGGAGATGGTTCAAGGCCTGCCGATCTCGCTCGTGGCTCTTCGGCGCCTTCAGCACCGCACGCTCTGTGAGATACCGAGCCATCATCTCTCCAAAGGTGCGTGCCTGTTCCTCACGCGTCTCAAAGTACTGCCCTTCAGCAATTTGCACCTTCACCTTGCACAGAATCGATTCTGCCAGTCGTTTGTCCGTCGTACCCGTCGTACGGCGAACCTGTCGCCTCTGATACATGAAACTCATCCACCAGACACGGTTACGCTTCAAGAGCCCCATCACGCTCCCCCTTTCCGATGAGGCTTGATCTCGGTCTGGTTTCCCCGTGGGCGGAAGTATAGACCTGGCGTTTTACGCTCGCAATAAGTGCATTAAGGTCACGTGAGGTCTGGGTTGTACTAGTTCGAATGTGAGGTCCAACAGGATTCTGGCGGAAGTGCTCTAACCATGGCTCGATCTCGTCGCGCCGGAAGCGAAGCAGTCCATGGATCTTGACGCAGGGGATCTTGCCTTGTGCGGCCCAGGCATACAGCGTGGAGGGCTTTATGGCCAGGTAGGCCGAGAGCTCACGGATGTTCAGCAGCATGTTCATCGTAATAGTAGGATGGATCACCGTCGCCCTTGTCCGCGGTTGTTGAGCGCGGTCATCAGGTGAAGCAGTTGTCGTTGGCGCTCTTCAATTGTCTCCAACTTTTCCAGGATGGTTCGTAATTCAGCCGGTACCTGGTCGAGAACACGGCCCAGCGCTGTTCCTGCCGTCGTGGTTAATCCCCTGGCGCGGGTGCGGATGATCGGGTCGCCCTCAATAGTGAAACGTCGCTTCTTCACGAGGCAGCCATCGCGCTTGCCATAGAGCCAATAGTGGCCGCCGCCGTACTGTCGGCGAATCCGCTTGAGGCTGAAGGTCTTCGGGGTGAACGTCGTGAGATACGAGAGCGTTCCACGGGGGAATTCGCGGTACAGGAAAAGCTGTATGTCGCTCTCGACGGTCATGTTGGCAAACACTGCGGCCATCTCGTCCGCTTCGTGGCGGCTTTGCGTTCTGCTCGTGGCCTGATTCGAAAGACTCATGGCGCTCCTCCTTCTGGGGTGTACGTCCGCCCAGAATTCTGTGTCCTCAAGGATCGTCTCCCCCCTCCTAAAAAAAGAAGGGGCAGACATTCCCGTGTCTGCCCCTAGTCATACAGCTCGCTGAGACGGCTGTCATACTGTAGGAAAGTCAGCAGACTTTCCTACACCCCGTCCTCATTAGATCGCCCAGGGATCAAAAGGAACCGGATCTCGCTGGATCGACGCCTTCCATGAGACAAACCAGCCTTCGAGAAACTGGCTGTAGGATTCCACATGAGGCCGGGTGGAGAGAATGCGCTGGCGGACGGAGCCTTTCGATAGCCGTGAGTCCTGGAAACTTGCCGGGCAAAACGCGTTCAACAGCAGGGCGATGGAGGTATAGCGAGCAGCCTCCGGAGCTGCCTCTTTCAAATGCCGGTTCAACAGCACCATGGCCGTATTAAAATAATACTCGCCGGGCCTCCCGGTTTTCGGCGGCGGTGCTGACACCGGATGCGGAAACTCGGTGTGGAGCGTGGCTTTCTCCCCGATATAGCCGTCTCGTTTGGGCGGCGGTGGGAGTGCGTCAAATCTCTCTCTAAGTCCCTCGATCTCGGCAAGGGTGTGAGTCAGCCCAGCCCTTTCTAGAGCAGGACGGGCCGTTTCAATCGTGTGCATGTCGGATTCGGTAACGAGGCGGAAGTCCCCGAGATCGTTCGGAAACGTGCCTCGCTTTTCTACGGTGAAAACCTGGGGAAAGCCCACGGCTTGTTTTACCCTCCCTTCATCGCAGAGAGTGATCAAGACAAGTAGTAAATAGACGGGATCAGCGTGACGCTCAATCAGATATTTGAACGTTGGCTGGCTCCTTTTCTTGAACCGTTCGATGCGCTCCCTCATCGCCACATACTGACTATGGGATTGGGGAGTGTGAGGTCCTGCTTCCAACACGATCAGCCAGAACTGCAACGCGCGCTGTGTTTTGTGACGCCAGGAAGACATGGCCGGGTTCTCTCCGAGTGTCAGCTATTGTAGCGCAATGAAACAATAGGTGAGCAGGGCCTACGACGTGTTTTGAATCGGAGAACGAAGGGACGTGAGGATTGCAGACCATCTTAGTTGAGGCGAGGGATTGTATGCTATGTACGGTTTGCGAGAACAGTTTACGAAAGGGTTTTAAACAGGGTTTCTGGGAGGTTTTGGAAGGGTTTTCCTTCAATATACACAGCGTTCCCTTCACTCGATTTTCTCATACGGTGAGGCTCATAACGGGTGCCGGTCTTACCGTTGGAGGCTGGTAGGGTTGAAGGCCAGTGACGAGGATGAATGGTTCCATTTCCAGGATAATTCCCTCCCAAGTTGGGGTGCTTTCTCAGTGCGAAAGGGGTATCCTTCTTTTCCAAAGTCATGCGCTGTTCCTCACCTAAAACTAAAGTGAAGATTTTTGTGGATGCGGCCTGTGTTTTAGGAGCAGTACTGACATGGTGAACACTGGTCGCGGCCGTTCGTGGTGGTGAAGTAAGGAAGGGAAGCGGAGAAAGAGATCGTGCAAACCGTGGACGTGCGAGCATGAGCCAAGTTGTCATCGAGAACCCGATCATTAATTCGCCTTTCGACGAGCCGACCCGCCATTTCCGATTTACCGACCAGGGAATCACGAATGAGGTTGTTGACGGCCGGCGCACGAGTTCATATTTCGTGCCTATCGCCAAGCCAAAAAAGAAAGGCCCGCAACAGCTTCAGTTTGACACGGAGTGGACACAAGACCGGATCGAGGAGAATAAGCTCGTCAACGATATCCGCCGCCGAGTCGCCCTGTGGCGCAAGGGCGGCTATGTTGGTGTAACGCCGACTACCGCACGATTGATTGCCTACTGGACTGATCCCAATCGGGAGAAGAAACTATTCTTCTGCCAGAACGAAGCCCTTGAAACCATCATCTATATTGCCGAGGTGGCGAAGAAATATGGTGATGCCTGGATTGAGAACGCGGTACGTGAGGCGAACGTCATTTCGAACCCGGGTTTGCCGCGCATGGCACTTAAGATGGCAACGGGATCCGGTAAGACCGTCGTCATGGCCATGCTCATTGCGTGGCACACGCTCAACAAGCGTGCCAACCCGAAGGACGTCCGTTTCTCCGACACCTTCCTGATTATCACGCCCGGCATCACGATCCGTGACCGGTTACGCGTGCTATGGCCGAACGATCCGGAGAACTATTACCGCCTGCGTGATATTGTACCGATGCAACTACAGAACGAGCTCGGACAGGCCAAAATCATCATAACGAACTATCACGCCTTCCAACTCCGCGAGAAGGTCGCCGTCGGCAAGATAACGAAGTCGATTCTCGTCGATGGCCAACCAAGCCCGTTCACTGAAACTCCAGATCAGATGGTGCGCCGTGTCTGTCGCGAGTTGAGCACCAAGAAAAACATAATCGTCCTCAACGACGAAGCCCACCACTGTTACCGTCGTAAACCAGACGGGGAGGATGAAGCCCTCACCGGCGATGAGCGTATTGAAGCCAAGCAACGTGACGAAGAGGCACGAGTCTGGATTTCAGGCATCGAGGCCGTCAAGGCCAAGATTGGTGTGAAGGCCATCTATGATCTATCGGCTACACCGTTCTTTCTGCGCGGATCGGGCTATCCAGAAGGCACGCTCTTTCCATGGGTAGTCTCGGATTTTTCACTGATTGACGCCATCGAAGCCGGTATCGTCAAAGTGCCCCGTGTTCCGGTGGCTGATGACTCTATGACAGGTGAGCAGCCCACATACCGCGATTTGTGGCTCCGCATACGGGAACACCTGCCTAAAAAGGGACGCAAAACCGAGGAGGTGAGAGGCGCGCCGAAGGTTCCCGTCGAACTACAAGGGGCGCTGCTTAGTCTCTACGGCAACTACGAGAAGTATTATCGCCTCTGGGAGATGAACGTCGAGGCACGCGCCCGTGGCATCACGTCTCCCGTGTTCATTGTTGTTTGCAACAATACCAATGTCTCCAAGCTGGTCTTCGACTTCATCGCCGGTTGGGAAAAACAGATCGGTGAAAAGACCATGGTTCAGGCCGGGGAGCTGGCGATCTTTCGTAATGACGACGGCAACGGTGCATGGCTGCACCGTCCGAATACGATCTTAGTGGACAGCCGACAGCTCGAATCCGGTGAAGCGATGAGCGACGACTTCAAGAAGATCGCTGCCCGTGAAATTGTCGAGTTTAAGGCGGATTATCGGGCCCGCTTCCCTGGCCGGGATGTGGACGACCTTGTCGACGAAGACCTGCTCCGGGAGGTGATGAATACGGTTGGCAAGGCGGGAAAGCTGGGCGAACATGTGAAGTGTGTGGTCAGCGTCTCTATGCTCACGGAGGGGTGGGATGCCAACACTGTCACCCATGTTCTCGGCGTGCGCGCCTTCGGGACGCAACTGTTATGTGAACAGGTGGTTGGTCGTGCTCTGCGCCGGATGAGTTATGCCGCCAATGAGAAGGGACATTTCAACCCCGAATATGCAGAGGTCTACGGCGTGCCGTTTTCCTTCATCCCGTGCAGCGGCGCAACCACAGACCCGAAGCCCGGCCCGTTGCCCACGCGCGTCCGCGCCCTTGAAAGCCGCATCGCTTGCGAAATCACTTTTCCACGGCTGCTCGGCTATCGGTACGACGTGGCCGGCGAGCGGGTCACCGCCAGATTCACTGACGAATCCAGGCTCGCACTCTCCACTGCTGACATTCCAACCAGGACCGAAAACGCGCCCATCGTCGGTGAATCGAGTATCCACACGCTCGACGATCTCAAACGCCACCGGGTCAACGAAGTCGCTTTCTTGCTCGCCAAGCTCACATTGGAGAAATACTTCCGCGACGACGCCGAGAACGACAAGCCCTGGCTCTTCCCGCAACTGCTCGGTATTGCCAAGCACTGGCTCGCTGAATGCGTCACGCTCAAAGACAACACTTTTCCGCAACTGCTGCTCTTGATCGAGTTTGCGCACGACGCTGCCGACCGCATTTACAAGGCTATCGTGACCTCGACCGACGGTACGGCCGCGCTCAAGCCAATTCTGCGACCGTATGACACGATCGGCTCCACCCGTCACGTGGATTTCGATACCACGCGATCTGTGTTCGCCACCCGTGACGGCAAGTGCCACATCTCCCACGTGGTGGCCGATACCGACTCCTGGGAGCAGAAGATGGCAGAAGTCCTCGAAGCTATGCCCGAGGTTATCCGCTACGTCAAAAATCACAACCTCAACTTCACTATCCCTTACACGTTAAACGGCGAGGAGAGGAACTATATCCCCGACTTCATCGCCTGCATTGAGGACGGCCGGGGCCAGGATGATCTCTTGAACCTGATCGTGGAAGTGACCGGCGAGAAGAAGAAAGACAAGGCCGCCAAAGTCGCCACGGCGCGCACACTGTGGGTGCCAGCCATCAACAACCACGGTGGTTCAGGCCGCTGGGCATTCATCGAGGTCGCCGACCCGTGGGATGCACAAAATTTAATCCGTGGGTTTCTGAAACAAGCGGAGACGGAATCAACGAAGGAAGTCGCTCATGGTTAAAAAGGACAACGCCCGGACCAAAGTCGAATCCATCCGCCACAAGGACAAGCGGAAGAACATCCCCACTGAGGAACTCCGTGACTTCGTGGCCGACGAAGAACTCGCGCCGAAGACCATGCTCTATCCTCGCGATCAGGCATTGGATCCGCAATTGGTCTGGAAGGGCAAGGACGAACATGACCGCGAACCACTCGCGGTTCCCATTGTACCGATCTATATTCAGGAGAAGATTCACCCACAGGCGATCATCGACGCCCTGCCGCGTATTGAACAGCCCGGCGGCAATGAGCTTAACCTCTTTGCTGACTTCAACGGCGGACCACACGACTTTGACCAGAAAATCGATTTTTACCATCATGAGCAGAACTGGTCCAACCGCATGATCCTGGGGGATTCTCTGCTCGTCATGACCTCACTGGCCGAGAAGGAAGGACTCAAGGGAAAGGTACAGACCATCTATCTCGACCCACCCTATGGCATCAAGTTTGGTTCCAACTGGCAGGTGAGCACCCGCAAACGCGACGTGAAGGACGGCAAGGCCGAGGACACAACGCGTCAGCCAGAACAGGTGCGTGCCTTCCGCGACACCTGGAACCTCGGCATTCATTCCTACCTGGCCTACCTGCGTGACCGGCTGGTAGTGGCTCGTGACCTGCTCACCGAGACCGGGAGTGTATTCGTTCAGATCGGCGACGAAAACGTCCACCTTGTTCGGAACGTGCTCGATGAGGTGTTTGGAAGTGAGAATTTCCTAAGCCTGATTTGCTTCAGCAAGTCTGCCGGAGGGCTTCAATCAGCTAACCGTGTTGGGGCGGTTCTTGATTACATCGTTTGGTATTCAAAGGACGCAGAGCGCGTAAAATACCGTCCCATTTATGAAACCAAGGCCGATGCGGTTTCCGCTGGCTACACGCAACTGGAACTCGCCGACGGAACGTGGCGCAGCATGACGACCGAAGAAAGGGCGACAGGCACATTTCCTGAGGGGGCGCGTCCTTTTATGACTGTACTAATGACGAAGCCCGGTCCTGGCTCGAAGTTCGATGTGGAATATAAGGGACGAACCTACGTGTCAGGAAATCGTTGGTGGGGAACGACCCCGGACGGAATCAAAACCATCATCAATTCAAAGCGAGTCGAAGCAACGGAAAACAACATCCGGTTCGTGACATATTTTGACGACTTTCCGTATCGTGCCCTGACAAATCTCTGGAGCGGATTTGGTGGCGCCGCTAATCCAGTTTACGTTGTTCAGACCAATCCAGAGATTGTGAAGCGCTGTCTTCTGATGACTACCGATCCCGGGGACCTGGTGCTCGATCCCACCTGCGGCAGTGGTACCACCGCCTACGTAGCCGAGCAGTGGGGGCGACGCTGGATCACGTGCGACACAAGCCGCGTTGCCCTGGCGCTGGCCCGCACACGCCTGATGGCGGCTAAATATCCATATTACTTGCTGGCCGACTCGCGCGAAGGCATCCAGAAAGAAATCGAACTTACAGGCAAGTTGCCGCACGAATACAAGACGGAAGACGACATCCGTAAGGGCTTCGTGTATAAGCGCGTACCGCATGTCACGCTCGCATCTGTCGCGAACAATCCGGATATCAAGGAAGGCATGACCCGTGAGCAATTAGACGCCGCTATCGCCAAACATGCCGACAACGAAATCCTTTACGACCAGGCTTATGAAGATAACAAGCGTCTTCGGGTTTGTGGGCCGTTCTCGGTAGAAAGTCTATCGCCGCATCGTGTGCTGTCCACGGCTGATGAGAATCAAGACGGCACAGTAACGGAGAAGGAAGCCCGAAAGCAGCAGGACTTCGCTACCATGATCCTGGAGAATCTCAAGAAGGCAGGCGTGCAGAACACTCGCAAAGGTGAACGGCTCACTTTCGACCGGCTTGACCCCTACGCCGGGACGTGGCTGCATGCCGCAGGCGAATACACCGACGCCGTCGGCAAGACCAAGCGCGTGGCCGTCTCACTCGGCCCCGAACACGGCACAGTTGGTCCGCAGCAGGTAAAGGAAGCCGCCAAGGAGGCAGTGCAAGGCGTGGGCTTCGACATGCTTATCGTTTGCGGATTCGCATTCGACCCGCACGTCGCGGAAGAGGTGAAACGCTTCGGCAAGCTGACGGTGCTGCCTGCCAAGATGAACCCCGATCTGGCGATGGGTGATGAACTGCTCAAGAAGACCGGCGCGGGCAACCTCTTCATGGTGTTCGGCGAGCCTGACGTGGAGATCAAAAAGCAGAAAAACGGGCAGATAATCGCCGAGATCAAGGGCGTTGATGTGTACGATCCAACCACCGGGCAGATCCGGAGCGCTTCCACCGACGATATCGCCTGCTGGTTCATTGACACCGACTACAATGGCGAGAGCTTCTTTGTACGACACGCCTATTTTACCGGGGCCTATGAACCATACGACAAGCTGAAGCGGGCATTGCGGGCGGACATTGATGAAGCGGCCTGGAGCAGTCTCTACAGCACAGTGAGCCAGGCGTTTGCCACGCCTTTGTCAGGGAAGATCGCCGTGAAGGTCATCAACCATTACGGCGACGAGGTGCTAAAAGTATTTAGTTTGTAGCTTTGACGGCAGGCCTTTACAAATCCAGCCGGTCATAGGTAATCGGTATATTGCTCGAGGCCTAAGAGAGAGATGGCAAACTTACGCTTAACCGCACCCGCCAAAAGCCATCTGTTGGATGTGGTCCAGTCGCTTTTGAGGGCGGGCTGGACAATCGAACAGACTCCCCAGAATGCTCAATTAGCTCGCAATGGTCAAAAGATGTTGCTTAAGTCGGACCGAGTTGACCTTCGATTTAGGTTATTTGTTTATAAAGTCACAGGGTCGGGCAGAGGAAATCCAGAAGAGCGGCGTATTGAGATTACGTCGACGTATCAGAAAGGACTCTCCCGCCTGGCCAAATTTCCTGACGTCGTATTTGGGTACGATCCGAGCTCTCAAATATATGTGGGTGTCGACTCTGAGCGAATCAAGCACGGCGGTAGAACCGGGAACGCGTCTAGTTTCTTCGACAAGAGAGGTCTCAATATCACCAGTCGAGATGCGATTGTGGTGCGTCAACGGAAAGCCGCAGTATTTGTCAAGAAGGGTGTTGAATATCATGCTTTCATCGATCCCCAGCGTCTATCTGAATATCTGTTCAATAAAGATGAGATTCACTCTGGGACATACCTCGGAGATGGGGAGTACTCAGGCAAGCTGAGCGATCAAATGCCTTTGATCTCTTTGCAGATCGATGAGAATGCGGCAAATGGCGACGTATTGGTTTTGAGCGGCCCTGAATCTACTAAACGACGCGGCGGCTTGCCGAAAGTTGACAGAAGCACGATACGAGCCTTTGAAAAAGGCACGCTGCCGAAGAAGAGGCGGAAGATTACGCCAGAAGAATTCATGAACATCAAGCGAATCATGGAAGAGAACGGTCGGCTTGGTGAAGAGCATGTGTTAAAGGCGGAACGTGCAAGGCTACGGCACGCAAAGCGTCCAGATTTAGCGGAGAAAATCAGTTGGATCAGTCAGGAGTCTGTCGCCGAGGGGTACGACATCATCTCCTTTGAGACAACTGGCGAAAAAAGGTTCATCGAAGTGAAATCAACTTCTGGCCAACAGAATACTTTCGAGATGAGTGACGGCGAATGGCAAAAGGCCTGTGAGCTGAAGGATCAATATTATATTTGTCGAGTTATGAACGTGAGAGATCATCCGTCGACGACCTATATCAGGCATCCCAAAGAACTCGAAGCGCAGGGCAAGGTTCACAAGACAGTCACTGGATGGCGAGTGACGTATCGTCCCTAGCCGTCACTAGTTTTGACTGACGCGTATCAAATTGCTTTCGACCCTGCGAAGGGGCCTGGAGCAGTCTCTACAGCACAGTGAGCCAGGCGTTTGCCACGTCTTTGTCAGGGAAGATCGCCGTGAAGGTTTTCGAAACCACCAACCTAGGTTGACGTTAAGTGAGCGTACCGACTATCTATTGCCTGTCGATAGAACGCTTTCGCAGCATCAAGACGCTGTCGTGGTATCCAGCGAAAGGTGTAAATGTCCTTCTCGGCGGTGGCGATGTCGGCAAGACGACCATCCTCGATGCCATCGGGCTCCTTCTGAGTCCCGTTAACCCTGCGACCCTCTCCGATACCGATTACCATGCCAGGAAGGTGGAGGATGGCTTCTTGATCGAGGCCGTTGTCGCGCTGCCGCCCGAGAGCAAAATCAACAATCAGGTGAAGCCTTCATGGCCTTGGAACTGGAACGGCAAGGAGGCTCTGGTACCCGCCGACGAAGGGAACGGCGGGACAGGGAGTGAGCCGGTATATCGTGTGCGCGTCTGTGGAACCCCGGACCTCGAATTGGCTTACGACATCCTTCAGCCGGACGGCACCACCGATAGTTTTCCGGTCGCGTTGCGTCGCAGCATCGGCCTTGTACGCCTCAGCGGCGATGACCGCAATGACCGTGATCTTCGTCTTGTCCAAGGCTCTGCGCTCGATCGTCTGCTCTCGGATAAGGGGTTACGTTCTCGACTTGCGAGTGATCTGGCCGAACACGGCGTTAAGGATGGACTTACCGATGATGCGAAGAAGGCCTTGAATGCTCTTGACGAGGCCTTCAAAAAAGAGAGCCTGCCGGACGGACTGGATCTTGCCATCAACGGAAGCCAGGGATTATCCGTTGCTGCAATGATAGGACTGACTGCCGATCGGGATGGCGTCCAGTTGCCCCTCACAAGTTGGGGAGCCGGAACAAGACGGATTGCGTCCCTAGCCATCGCAGAGCAGAACCAAGGTGAAGCGCCGATCACGCTTGTCGATGAGATCGAACGCGGACTTGAGCCCTACCGACAGCGGTCATTAATGGACAAGTTGCAGGCCGGGAATTCACAAGTTTTCATGACCACACATAGTCCTTTCTCAATCGCTGCTGCGTCCAAAGCGAGTATGTGGTACGTGGATCATGAGGGCAAAGTCGGCGAGCTTGAACCGAAGAAAACTGCAAGGCATCGAAAGAGCGACCCTGAGACATTCCTCTCGCGTCTTACGGTGGTCGCTGAAGGCGCAACTGAATGCGGATTTGTGAGTACACTTCTCGAAAAATCCTTCGGGTCGTCTTCGGAGCAGCTTGGAGTTCATGTAAGCGACGGCGGAGGACATGAAAGCACATTGGGCCTACTTGAAGCGCTCGCCGATGGCGGGTTGCGCTTCGGAGGGTTCGCCGATGACGAAGGCGGAAAGCATCCGGAACGGTGGAACAAGGTAGCGGCGAAGTTGGAAAAACTGCTCTTCCGTTGGGCTTCCGGTTGCCTCGAAGAAAACATCATCAATGCCGTACCGGATCAAAACTTAGAAATGGTCGTAAGCGACCCGAACGACAAAAAGACCGGCATGCGTTTAAGGACGCTTGCGGATTGTCTAGGCAGCGAGGACCAGGAGAAAGACTTCGCAGCAATCAAAGCGAAAGCCGGAGTAGGCCTAAAGGCCCTCATTGTGGGAGCAGCCTCCGGGAACCAAGGACAAATTTGGTTCAAAACCGTGGTCGGCGGTCGCGAACTTGCTGAGAAAATGTTTAGCCTCGGTGCATGGTCGGCGTTGAAGGAGCAACTCCTGCCGTTTTGCAATGCCGTTCGAAAAGCGGTTGATCTTCCGGAAATCCAGGATGTAGTTCCGTGAGTGACGAGAGTGTCCACGCGGCCCTTCGCTCCGATGCTCCGCTAGTTCTTGTAGAAGCGCCGGCGGGCTGCGGAAAGACCCATCAGGGCGCGGAGTACGCGCGGGATATGGCGGCGGCGGGAAACTCCGGTCGGCTCCTGATCCTGACCCATACTCATGCAGCCTGTTCGATGTTCTCTGCGCGCACGAAAGGGGTCGGCTCCAGAATTGAAATCCGAACTATTGACAGTGTTATCGGGCAAATCGCAGTTGCATACCATGAGGGGCTCCAACTTCCGGCCGATATAGCCGGGTGGGTCCGAAAGCGGAAGGAGGGGCATGCCGAGCTCGCTCTGAAGGTGGCCGCGCTCCTGAATAAGTATCCGATGATCGCGTCCTCATTGGTGCAACGGCATCCCATCGTCATCTGCGACGAACATCAGGACTCGAACGGTAATCAGCATTCCGTGGTCATGGCATTGCTGGGCCAGGGAGCAAAGCTTCGCGTATTCGCCGATCCCATGCAAAAGATATTCAAGGACAAGGCCGTGGCCGGCGGCGCCGATCCTTACGTCTGGAAAGAGTTGGCAGGGCAGGCACAAGCATTTGAGCAGTTGGACGTGCCCCATCGCTGGGCGAAAGGGTGTCCACAGCTGGGGCAATGGACTCTCAAGGCGCGCGCGGCTCTAAAGACAGGAGGTAAGGTCAATCTGAGAAGCGGAGTGCCATCGAGCGTCAGCATTGTCTTTGCGGAAAATCAGGCGAAGAAAAACTTCGATTACCGGCTCTTCGATCAGGACAGGAAAGCGATAGATGCTTTCGAGAAGGATAAGCAGTCGCTTCTGATATTGACCCATTATAACGACACGGCACGGTCACTCCGTAGCTTTTTTAACCGCCGCATCCCGCTATGGGAAGGCCACACTCGCACGGGTTTGGAAGGGCTCATGGATGCGGTCCGCTCCGGTGAAGGCGACCCTGCGGCTCTCGCGGCGGCGGTTGTTGCTTTCATGGGCAACGTAGGAAAGGGCTTCAGCCCTTCGGCGTTCGGTGACGAATTTGAGCATGAGGCGCGAGCAGGTTGCACAGCGAAGCGCCGTGGCAAACCAGCGAAAGTGCAGGAGCTTGCGCGGTTACTGGTGGCTAATCCCGATCATCGGGGCGTCGCTAATATGCTTCGCCGACTTTGGGAGCTGAAAGCCAACGATGATAGCGACTTCGCCGAGGTTGAAATAGATTGTTACAAAGAGTTCTGGGATGCGATCCGTCTCGGGGGCTTCGAGGCGGCCGACGTTGGATTAGCTGAGATCACTCACCATCGGTCCTATTCCCGTCCGAAGCCTCCGGACAAAGCTATCAGCACCGTTCATAAGGCAAAGGGCTTGGAATGCGGGAACGTCGTCATCATGTCCTGCGATGCCAAAACGTTTCCGGATAAGCCTGACACAAGATGCCTTCTTTATGTGGCTATCAGTCGAGGGAAGGACCGCCTAATGCTCGTCGTTTCGCGCGACAACCCAAGCCCACTGCTAGAGCTGTGAGATGTCATGCCGTGCGCGCCGGCGGATCATCCGGTACAAGCCGTCCTTGCTCATGGAGTGGTCGGTGAGGGAGCTGGACCGTCCTTCGGTGGTGCGGAACAGCTAGCCTTTCGGATCGTTTTTATCCCAGCCGCTTCAATGTACTTCTCACAGAAACGTTACGCGATTGTGATGGCTGGGCATATTATTTTATTAGTTCTCATTTAATAACAATAAGTTATGTTGTAAATCTGTTGTTCGTATGGAAAAATTGGTTATGTTGTTCCGTGTTGTGGCAAAATGCTTGACATATAATCCCTATTCATTATAAGGTGGAACAACGTGGAACAACAATGACCAAAGAAGGAGAAAATTATGAGCAAAGAAACCTACGTCGCCAATAAAACACGGTCTAAACGTCCGGGGTGGTCGATCGGTTTCCGTCACCCTCTTCGCAACGATTCAAAGGGCCGTCCCGGACTGAAGATGAGGCGCGGGCTGGGTACATCAGACGAAGCTGTAGCCGAGACTATGGTTGCCGAGATGAATGCCATCCTTACCGATCAATCCTGGTGGAATGCGTCCAAGCGAAACGAGGCCGAACTTCGCTTTTCGAAGCCAGTTATTGAAGCTTTTTATGATGAGATTCAAGCTGGGAAGGATGACCCCGAATCTCTCAGGGAATCCCACATCCGTCTGCCAGCAAAGGAGGATGGATATTCGCGTGTGCTTTTTGTCGGAACGACTGGCGCTGGGAAAACTTCCCTACTGCGACAGTTAATCGGTTCCGATCCGGACGATGACCGCTTTCCTTCTACTGCTCCAGCCAAGACCACAATTGCGGATATTGAGGTCATTCAGGCGGATGGCGAATTTGAAGCGGCCGTCACCTTTTTTACAGAGTTTCAGACGCAAGCAAACATCGAGGAATGCGTTATCGATGCCGCGCTAGCCATCCTAGAACGTGCGCCAATGGATAAGGTCGCCGATCGTTTTCTGAACCATCGTGACCAGAAATTCAGGCTGAGCTACCTTTTAGGCAGTTGGCGTAAAGGTGACATCGGCGATGAGCAAGACGAAATGTCCTTCGACGAAGCGGAGGAGCCCAAGGTATTCGACGACGAAGGCATTCTGACAGAAGACCAGCGAGCCGCCAATAAGGAAGCGCTTGAAAAATACCTAGCTCGCATCAGGCAAGTGGCGAATTCCGTCTTCGTCTATCTGACAGACGAGTTGGGCGTCGATCTGAGAGTGGCGGGTCCGGACCGCGAGGCAGCGCAGGAGCTTATCGAAGAGAATTTTGAAGGACAGCTCACGCAGGAGGAGGCGTTTCATGACTTGGTGCAGGATATCCTCGAAGATGTCCGCTCGCGCTTCGATCTGATCGAGGCGGGCGAACTTTTGCGCCGACGCTCTGGCTGGCCTGAGCTGTGGCTATTGAAGTCGGAGGACCGAGACGAATTCATCAGGCATATCCGGTGGTTTTCCAGCAATCACTGGCCGCAGTTTGGCCGCCTGTTGACGCCTCTCGTGGAGGGGATCAGGGTTCGCGGGCCGTTGTTTCCTGAGTTTATAGGCAATCAGCCAAAAGTGGCATTGATTGACGGCCAGGGTTTGGGCCACACGCCTGACTCATCCGCCAGTGTCACGACGCGCGTAACCCGCCGCTTTGGCCAGGTTGACGTAATCCTTCTCGTTGACAATGCACAACAGCCTATGCAGGCGGCACCCCTTTCTGTGCTGCGAGCTGTGTCGTCGAGCGGTCACCATGACAAATTGGCGATCGCGTTCACACATTTTGATCAGATAAAGGGCCAAAACCTTCCGACTTTTACGGACAAGCGCGCTCATGTGATGGCGTCAGTGCTGAACGCACTTTCCAGCCTTCGTGAGGTTCTTGGAGTCTCTGTGGTGAGGGCGATCGAGCACGGTATGGATTCCCGGTGCTTCATGCTCGGCGGCGTCGATCGTCAATTTGCCAAGCTGCCGTCGCGGGCCGCGGATTATATGAAGGAGCAGCTATCCGAACTTGTCAGATTTTTTGAGGCGGCTATCCTGCCACCTCAGGTCGCCGATGCCCGTCCTGTTTACGATCCAACAGGAATTGGCTTCGCCGTTCAGGAGGCTGTCGCAAAATTCCAAGGACCGTGGCTTGCACGTCTGGGCATCGGAACCTACGAGGGATTCAGCAAGGAACACTGGTCGCGTGTGAAGGCGCTGAATCGCAGGATCGCCGGCGAGCTTGATGATGAGTACGATACGCTCCGGCCTGTCGCCGATCTGGTGACGCAGTTAAGAGAGTCACTCTCACGCTTCCTCAACGCTCCGATCAGTTGGACGCGAGAACCGGTGGATGAGCAGGAGGAACAGGCTTCCATCGCCTATATTCGTCAGATGGTCGATGTCGCTCTCCACGACTTAGCGGTGAGGCGTCTGGTTGAGACTCATTTGGCTGAATGGCGCGGCGCCTATGATGAATTCCGTGGAGCGGGCTCCACGCGCCGCCGTGCTACTGCCATTCATGGCATCTATGATTCAGCCGCGCCATTGCCAGATGCCGTGATGACATCTCCTTCTGCGACATTCCTTGCGGAGATCCGGCGGCTTGTCGCATCGGCGATTGAGGCCAATGGGGGTGAAGTGCGATTGAGCGAGGCTGGTTAAAGAAAAAGATTGATCAGTTGCGGCGGCTCGCCGCAAGGCCGAGCCGCCGATTTTTGGGCAGTCGGTTCGAAAGAGAGGCACGTAATTTTACAATGTTTGACCGAAATTCAGCCTTCTCAATGGAAATCCGAGATCCGAGCGACCCCGAAGATAAGTCTCCCATTGTCCAAATGGTTACGATTGCGAATGAGCTGCTGATTTTCAAGGAAACCAGCATTCATTTAGGGCTCACGGCAGATACGATCGATCCGGGAATGAGCGATCTTAACACACGTCATTCCAGTGAAATCCTCTATTCTGTAGGAGCGGCTAATTCATTTGTAGCGAGAATGATTCTGCAATTCAAGGACATGATCGGACTGGCCATCTCCCATACAGCACGTGAACATGAACTTATCCAGCACGTCTGGGAAGCCAACAAATTATTGCTGGAATGTGAAAAATCTTTCTACCATATATATAAACACACGATGGAGTTGATGCCGAAGTGCGACGAAATCATTGAGACCCACAAACACAAATCGGCCATACCCGCAATACCAAAGGTCCCCGATCTGAAAACGCATGTCTCAGAATTTTTGATAAACGGGAAAAAGTTCCTGGTCGCTGCCTACAGATTACTGGCTCTTTTTTACCAGATGCCAGTGAATGGAAGGAATGAATCTCATTTTGATAAACATCGCGCATGGATTAAGACAAAGCTAGGAGAAGAACATCCCGTATACAAAACTTTGGAGTCGGCGGAGCCCTGGGTTCGGCTGATCGCCGAGTTCAGCAATGCCGTCAGGCATGATGAAACCGGGTTAAAGCTTGAAGTCGAAAACTTTGCGCTTAACCCCGGGAATAAATTTTCTTCTCCGGCATGGAGGCATGATCTAACGAAGAAGGGACTCGGCCGCCAGGATGACTATACAGATTTGATATCCGGTCTGGATGCAGGGATTTATAACATGCTGACATTTTTTGAAGATGTTTTGCTTCTTTGCATACAAGACGAGCTAAAAGGTACGCCTTTGGCAATTTTCCGGATACCAAAACAGAAAATAAATCCGAAGTGTCCCATCGTGTATGTAGTTAATTTAAGCAGTTCTGCTTCACCATGATCAATCTCCCTCCGCCGCCAGCATTACATGTATTTCAGCAATAAACCGGCAGACCTTCGCGATACTGAACCGTTCGAATTATTGGCCTTCTGACACTCAGGAAGGAAGCACTATTTACCAGCCACCAGTTTACGAAGACTCGAACATTCTCCCCTTGTTAGTGGCGTGCCATCGAGATCCTTAACCTGCCACAATTTACCCGATGAAATTTTAACAATTGGCGAGTAACGACCAAGCCATTTGTCAGACGATCTGCAGACGTTACATTTAGAGATGGTCGTAATCAGCTTCGTCTCATATCGTAGCCGCTCTCTTTTCTTGGGGACGCCGAAGACGACAAATTTGAATCGATTCCGAAGGTAATCGCTCACTCGTCTTTCGATCGCTTTTTGTTTACGTGAATCTAAATCTGTTGAATACTTCTTCTTTGATGCCGTAGATGTAAGATCCTTATTCCACTGTTCCAGATACGGGTCTCTATACCTATTCAAAAGAGCACGACCGATATTCTTTCGAAAAACACTACGATCTTTGATTTCATTGACAAAATGCTGTCGGAGTCTTGCCAGCAACTGGTCTTTACCCGTGTGGCTTCCTATGCGGACAATCCGTTTTGACCCATGTCCACGTTCTCCAGTTTCATACAAGATATAGATCCCGTTGGTAGGGATCTTTTTCGCATCAAATGGAAAAGTATGTGGTTCGAGCGAAGCAAACAGTCGATGCAGCTGCTGACAGGTACGACTCATTTGGATGACTGACGAGATAGATATTGCAGTTGCTTCCCGATCGGCTTCTTCTCCAAAGGTATGGAGTACGATCTCAAACGTGGAATCAAATACCTTCGATAATGTTGCCCAGCGAGAATAACAAATCGGTCACGCATTAGATCCGCACGACGGCTCAACTGTCTCAGAACCTTCTCTGCCCATTCTTTTCTCTTTGCAGCCGACATCTTGTTGAGAGTGCAATTGTAAGGTGCAATCTTATCGTTCAGACCGAGAACGCCATGCCTCGCGGATAGAACGTAAATAGCGTTCGGATTCAGCCATTTGGCATATCGAAGACTTAAACGGAATAGGGGGCTATTATAAATCTTAGACGCGTTAGCCTTATGCGGCAACTTCTTGCTCGCGCAAGATATCAGAACGATCGTTTTCACTTGATAGCCCTCTTAATGGAATACTAGGGATGTGGACTAAGCTTTTCAACATTCAAGAATGAATCAAACGTACAGCTCTATAGGTGAGGAGTGGGCATACAGTCATTTCAGCTTAGACAGCAACTGAGCGTAGGTAAGAATTGACCCGATTGGGGCAGGAGCTTACACTCCTGGTGCGCAGAATCATAAGTTAGACATCATGAATTACGCTTCGTGAGTTCCCAAGAATGTCGAAAATCAACAACAGACCCTTCCGTGTTTCAATAAACATCTATCACTCCTTATGATTCCTGCTGAGTTTGAAGAGCCGGCCTACGAAGCTCCACTCTATAACCAGCTAGAGCGCGGTGTCGCTCATCTCTATACCCCTGGTCGTGTGCTGGAACAGCACCTTGGTTTTGATCGCGGGATATACATAGCCGAACAAATGGTGTGGGAAACCCTCGGCTACTCCGTCCCACCCTCTGGTATGGCCCTTGGATATTACGACTGGCCGATGTGGTTTGGGCCGCCACGACCCCGCAGCAACCTCCCCCGATTTCGATTAAATTTGTTCTTGCAGGCTAAACGTTCACTCTACTATGCGCGTCGTCCGCGATCGCTTGCGCGCTTCACTGACTATCAGGGCCCTATGTGGGCTTTCAGAATCAAAGAGCACCAACAGAATTTACTGATGCATCTTGCGAACCGCGCAGGCGCGCGTGCTCATGTTACATACGCGGCTCCTGCATTTCACACGAATGCTGCCTTATTTACGCACACGCGGTGTCGAAGTATTATCCCCAATTCCAGCTTTCCAAGCGTCATGGTTCTGGATGGTCACGAGGCTTGGTACTATCGTGACCCTGGCACCGTCGGAGTTGCCAACCCCAATCCTGAGCGTATCGAGGAACGGCCATTCCTGGAGCGCCTTAGGCATCTAGCGACCGACGCACCCATTTCTGACCGAGGCGACTTATTCGGATTTGATGACCTAGCTCCTGAGGTGATTGCTGCCGTCCAAGATGATGAGAACCTGGCAGAACCATATGCTGCCCAGTATTTTGATGACCTTCAGACTCTTGATCGACTCCTGGAGCCTTATAATATCCGACCAACCCTTCGGGCATATTCGCAGGTTCGGCTGTTCACGCTCCGATACGCGCTTACGTGGCTAATTTACTCTGGTCCAGCCTGAGAAGCTCATGAAGTTGCATGAGTTCTGCTTTTGGCTGTCTTCTGGCGAGATTCTCTGGGTCTCGCCTTAAAGATCTGGTGTGGTGCTCGGTTGCACAAACAGCCTGAGCAGTGTAGATGATCCGGAAGAGCTGACGCGTTGATTGTGATTGAGGACACGCGACAATCGCTCACCAATCTACGGTTCGGCTCGGCATTCTAGGCCAATCAGCTGGCCCTTTACACGATGTCCGAATATCAACTTACCGAAGGAATTATTTCTCTGAGCGTTGCAAAAACATGGGATGAGGCCAAGCTTGAGTGGGCGCTTGAGCATATTTGGCGGGAGGATGAACCTGATACCTGCCTATGCGGGCATTTTCCTATCATCGAAATTTGCCTCCTGAAGAATAGAAACAACAACAATTCAGCAATTGTCGGTAACTGCTGCGTCAAGAAATTTGAAACGCTTCCTTCTGATCTCATATTTCAGGCAGTTAGGCGGATTCAACACGATGATAGGCGAGCGATCAATCCTGAGACAATTGTCCATGCCCACCAGAAAGGTTGGATCAATGATTGGGAGCGTAAGTTCTACATGGATACGTGGCGTAAAAAAAAGCTGTCGGGAGCCCAACACAATAAGCGTGTCCAAATAAATAAGAAAGTTCTCTCCAGCATTGTGCGAGCAAGAAACAATGTAAAGGACTAATCCATTATTTAGCCAAAATGGTGTGCCCTGCTTAATTTGTGGACAGGTAACTAAGGCAGGTGGATGCAGGAACCCCACTGAATTTATTCAAAGCTCATTGCAACCGAAGACAGCCGAACCCCCTCTCAACAGAGTGGTGAGCAAGTGCACCTCGATATCCTTTGAGAAAGGGACAATCCAAGATGGCCGGATTCTCTTCAGTAAACTGTCTACAATTTAAGCGGGGCAGAACACTCTTCCCAGAGTGCTTCTCGGCCATCTTCTCCGCTGGTATCTAGGTCCCGCAAACCGTGACATTTGCTGTGCTAGATTTGTGCCAAAAACCTGCACAATGGATCGCACTCCACAGAATCAATGGAATGTATAGAATCATCTCAAGCCCTTGTTACCAAAGATAAAACGGGGAAACCGTCGCAAAACCAAGCCGATGTGAAAATCCAACTTTTCGAGCTTTTAAGGCGAGGGCCCTGGGTTCGAGTCCCAGCCGGCTCACCATTATCAATCAATCACTTCCAGGCGTTCTTGCTATCGCAAGACCGCTCACAATCTTTGCGGTGTTCGCATTGAAATTAG
>Ga0187893_10006013_pt1 | contig 21136 bp, 16 predicted proteins | sample MA1701074metaG_FD_139574 | JGI IMG/M metagenome (GOLD analysis project Ga0187893, IMG submission 139574) | White microbial mat communities from a basaltic lava cave in the Kipuka Kanohina Cave System on the Island of Hawaii, USA - MA170107-4 metaG ...
GATGACGACGAGCGCTGTGTCAGACAATTCTGAGATTATCGTTAGCGGCAAAGATATGTTTGGCGCATCGTTCAGCGAAAGAGCACATCTTCTATTTCTCGACAAGTCCGAGTTTTCATTCTCCTTGTTCAGGCCAGTCGCCGAACAACAACCTCTCCAAGTTAGCTTTGAACCGCAGTCCAGTCACTGCGTCGAAGGGCTCGTCACCAGCGTTAAGAACCGCCTGGACGGTATGCAAACCGTTGAGGTGAAGGTGCTGAACAGCAAGAACTGATGCACCTCGCTTCTTGGGCTCTGGCTATCTCAGCAACGACTAAATCTAGTTGGGGCCAATCTGGATTGGGACTGCTTTGATGGTCTTCCTTGGCGAGGTACCCTTCGCACTTGGCTTGGCAGAGCTCTTCGCGACCCCGATCCCCACCATCTTGCGTCTTGCGGCTTCACTTGTATCGAATGGCAGCTGGGTGTTAGAGTCGAAGACGGCCCCCGTAAGGTTGGCTGTTCGAAAATTGACATCCAAAGCTCGAAAAGCCAGGGTTTGTCCAACTTCTCCCACGACTCCATTCTGGAGACTTGCACCACGCAAGTCGGCTTTTTGCAAATCCGACCCATACAGAGTAGCGCCGGATAGGTCGGCGCCTTGCAACAGACTACCTCTGAGGTTGGCGTTCATGAGATTGGCCCCGCGCAAGGTGGCTTGAGCGAGGTTGCCGTTGCTGAGGTCGGATGCAACCAGGTTCGCCTCATTGAAGTCCGCAGCCTCCATGCGCGCCCGGCAGAACTTTGCTTGGCTGAGCTCCGCTTTGTAGAACCTCGCTCCCATCAAAGTGCCGCCGCTGAAGTCTGCTTGCACGAATTTTGTATGTTCCAGATTAGCCTTCTCAAGCAAGACACCCGTCAGCTCTGATTGGTCAAACCAGCCTCCGCTCAGATCAACGCCGCTGAGATTTGCCCGGTTCAATTTGGACCAGGCTATATCGGCACTTCTCAACTTGACGAGGCGCAAGTCCACACCATTCAGATCGACTTTGAACAGTTTTGCCTTCGACAGGTTTGCCAATGTCAGCTTCGCAGTCCGCAGGTTCAGGTGATGGAGCGCCGCGCCTCGAAGGTCCGCACCGGAGAAGTCAGCCTTGTCGAGAAAGGTATTGAGCAATTTGGCTTCGGCCAATACGGCGCCATTAAGATCTGCACCTGAGAGGTTCGCATCCGCTAGGCTGGCTTGCGTCAGATCGGCGCCCCGCAAAATGGCACCATCGAGCCGTACCCCTACCAAATCTGCACTACGCAGCCGAGTACCCGTCAGATCCTTTCCGCGAAGGTCAAACTCTTTCAGGCTCGCACCTGTCAGATCAGCGCATGAAGCCAGTAACCATCCGTTGTTGCCCTTCTGTCCAGCCGCATTGCGGCACTCGCCCGATGCCGCGTCATAACGATACTCGAGTTGGTCTGGAGAACTTGGAGGCAGAATAGGTGGAGTTGATTCACCGTTTTGGGCGTAGAGCAGAAAGGTGCACCAGGCAATCGAACCTGGCAGAGAAATCGCCAGCAGGCAACGCCGCACTCTCCGGAAAGAAAGCTGTTGCGACATTATGGTCAACCCTTGGAAGTACAATTGAAAAAATGATAGCTCACCCCGGACGCAAATGCCAGCCTTGCCTTTGTGTGTCAGACAAACCCAGCACAATGAGCTTTCAGCGTGAGTTCTTGGCTCCTACTCTGTTCTTGCGGGCCACAACGAAACCACTTATTCTATCCGCTTATCAACGCAAGTATTCTGGAGGCTCAGGAGCACACCAAGCAGTTCTTCGAATACTCAAGGCATCGTCAAAGCAGTTGCAGTGGGGCGTTCATGCTTCTGCTTCGCGAAATCATCCAGTTTGTAGGAGGCGACAATGAAAGACAAAGCGCGACGCAAGTTTCTTAAACAGTCCATTGGCTTAGGAGCGGCGGGTACCGCGCTATTAGCACGACCGATCTCAGCCGCAGCGTATTCCCGAGTTTTAGGCTCCAACGACCGCATTCGCGTCGCATTGGTCGGATGTGGCGGCATGGGGCGCGGCGATCTGCGCGACTTTCTGAAAGTGAAGAACGTGGAATGTGCGGCTCTCTGCGACGTGGACGAGTCGCAAATTGGGAAAGCCAGTAAGGAGATCATTGAACCCGCCTCGGCTGTGGCTCCGAGCGTCAAAACGTCCGACTTCCGCAAAGTTTTGGACATGAAGGAACTGGAGGCCGTAATCGTTGCTACACCGGACCATTGGCATGCGCTACCGACGGTAATGGCGTGCCAGGCAGGCAAGGATGTGTATGTGGAAAAGCCTCTTTCGGTCAGCATCGGTGAAGGCCGTGTCATGGTCGATGTGGCCCGCAAGCACGATCGCGTCGTTCAGATGGGGACCCAGCAGCGCAGCGCTCCACACTATACGGAAGCCGTTGATTACGTAAAGAGTGGAAAGCTCGGCCGGGTACGGCTGGTGCGTGCTTGGGCTTATCTTGATTGGAAAGGCGAAACCCCATTGCAGCCTGACGGACCAGCACCTGCGGGAGTGGACTATGACATGTGGCTCGGGCCCGCCCGGAAGCGCCCTTTTAATCTGAATCGTTTTCACTTCACCTTCCGCTGGTATTGGGACTACTCCGGCGGCTTGATGACTGACTGGGGCGCGCACATGATCGACATCGCAAATTGGGCGATGGGCATCAAAGCACCCAGCTCGGCGGTTTCGATTGGCGGCAAGTTCGGATACCCAAACGACGCCATGGAGACCCCGGATACCCAACAGGTGATGTGGGCATTCCCGGGCTTCAGCATGATTTGGGAGCATGCATTGGGCGTTGGGCGCGGACCGGAAGGCCGAGAACACGGTGTCCAGTTCCATGGCGAGCAAGGGGTCCTGGTTGTCGATCGTAACAGCTGGGAGGTTTTTCCAGAGACCGAGCGCATCGACAAGCCTGGTCGAATTTATAAATCAGCAGGCGTCCCGCGCCGCCCGAGTTCCGGCGACATGCATTTGGTGCACGTTCAGAATTTCATCGATTGCATGCGCTCTCGCAAGCGGCCGAACTCAGACGTAGAGATTGGCCACAATTCTATGATCGCTTGTCACCTCGGAAACATCGCGCAGCGACTCGGTCGCCAGGTGAAATGGGATGTCGACAAAGAGATGATCATTGGCGACAAGGAAGCACAGAGCTACGTAATGCGCGAGTACCGCGCCCCGTGGAAATTGGTGACATAGCACCAGTCGAATACTAATATCGAATGACGAAGCCCGAATGGCTAAGAATGACTGATCCGAATCTTGGAAGAGTTTTTTCATTCGGACTTAGGGCTTCTTTTAGTCATTAGGGCTTCGTCATTAGTCATTCCAGTTCTGTTCCTGCCATATGCCCGTCTAGGTTCTCGTGAGGAGATCCATGTCCAAGAAAATGCAACGTCGCGACTTCCTTCGCGGGAGTAGTCTGGCTGCTCTTGCAGGCGCTGGACTGAGATCGGCTCCAACGTTCGCTCAGTCTTTGTCGAGTTCCACGGTGAGTCCGAACGACAAGGTGACTGTCGCCTTCATCGGGACAGGCCGCATGGGGCAATCTAACCTCAAGACATTCATGAAGCATCCTGAAGTGGAAGTGGCAGTCATTTGTGATGTATACGGACCAAATATGGACGCAGCCGCGAAGATCGCTGGCCCCAAGGCAAAAACGCTAAAGGATTTTAGAGGGGTGCTGGAGATGAAGGAAATTCAGGCGGTCGTTGTCTCTTCTCCAGACCATTGGCACCCGCTGCAAACCATTCTTGCCTGCCAGGCTGGTAAAGACGTTTACGTGGAGAAGCCTGTGTCGGTGTATCTGGAAGAAGGCAGGCGCATGGTGGAAGCCGCGCGCCGCTACAAACGCATTGTTCAAGTGGGTACTCAACAGCGTTCCGGGCTCCATTTTCAGAAAGCGGTAGATCTGATTCGAAATGGCGCCATCGGAAAGGTGAGCTTCATCCGCACCTGGAACTACGGCAACAGCTACCCAAAGGGCATCGGGAATCCGCCGGACGGAGATCCGCCATCGGACTTGGATTGGGATCTGTGGCTGGGACCTGCACCGAAGGTGCCCTTTAATGCCAGCCGCTTTGGCGTTCACCCGGAACGATTTTCCAGCTTCCGTTGGTTCTGGGATTACGCCGGAGGCATGATGACGGACTGGGGCGTGCACCTGCTGGATATCGTTCAATGGGCGATGAACGTAGAAGGCCCTTCAGAGATTGTGGCTCAAGGTGGCAAGCTCTACCTCCAGGATAATCGCGAAACGCCGGACACTTTGCAGGTCACGTATCAGTATCCTGGCTTTGTGTGTGTATATGAGAATCGCGAGTGCAATGGCGCACGGCTCGACGGCCACGGTTATGGCATCTGCTTCCATGGTTCGCTGGGAACGATGTTCCTGGACCGTGGCGGATTCGAAATCATTCCGGAAAAGACACCCAAAGGCGTCAATCTATGCGAGCCAGTCACTGAAAAGAGTTCGAACAATCACAACTTGGCTCACAGCCGGAATTTCCTCGACTGCCTCAAGAGCCGCGACTTGCCGATTTGCGATATCGAGATCGGCCATCGCTCTACGTCTGTTGCCCAGCTGGGAAACATTGCCTATCGCACTAAGAGCCACCTGCTTTGGGATCCAAAAACCGAGGAACTTAGAGGCAACAGACGAGCCAGCAAATTGCTCTCGGCCAAGTATCGGAAACCCTGGAAGCTTGCCGTCTGAGACCTACGTTCCAAAAATCTGCAAAGGTGCCAATCCGTGTACGAAAGGCCGGAAGCGTGATAGCTCGGCATTCCAACGAATATGACAGTCCGCCGATATTTAGCTTGCCTCACGCAAGACACCGCTGTGGCTGTCTTCTGTCGGGAGAACCACAACGCACTTCCCGGTCGTGGAAGTGGTTTCCGAAGTGACCATGCCTTTTAGATTGGGTGCTGCAAACTAGGGCAACCGACTAGATACCACTGTAAAGTCCTCTTAGCTGTTATTCAACGCAGGTAGAACCCCTTTTTTTTGCCGAGGCACATGAGGCGCTCTCTGCGGCGGTGGTGGGAGATTGGCCAGGACGTTGGTTCCCCCTAATCCCGCCACTCCGAGTTGCCGTGTGTACCATGCCTCCCTTAGCCGACCGAATCGAGAGTGTAACCGCGCGAAAGTCCGAGAATACCACTAACTCGGAGTCTCCCGTCTTCCGATAGAGCTTTCATTGGCACACATGATCTAGTTTCCGGTGACTCGCTTGCACTGCTCTGGAAGCCAACTCTGGAGGCACCAATGAAAGACAATGTTCTCCTCCTCGTTCTCGTGGTACATCTTTGGATTTCCGCGGGATGTTCCTCGTCTGGAGAAAGCCGCACCACGACGCCGGCGCTGTCACAACGTAAGCAGCCAACTTCAGCTGTCGGCAGCACGAAGATCGCGAGACCTCAAGTCAATTCGAATCTGTTGTTGAAACGGCGCGTGCTTGCACTGTTCCAGCAGGAAAAATTCTCCGAGCTTGACGCGCTCCTGGAATCATTTCAGCGCGACTTTGAGAAGGATTTCCGAAAGGAAATGGTCCTGGAAGAAGCTTTCGGGGCGTTTTCGGCCTACGATCCGGCGATGGAACGCCGGCTTCACAAGTGGGTGCAACAGTCACCGCAATCCTATTCCGCTTTGCTGGGTCGCGCTTCGTATTTTGTCTCCCGCGCGTGGGCGAGTCGTGGCAACCGGTGGGCCAAAGACACTTCGTCCACTGAGTTCGCGCACATGGAGCTTAATCTTGGCAGCGCAAGCCAAGACGTAGCCTCGGCGTTAAGGCTGAAGGGCGAGCTCATCGTGGGGTTTGACCTCCTGATGTCCATCGAGATGGTAGCTCCTACTTCTGGAAGCGATCTGGCTCTCGTTGAACGAGCGCTGGCAAACTGGCCGAATTCGTTTCTGATCCGGAAAGCTTATATGCACCGTCTCAAACCGCGTTGGGGCGGCTCCTACGAAGAGATGCAGGCTTTCGCAAACGCAGCCCAAACCTATGCACAGGCTAGTCCACGTCTGAAATTCCTGAACGGGTTCATTTACGTGGATCAGGGTCAGATGCTGAGCCACGACAAACACTTCGAACGAGCAGTTCAGGCTCACACACAGGCGCTCTCCCATGGCGACTACTGGCAGTTTCGTTACGAACGGGCTGATACCTATTGGCGCATGAATCGATATCCGGAGGCGTTGGAGGATGTCAGTCGCGCTATAGCGCTGTATCCACAGGCGGCGGACAACTATGTATTGCGATCGAAGATACTCTTCGAGATGGAACGTTTTGCCGACGGCATCAGCGACCTCTGGACAGCGCAAGAGATTTGGCCCTACGAAGACTCGGTGCAGAAATGGATTCGAGGCGCAGCCATCCATCTCGTCTACGACGGCCACCAGCTCTACAAGCAGAACCAGTATCCGCCAGCGCTCGAAAGATTCAACCTTGCCGCAGAGTGCGATCCTAGCCACTCTGAGATCTACTACTGGCGTGGAGTTCTCTTTGCCCGCCAAGGAAATCTAGCTGAGGCGCAGCAGGATCTTGAAAGAGCCGTGCAACTGAACCCGAAGCATTTCGAGTCTTACCAATCATTGGATTGGGTGCTGGCAAAGCAGGGCAAATGGGATGTCGTGGTCGAACACTGGAACCGGTTCTTGGCATTAGAACCCAATCATGCAAAAGCGTATTTGGAGCGAGGTGGCACTTTCTACCACAAAGGCGATTTTAAGAGAGCATTTCAGGATGCTCAAAAAGCCTGCCAACTGGGCGAACAGGAAGCTTGCGCCCGTACCGAGAGCTTGAGGCAAAGGATCTGACACGACACATTTGTTCAGGGTTTTGTTTCGCGCAACCTTCCTAAGGCAGCAGACCACCTCTGACAGCCATCTCTTCGCACTCCTTGTTTTCAGTGAGTTCTTAGCACGATACCAGGAATCGAACTCAACCACTTCGGCGTTCTTACACTCTGTTTGATTGTTTGCCCCGTGTTTTGACCCTGGCCAACCATGAGCTTCTCAACACCTTCTTGGCCACTTCGTGATCTTGAGTGCACCCGCGTGGGCCATCAGTTTGTCAGTAGCACGATTCTCCCAGGCAACTGAATAGGCAAGATCGCTCATCCTTAGATGGATGGAAGGTCACATTGGGAAAGAGGAGGAGCTCATGTCAGCCAAACCGCTAGTGATGGTTGCGGTCTTAAACTGGTCCATTCTTGCGGTTCTTCTGGGAGGCGGACCATTGACCGCCCAGGAAGGCACGAAGCCGAGGGTGTACATTTCGGATAGCCAATCGTGGCAGACTTCTGGCGGGTTCGGAGGCAGCCGTGACGGTTTTGGGGGAGCCAGTAGCGGCGGAGCACGACCTCAAACGGCAGAAATCATCAAGACCTTTAATGAGAAATGCCCAAGCTGCACTGTGACCGCGAACAAAGACAGGGCCGATTACGCAGTCATCCTGGAACACGAAGGAGGCAAAGATCCATTTAGCAGGGACAACAAGGTTCGCCCTCTTCAACAAGGACGGCGATGTTATCAAGAGTGGCTCAACGCGGAGTCTTGGAAACGCCGTTAAGGAAGCCTGCCGCGTCATCATGAATGATTGGCGGGTACCCACTTCGAGGAAAGAAACTTCGGCGACCAAGCTTGAGAAGAGCGGGTCCTGATGAGCCCTCACAGGATCTACTTCAGAGAGGAATAGTCCGTCGCCTCCATGTAGATGGAATCCACTTTAGCGGTCAGCACGCCATTGAGTTCAGACTCTTGTTTCACTTTCAACCATTCCGGGTCTTTGCGAAATCCCTCCCATGCCTTTTTTGCCGCTTCGCGATCTGGGTGCGACACGATATAGATAAGTGTGTTCTTTGATAGAGGCTCATCCACAGGCTTCCAGTAACCAATATTCGTCATGCCGTGCTTCTCAAAGATCTTCGTCGTGTGGTTTCGGAACCGGGCATGAAGAGCTTCAAGTTTCCCTTCGTTGGTCGTGTAGGTTCTGATCTCGAAGACTTTTCCCTTGGCGGCAGCATCCACTGAAGTTGTTTTACCAACCCAAACACCTGCCACGAAGATCATCAACACCGCGCTGCATTGAACCAGTATCGCTTTCATAGTGTCCTCTCTTCTCTCGTTAAGGTTTTCGTTCCACGCTTACATACACCGAACCAGAAACCTTCTTCCCCTTTTCAGCAATCAACATATGCGCCTCTTTCTCCAGCCCCTTCGCGTAAAGATTGTGGGCATCGGTCGAGCAAGTCTGGTTCTCCATGCAGAAGAATGGCTTTCCCGGCGGCGTATAGACCACCATGTGCGTAAACTCTGGCGACCCCCCTAAGCCCACCTTGATTCCTTGGTCCCGCGCTTCGTAACCTGGAACGCGCTCTGGCGTCAACCCCCAATAAACGTCGTCGAGCTTCAACATCTCTAGCGATACCGGTTCGCGCAGGTCGAACGGAGTTCCCGTCAAGTCCGCCAATTTCCCCGTAGGCAAGAGGCCCTCGGCCTCCATGTGCTTCTGAGCCGGAACCCGCAAGTAGGTCTCTGCACGGCTGCCGAGAATCTGAAACCAGGGGTGGAAGGCAAACCCGAACGGGAGGCGCTTCGTGTCTTGATTGTCCACAGTGAATGCCAACTTCACGCCGTGCGCATCCAGCGTGAATCGCAAGCTGAGCCGGTGCTTGATTGGAAACAGCTTGAAGTCGGGTTGGCTCGAGTCCCAGTCGAGATAGGTTTCCATCGAGGCCGACTTTGCGTCTGCTGATGCCGCGCCTGCCTTCCACGCCAGCTTGTGAACGAGGCCATGGATAAAGTGAGTCCGCTCGTTCGCCGGAAAAGCATAAGTCTGCCCGTCGAAGGTGAACTTGCTGTCGCGCACGCGGTTGGGTGTTGGAAACAGCACAGGGAAACCGTAACGCAGGCTCGGCGTGGTTCCCCACTCTGCGGGCTGAACCAGCAGTTCAGTGCCACCAACCTTGAGCGAATACAAATTGCTGCCCGCCTCCGCCGCAATACGTGTTTCAAGGTTGCGTTTCGTGTCGCTGGCGTCGGTATATTTCAGGACGGCAATGCTCCATCCTGTCTTGGGGTCCCGTTCCACTGCTGCACTGAAGATTTGAGGGTTCATTTTCTTCTCGAGAGAGGGTGTCTTGTGTTTCGCCTGTGAGCTGAACTCCAGGCCCCACAACAGAGCCAGGGCAGCGCTGCAACACCACGCTGTATGCGTCATGCGAAGGTTCCTCTCTGTTAGATGGCGGCCATAATAGCATGAGTTTAAAGAGCATCTTTCCGAATTCTATCCGAACTTCGCAGTGGGTTACTGTGAGTCTCCTAAAAAGTGAGGAAAGAAGGAGCAGGTAGAATCTGAGGAGGATTTCATGTGCTCGCGGAGTCTTCAGGGTTGTCTTAGTGGGTTTAGGAGCAGCACACGCGATACGAAGAGCTCCTTTGACAAGTGATCGATTCTCGTCGGAGACAAATCTCTCTCCCATAAATCCCTTGCGGCCCGCTTTTGCCGGACCCTATAATTCCGCGACTGCACGACCGTTCGATGCTGTCTCCCACTTTTTTCTTCATGGATGCCAACGCGGCGACTGAACACCGACATCTTCGAGCTTCGCTGCGCCGACGGAACGGCCCGTTGAGCGAAACATCTTATCGTTTGCGAGGAGACGTTTTCCGTGTCGGCCGTGACCCCGAGAACGACCTCGTCATCGAGGGTGCAGAAGCTGCCATCGTTTCCTCCCGCCACTTGGAGATCCGTCGTGCCCAAAACACGTTTCGGCTGGTAGATCTTGACAGTACGAATGGAACCTATCTGGACGGGCAGCGCGTCAGCGAAGCACTCCTTCAAAACCATGCGCTGATTACGATGGGCCCGGGCGGACCGGAGTTCCAGTTCGAGCTCGAAGCCCCTAGCGAGACTAACCTAAACCAGACACTCCGCCTGCCCGTGACTCCCGTGCAACTGCCTGTACAACCAGCAGGTCAGGTTTCGATAGTGTTGCCAGGCGTCTCAACCGGCAAGCAAGACGAACTCTTGAAGGAAGCTGTGAAACGCGCCCGTCAGGCAAGGCGTTCCGGCATCGGTGGACAAACCAGCATGATCATGCGGGACATGTTGGACAAGGCGCTCCACCGGTCGAGTCGCAAATTCAAGATGACCATCGGCGCCTTGGTGTTTGCACTGCTGGGTGTCAGCGCATACGCAGGCTGGACCATTCAAAACCTCAGAAAGCAGAAGAGCCAGATTGATGTCGAGATCAATCACGTCGAAGCGGAGCTGCAGTCTGCGGGAGACGATCCAAAACGGGTTGATGAACTTCTTGAGAAACTCAACGGTTATCAGCAGCAGGCTATGACGATGCAGAAAACACTGCTATACCGGCTTGGCGTGCGGAGCGAAGAACAGGATTTCGTCGAGTCTGAGATCAAAGCTCTGCTCAAAGAATTCGGCGCAGAGGAGTACAGTATTTCCAAGGAGTTCACTGAACAAGTGCGGCGCTTCATCCGTCAGTATCAAGAGCGCGACCGACCCCACATGGAACGAGCGCTGGGCCGCTCGCGGAAGGAACTGGAGGCGGTACGGAAACAATTGGAGGCCGACAAGCTACCTCCCGACCTCGCCTATATGGCTCTGGTTGAGAGTGCCTTCATCGGCGGCACGAGTTCGGCGGGGGCCGCGGGATTGTGGCAGTTCACCCCGACAACCGCGAAGGCCTATGGTCTCAAGGTGGGCGCTGGCATTGACGAACGTCTGGATGCGAGAAAATCCACTGCAGCAGCGGCTCGATATATCCGCGAACTGATCTTGGACTTCGGCTCTGGAAGTTCGGTCATGCTGGCCCTGGCGGCTTACAATTCAGGGCCGGGCAAAGTAAAACGCGCCATTCGCACTGTAGCCGATCCCATCAAGCAGCGGGACTTCTGGTATCTTTACCGGACCAAGGCTTTACCACCCGAGACGCGAGAGTACATACCAAAGACGATTGGTGTCATCATCATCGGACGGCACCCAGCGCGATTCGGCTTTTCGTAGGAGAGGAAACCGCCGGTAAAAACGCAAAGACTGCCAGGAAGGCTATCCGTCCAGCGATCACGTTTCCTGCTCTTGCAAGCCAACGTACTCGGAAATTTCGAAGGCGAGAAGAATTTCTTGCGGCTCGAGGCTTGTTACTTGGAGTCTTTGGCATCTTTGCGGTTAAACTTGCCCATGCTTCAGAAACTTGGCCGGTATGAAATCATCGAGGAGCTTGGCCGGGGCGCCATGGGCGTGATCTATAAAGCCAAGGATCCGGTGATCGGCCGCTATGTTGCCATCAAGACAATCCGCCTGGGAGACTTCACAGACTCCGCCCACGTAGAAGAATTGCACACGCGGCTAATGCGCGAGGCCCAGTCGGCTGGCGTTCTCTCTCATCCGAACATCATTACTATCTTCGATGTAGGCGAAGAGGCCGGCCTGGCCTACTTCGCCATGGAGCTTGTGGAAGGCGCGACCCTCGAGCACATCGTGGAAGGTGGGCAGCGTCTGGACGAATCCGCCATTGTCAGCGTTGCACGGCAAACGGCCGACGCCCTTGGCTTTGCGCATCAACGCGGAATTGTGCATCGCGACATCAAACCCGCCAACATCATGCTCACGCAGGACGGTCGTGTCAAAGTAGCCGATTTTGGCATCGCCAAAGTCGGTTCCACCAAGATGACCCAGACCGGCATGCTGCTGGGATCCCCCAGCTACATGGCCCCGGAACATTTTCTCGGCCAACCGTTGGACGGACGTTCCGATATTTTCGCCCTCGGCATTCTGCTGTACGAACTTATTGCGGGACAGCCTCCCTTCGCGGCGGAGAATCTGGGAACCCTCAGCTATAAGATCGTCCATGAAGATCCCCTGCCGCCGATTAAGCTTAGGCCAGGCATGAACCCGAGACTCAACGCGTTGGTTGTCAAATCACTGGCGCGCGACCCAGCCGACCGTTTTCAGACAGCCGAGGAAATGTGTCTGGCGCTGGACGCCTTGGACATTCCTCGCGTAGGAACCAAGACTGAACGGATCGAACCGCTGCTTGTCCGAACGGTAGCGATGCCTGTACCCACCAAGAAGCGCCGGCGAGTGGGCCTTGGGATCCTAGTGTTTTTGCTCTTGCTCATTGGGGCCACTGCCGGAGTGGCCATTGTGTATCCAGAAGAGTTCAAGCAGACATACCGTCTCGCAAAGGAAAAGCTGAAACCGTGGATCGATCGTGCCAAACGGACTGCTTCAGGACAACCGCTTGAGCCGCAAACGCCCGCAGTGGAACCCCCCGGAGGACCGCCGCCCAAGGCTGATGAATCACCTGGCGTGACGGAGGAAGCCAAGCCTGTGGAAACTCCGCCAAAGTCTGTGGAAGCTCCAATTGAGCAGCCAGAGGCACCGTCCGCGATGGCTGGAGAGCCTTCCTCGTCGGCTAAGCCTGAAGGTACGGTGTCGACGACATCTCCATCATCCACGATTCCCAATGTAGCTCCGACGCCGGTGCCGGGCATCATTCAGGTGACTTCCACTCCTTCGGGAGCCGAGATCGTTTTTGATGATCGGCAGAACAGGTCCTGGATGACGCCCTATACGTTTCAGGATGTTTCCAAAGGACGTCACACCCTTGAGGTCAGGAAGTCAGGTTACGTCCCTGAACGGCGCATCGTGGTGCTGTTGGGTAATGAAAGCCAACGGGTGAGCGTGGTGCTCAACTTGGCGGCAGGCATGCTGAAAGTAAGCACAGTTCCCGGGGGAGCCAGCGTCTATGTCGACGGGGAATTGAAACGAGAAGTCACACCGGCTAGCTTGAAGATTCCCGCCGGGGCGCGGCGTATTCTGCTGCGGAAAGAAGGCTATCGGGACGTGGAGCAAGTCATCGAGATCGAAGATAATTCCATCACCACACTGAATCAGCAGTTGGCACCCGCACCTCAGTGAACAGCAGAGGACTACTCAGGCCTCTACCTCCGCACGCTGTGGCGCTCGTGCTTCATTGATGGCTAACTGTTTCGCACTTCTACTGCTTCGGCGCGACAGCCCGCAATACCGGATAAAACTGGGTAAACACGTTGTCGGTTGCAGCCTTTTGATCGTGGCAAGACCAACAGCGGTTCTTTGGGAACGGCTGTGCCTTACTGACCGGCTTACCATCCGGGCCCTCAAAGCTGAAGTACGCCCACTCTTCGGCGAAGCGCTTGGTGTCCTTCACAGTTGCCTCCAGCGCAACAAACTCATTCTGGTAGGACCCCTGTAGTCTCGGCTCCTTCTTTACGCCGGCACTCGCCAGTTCCAAAACCAAAATGGTGCCGTCAGGAAACTTGCCGCTACTGGCAAATGCCTTGTAGCTGGATGGATTGATGTAGACGTTGTGGTAAAGCCCAAGATCGGCTGCGGGCTTGTCCGCGCCTTCCGCATTCTCTTTGTAGCTGAGCCCCAAAGAGCTACCCACAAAAATCCATTCCCGATAACCCTCGGGTCTGAGCAGAGTGTCTTTCCCTTCAAATCGAACGGGTGACGCATTTTCTGCGTTGAACCACCCTGCACAGGCAAGGGTAACCACCAAGGCAAAGCAGAAAGCACGTGCAGCACATTTCATAGCGCAATCTCCTGACAGTCTCGTCGAGCAGGCGTTCCAAATCCGGTGTGCTATACTACCACCATTTTAGGGAGTTGTTCATCTTCAGCGGATTCGAGGTGCATCATGGAGAAGGAAGAAAGTGGCTTCAAGGTGGCCGACCGCCGCCTGTTTACCGCGGACGGCGATCTGCGCGATAGCGAGCCTAGCGAACAGACATCGCATGACGTCGGAGCATCCAACTTGGGAGCAGAGCCTGGAGCAGGCTCGCAACCTGACGAAGACATGCCGATGACATTTGAGGCTCTGATCTTCTCCCTCAGCACTACTGCCCTGCTTCAGTTGGGAATGGCTCCTCATCCTGAAACTGGAAAGCAGGAAACGGACTTACCGGGCGCAAAGCAAACCATCGACATCCTTGAAATGCTTCAGCAAAAGACACGCGGCAACCTGACAGCCGACGAAGGACAGCTGCTGGAAGAATGCCTCTACGACCTGAAGATGACGTATGTGAAATCTCTTCAGGCCGCCAAGCCTTAGTGCCCGCGCAGCCTTCCCGCCTACCAATGAAGATCCTGCACGATTATCGGGACTTCCCTTCCTCGCAACGAAGCTCGGTGACCATAGGAAATTTTGACGGGCTGCATCTCGGCCACCGGCGGATTTTGCTGGATCTCCTCCGAACTGCAGTGGCTTCAGGCACGGCGTCGGTGGTAATGACGTTTTCGCCGCATCCTTTGCAGATCCTGCATCCGGACAAAGCTCCGAAGCTGATCGTCCCAACCGAAGACAAGATTGCACGGATCGATTCGCTGGGTGTTGACTACCTGCTGCTCGTAAAGTTTGACGAGGCCCTTTCCAGGTTGAGCGGTGAGGCATTCATTCGAGAGATTTTGGTCGGCGCAATAAAGGTTCAACACGTTTTCGTTGGACACCACTTTGTATTTGGTCATAAACGCTCAGGCAATGTGGCACTGCTGAAATCACTGGAAGGGGAGTATGGCTATACCGTTCACGTCATCCCGCCAGTCGCGGTGCGTGGCAACCGAGTAAGCAGTACCGGGATTCGCGAGCTCATTCGGTCGGGTCAAATCAGTCAGGCCAATCGGCTCCTCGGACGCTACTACTCTCTTCAGGGCCGCGTAGTTCCCGGCCAGGGCTTGGGAAGAACAGTTCTCGTGCCTACGCTGAATCTCGAAGCCCAAAACGAAATCCTGCCTGGCAATGGTGTCTACGCCACGCTGGCGCATTTCCATGGGAAGAGCTACCCGGCAGTGACCAACGTCGGCACGCGACCGACCGTTTCCGGAACCAGCCTGTCGGTCGAGACCCATCTTCTGGAACATACACCGGCGGCACCACCCACGAGGCTGGAGCTGAAGTTTCTGCACCGCCTCCGCGACGAACAAAAATTCCCTTCCGTGGATGAACTCAAGCAGCAGATCGCGAAGGATATCCAGCGCGCCAAGCGCTTTTTTGGATTGCTGAAAAAACTGCGGCGAGGAGCTAGCCTGCCGGGTTGAAATGCCAAGCCTTCGAGCTAATCATTTTTTCAAACTGATACAAACCAGGCTGTTGTCGTTTCTCACGTACAGGCGTCCTTGCGCCACAGCCGGATAGGCGCGGACAGTACCCGAAACGATCTGGGCCTTGGCCAAGAGCTGAAATGCCTTTGGAATAGCAGCCGCAATCAGCAGCTCCCCCCTTTCCTTTAGTACCAGCAACTGTTGGCCTGCTAACATGAGCGTTCCGGATCCAAACGACTCAACGCTCCACATCACCTTGCCGGTTTGCAACTGCACGCAACGCAAGCTCGGCCCATGCTCCTGGCGGCCATGATACCCGTATAGGTAGTCGTTGTGAGCGATGCTGCTGGCATAGTGATTCGAAAGCACGTCGTCCGACGACCACACCTTCTTGACGGCAGAACCTGTCACCTGCAGCAGTGCAGCCCCGGTTTGGTAGCTGGAAGAAATGAAAACGACATCCCGAACCACGAGCGGAGTTGCCGCGTTCACAGAAGCTTGCATGCGGGCTCGCCAGGGGAATTCGAACCGGATGCTTCCGCCAGCAGGATCTACACCGATGAGTCCACTCCGTGTGAAACAGAACACGGTTCGCAGAGCGCCCACTGTTGCCGCCACCGGCGAGGAGTAGCTGGCTTCATCACGCGACACCGCCCACATTACTTTGCCCGTCTCTCGGTCAAAAGCCACCAGCCCGGAAGGTTTGGTGCCACCGATATTGAGTAAGACACCGCGGCCTTCGCTAAAGGGAGAACAAGCAGCCCCGAAAAAACCTTTGCGAACGTCGAACTGTTGGTGTGTATCGACAGCCCACACCTTTTTCCCGGATACAAAGTCGAGACAATGCAGCATACCCTCAGCCCCGAAGGTGTATACCCGTCCTGAGGCAATCGAAGGCGTCGAGCGTGGACCTTCGTCAAAGCCGAAGTCATCGCGGTAGTGTGTTGGGTAATCAAAACGCCAGATCTCCTTACCAGTCGCCGAATCCAGACACTCGACGATCTCTTTGTCACCCATGCGATGAAACAGAATCAGTTTGCCCTCCGCGACAACCGGGCCGCTGAAGCCTTGCCCGATTGTCTTCTTCCAGACAACGGGTGGACCAGCCTTCGGAAAGACAGTGGTGACGTCATTGCCTGCATACTTGCCGTTGCGCGTTGGACCCAGAAACTGCGGCCAGTCCTGCGCCTCTGCGACGGAAGCTGGCCGGACTAGTGAAGAAAAAACAATGATGAGAGCAATTAGGTAGCGCAAAGTCTTCTGTAGCCGCCGACGTGAGAAGGCGGTCTTTAAGGAATCACAAGTCCCGTTTATCAATCAGAGCGTAACTAGGAAAACGAAGCTACCCCGTTCGCAGTACGGGCCGGCTACAGCTGGTACTACAAACAGGTGAATGGTCTACTCCATGGACCATGCTAGAAGAGAGCAGTGAAAAAATTCGGCAGTGAGAGGCTCTTGGCGAGCCGCAGCGCAATCATAAGCTCCCCATCCAGAGCGCCTAGGCAGGAGCCTCTCACTCCCTTCACCTCTGCGCAGACGGTTGGGCAGTTACCGGTTTAAGGCCGTGATAAGGCGCATCAAGTTTGAATGTTCCTTTCCACGGATTTGGAACCGGCAACCCCAAGCTCCAATGGATGCCATTGATCACCAATCGCTGCACGGCCTCTATCTTGAAGTCTTCCGGGTGTCCTAAAGTCGTAAAAAATACTCTGCCTCCAAACTTGTTTTTCCAAGTCCAGGCTACCGGATTCTCTTGTGCAGGTTTGTTTGGATTAACGGCTTTGCCTTGCAGCAGCGATACCGCATCTGCCGGGGGCCAATTGGGCCTCACCTGGTAAAGCCACGACCGAACGTGAAAAGGGCCGGTCACGCCCTGCAGCACGGGATGCCCTGCCGAAGCAGGAACAATCGATACATCGGTGCTGGATTCATGACCATAGTGGGTATGCCCTTCTTTGCCCCACCCCGGCGGAGTGCCAAAAGCCTCAGCGCCAAAGGCATTCCATGGCTCCAACGCATGGCCTTTGGGGTAGTTGAAAGAGTGCGAACTCGTACGAAACCCCATCACCGGTCTGCCGGAGTCGAGGTAAGTCCGAATGTGAGCTACCTGCGACGCAGGAAGTTGCCGCCAGCGCAGAAAGAACACAGCCAAGTCAGCCTTAGCCAGAGCTTCCATACCAGGTATATTTCTCTCGGAATCCTGATCCGGATACGACTTAAGCACAGTCGCCTTCATGCCATAGTTTTTTTCCAGCTCACGAGCGAGAAGCGGCATCGTCTCTTCCCCGCTGTACTCGTGATCGCCTGTGACAAAAACCACCTGTGGCTTGGGAAGCGAAAAAGTGATGCTGTGTTGTTGGAGAAATGCAACCACCAGGCAGAACACGGGCAGCAGATTGTAGGTTTTCATACCACCTCCACGCATGATCCTTGCCATTTTCGAACGTCACTCAACGTGGCATGCGTTGTCTGATACCAAGCTGGCTGGATGGGGCTTCGACGTCGTCAACCTGTCCAACGCGACTGCCCTCTATAACCTATTCCCTGTCACCTACTCACCTGCTCTGAGGTCATAGCAAAGAAGACGCGTTGGCTCGCCGTTCAGCAACCCACGCGAGTTCTGACAAACATACAACAGTCCTCGACTCAGCACTGGCAACGTCCAACTCTCTCTTGCGGCAAACAACCATGCTCGTGCGATTTCTCGATACCCCTTCGGGGTAAGTTCCATACGGAGCAAATGGCCCAGTTCTCCCAGACAAAAAAAACCTCCGTCGGCCCACAGCAATGACCCACGAAACGTTCCGAGCGTCTGTTTTTGTTGAGACCCGTTGCGCTGAATCGTCTCTTCCCACTCCGGAGAAACTCGCCACATAGTTTTACCGCTGGCTAGCTCGACACAAGCCAATGCAGCATCGGGTTCGTTGCGCCCGTCAAAGCCGTACAGATAGCCATCGCGATGAATAGGTGTATTCCAGTGCAGCCCAAACGCCTGGCTTGTCCAGACTACCTTGTGGCCCCCGTCGGGTAATAGATCCAGCAGCGCTCCTCCCGTCTTGTAACTCGCCGAAACAAATACTTGATTGCCAATCGCCACCGGACACGAAGCGTTCACCGACTCGTAACTGCGACTACGCCAGGGAAATTGAAAGTCGATCGCACCGTTGGCGGGATCGATACTCAATAAACCGCCCGCTGGTGGCTGGCTCTCGCCACCCGCGAACACCAGCAACCGCCGCTTACCATACACCACGGCGGGCACGGGTGAAGCATAACTAGCCCCCCAAAGGTCGCCCGTACCCCACAACATCTTTCCGGTGTGCTTGTCGAACGCTGCCACGCAAGGTCCACCAGGAGACCCGACGTTAACGATGAGGGCGTCCCCTTCGATAAGCGGCGTTGAGGCGACTCCAAAGAACTCCTGTGGCACCTTGAACTCAGCGGCAATATCACGCTTCCAATACAGCTGCCCGGTCTCAAGCTTCAGGCAATGTAGTTTCCCTTCAGCGCCGATGGTATAGATGCGATCTCCATCAATCACTGGGCTCGCTCGTGGGCCGTTGTTGTATCCGTAACGATCTGCGAACTGGGTCGAGTAGCCGAACTTCCAGTAGCGGCCTCCAACCTCAGCGTGCAGGCATTCCACAATCTCCTCGTTCCCGACTCTGTGGAGATAAACGATCCGTTCGCCTGCAACGGCGGGCGAACTGTAACCAGTTCCTTTGCGCAGTTCCCAAAGGAGCGTCGGACCGCTTGCGGGCCAGCTCTTCAACAGCTTGGTCTCCGAGGAGACGGCATTGTGAGTGGGGCCCAAAAACGACTTCCAATCGTGTGTCACCGCGCCTCGCGGCAACGGCTTGGGCTTGGCATGAACTTTCACATCTGGATGGGGCGTCGTTCCGGGCGGTACCGTCTTAGAAAGCTTCTCAAGTTGAGGCGGAGCCGGATCGGCAAAAACTCGCGCCTTTGCTTGGGACCTAGTTTGCTGGACGGCCACTATCGTGCAAGTGAACCACAATACAGCGCACGAAACACACACAGAGAAGGGACGCAAATAACGTCGCGGAATCATTTCTGGCACCAGGCCCGGAATTGCCGGGAACAGCGAGGCTCGCCGGCGTTCATTCTAAACAGCGAAGGCAAGAAAAACAAAGCATCAACTCGCCGACCAGACTGCAGAGAGTCTGGCGCGCAAACTGACGAGGCAAATGTAGACTCGGCGAAACAGGGGGTGCCTTAAGTCAGAGTGTTCTCTTCCAGCGTGTTCCGGACCGTGGATATGCGACGAATTTCTCGTCCCTCGCTGTCGTCGCACACTGGGTTTTTCTCCACGGACGAGAACGAGGGCGACAATTGCCCTCTTGGGAGGAGCAGGTAAGGCCGTCAGGACTGGTAGGGTCGCAGAATTGATGTGATTTCAAATGACGAACGCACTCTGCGAAAAAAGGGAGAGCAAACCAGGGGCGGGTTAATTGAGATTGCACCCTCAGCTGAACTGCTCGATGTATCCTTGGAACAGTCTCTCGGCGCAAGCCGGGCAGAGGCCGTGCGTGAAATCAGCTTCAGAGTGCTGGTGGATAAAGGTTTCTAATTGCGTCCAGTAGCCCTGATCATCCCTGATTTTTTTGCAGCTCGAGCAGATGGGAAGCAAGCCGCGCAAGACCTTGACGTTATCGATCGCTTGTTGCAGTTGCGCAGTACGCTCACCAACGCGCTCTTCGAGAAAGTCGCGCGCCTTCTTCAGGTTTTCTTCAACCTGTTCCCGTTCGGCGATTTCTGACTTGAGCTGCGCGATGAGTTGCCCGTTACTGACCTCAAGCGCTAGCAACGTAAGAGTGCTTCGATGCCAACGCCAGGAGATATCGATCATCAGAATCAGGAACAATCCCACCATGCCTCCCATAGCGACATGGAGTTGTCCGCCCTCAGCAAAAAGTCGGACGGTTAGTGGTACCAGTGATGGAATCAAGTAAGCCAGAACGACGCGCACATTGGCAGAGAGCGTTGTCACGGCACCAGCCGACATCCCGCCGATCACAAAGGTTAGAAATGTTTGATGCGGAACAGAGCCGGGAGTGAATAGAAGCACTCCTGCGAAACCCCAACAGATTCCCGAAGCCAATGTTCCCCAAGAGAACCACCGGCCCCAGCTTCCTCGCTCCGGGTTCTGCCGGTACTTCAACAAGAGAACGCCACGGAGCAAGGCCGTCAGTTGAACGCAAACCAACCATGATAAAAGGATGCTACGCGAAGCGTAGTTCCAGTGGGTTAGAGTCAGGATGACCGAATTTACAGAGGCTGCTAGCAGAATGACCGGCAAGTGGCTGTATAGCAAACCAACCTGCTTTGCTCTGACTTGTGGAGATTCTGATCCAATTGGAAGGAGTGACATGCGATGCCAGCAAGATCTAGCGGACAAAGCGATCTATCCCTACGTAGCATGCCGCGAGATCATAGGTTAGGGACAGAATCTAGGATGCAGGATCTAATATGTCGGTAGAGCTAACGGGGAGCAAGGTGCTAACTATGGTTTCAGCCGCTGCCACATATGCTAACTACTTTTCTTTCCTTTTGTCTAGTTGTGTTTTGCCGTCTGTTGGTTCGTCGTCCAGTGCAGTCGCGTTTGCATGCGTGGCATTCGGAGGATAGAAAAACGGTCCTCCGCGTTTTTTCGCAAGGCGAGGAACAAGATCAGTTTTATCTGGCCGGGGCTTGCACTTTGCCGATGCAGTAGAGGTTCTTGTCGGAGCGAATAAAGAGTTGCCCCTGGGAGGCCGCGGGTGATGCCTGGCAATACTCGGCAATTGAATTCCTCGCCAAGAGTTTGAACTCTGGCTTGGCTTCGATGATGACGGACTCGCCTTCCATGGACAGGAAATAGATTTTCCCGTCAGCGTGGATGGGAGAAGCGGCGTGGGTCCCTCCGATACGCTCCTGCCAGACGACTTCGCCGGTGTCTGCCTTCAGACAAGCCGCAACACC
>Ga0187893_10006014_pt1 | contig 21134 bp, 18 predicted proteins | sample MA1701074metaG_FD_139574 | JGI IMG/M metagenome (GOLD analysis project Ga0187893, IMG submission 139574) | White microbial mat communities from a basaltic lava cave in the Kipuka Kanohina Cave System on the Island of Hawaii, USA - MA170107-4 metaG ...
ATCCACCGCGACATCAAGCCCGAGAACATCCTGCTGCACGACGGCCGGCCCATGGTGGCCGACTTCGGCATCGCCCTCGCGGTCTCGGCTGCGGCCGGTGGGCGTATGACCGAGACGGGCCTGTCGCTCGGCACGCCGCACTACATGTCGCCCGAGCAGGCGACGGCGGAGAAGGACATCACGGCCCGCAGCGACATCTACTCGCTGGCCAGCGTGCTGTACGAGATGCTTGCCGGCGCACCGCCGCACAGTGGTGGCAGCGCGCAGCAGATCATCATGCGCATCATCACGGACACGGCGCGCCCCGTCACGGAGTTGCGCAAGTCCGTGCCGCCGCACGTCGCTGCAGCGTTGACAAAGGCGCTGGAGAAACTGCCGGCCGACCGGTTCGACAGCGCCAAGGCGTTCGCCGAGGCGCTGTCGAACACGACCTTCGCGACGGCGGCGGGCGCGACGAGCGGCGTCGACGGCTTGCGCAGTGCGCGGGATTGGCGCGTCACCGTGCTGGGTCTGGCACTAGCGGCCATGACGCTCGCGGCGGGTTGGGCACTGTGGAGACCTGAACCGCCGCGTCCGGTCCTCCGGTTCCACGTCGCCGTGCCTGACTCGGTCGCCCGCAGTGGGACCTTCGCCCGCATCGCGCTCTCGCCCGATGGCTCGAAGTTGTTCTTCGCCACCGGCGGGAGCGGGCCCGGGGGCCTCTGGGTCCGCGAACGCGACAAACTCGCTTTGAACCTGATCCCCGGGACGACAAACGCCGTCGCGCCGTTCGTCTCCCCCGATGGTGAGCGCGTCGCAATCCTTGGCTCGCCGGGCCTCCGCGTCGTCTCGCTCCGCGGCGGCCCGCCCATCACGCTCGCGGACTCCCTCGTGGGCGCCGCCGGGGGGACCTGGAGTGTCGACGGGAACATCTACGCGGACGGCGTGGGACTGACACCACTCGTCCGTGTGCCCACCTCAGGAGGCGGCAGGCCCGAGTGGTTCACCCGGCTCGACTCCGCGACCGGCGAGGTGGACCACATCTTCCCCGATGCGCTGCCCAACGGCCGCGGAGTGATTTTCGTGGTTGGGTACGCCGGCATGACCGGAAGTCCGCTCAGGCGACAGATCGCCGTTGCCTCCACGAAGGACGGCTCACATCGCATCCTGCTCGGCGGCACCTATGCGCGATATGCCCGGTCGGGACACCTGGTCTATATCACCGCCGACGGGTCGCTCATGGCCGCGCCGTTCGACCAGGATCGCATGGAGGTCACGGGTGAGTCGGTCGGGCTGGCGAGCGGAATGACCCCTCGGCTGATTGGCGTCCCGGATCTCGCGCTCGCCGGCGACGGTACGCTGGCCTACACGGTGGGGGGCGAAGCGCTCGGTGTTGGCGAGCCGGTGTGGGTCGAACGCGACGGCCGCGCTACTCCTGTGGCGCCAAACTGGACCCACATCGCGACGACGGTCGCGCTCTCCCCCGACGGGAGCCAGATGGCCGCCGGCATCGCGTCGGGGACCGAAATCCAGCTCTGGACGCGGTCGCTCACACTCGGCACGGCCTCGCGGCTCACGTTCGGCGGGTCCGTCAACTACCGCCCCGCCTGGATGCCGGATGGGAAGTCGCTAGTCTATGTGTCCGACGAGCGGGGATCGCGCGACCTGCTCCGCCGCAGGGCCGACGGCATCGAGGATGCCCAGGTCATCCTCGGCAGCAACGACCTGCAGGAAGCGGATGTCACGCGCGACGGGCAGTGGCTCGTCTACCGGGTCGGCGGCGGGGTCAGCGGGAACCTGTACGCGCGCCGGTTCACGGGGGACACGACGCCGATTGAACTCGCGGCGACCTCATTCGGCGAGTACTCCCCCGGTGTCTCCCCGGACGGACGCTGGCTGGCGTACTCCGCGACCGAGACCGAGCGCAGCGAGATCTACGTCCGGCCTTTCCCCGATGTCTCCAGGGGGAAGTGGCTCGTGTCGTCGGCCGGAGGCAGCGAGCCGCGCTGGTCGCGCGACGGGCGCGAACTCTTCTATCGTAACGGCGCCGGCGAGATGGTGGCCGTGGACGTGCATCGGGACCGGGTGCCGCCGATCGGGGACCAGCGCGTGCTGTTCGACGCGACGCCATTCACTGCCGATGCGCTCCACCAGATGTACGACGTGTCGCCGGACGGCAAGCGCTTCCTGATGACGCGGCTCGGTGACGCCGCGTCGGGCCACCAGACGCAGCTCATCGTTGTGCAGAACTTTTTCGAGGAATTGAAGCGGCTGGTGCGACCCTGAACCAGCTGGGAGGCTGGCGCCGATCATCGTCGGGAAGCGGCTGGCTGCGAGCCACGGCAATCCGTAGACTCCACCCATGATCCTCCCGGACCTGCCCGGCGCAGACCTGATCGCAGCAGGAATCCGTGACCTGGCGGCCGGCCGCGAGTCGGTCGAGTCGCTCCTCGTGTCCATGAGCGCGCCGCGGCTGCGCGCACTGGGCCTCTCCGTCGCCGAGCCCTTCTCGGACGCCGAGGTGCGCCTGTACCGGTTGCTCTCAGACAAGCACGGCCTGGCCGCGCACGCGCGGTACAACGCCCTCGTCCGGCGGATCGTCAGCTACCAACGCGCCGCCGCGTGCGCCAACTAGCCGACAAGGCCGGCGTCGAAGCCTTCCTTGCCGCACTGGCGCGTGAAGCCACCACCGAGACGAGCATCTTTGTTGTGGGCGGCACGTCAGCCGTGCTCGAGGGCTGGCGTGCCTCCACAGTGGACCTCGACCTGGTCATCCGCCCGGAGTCGGACGCCATGTTGCGAGCGATTCCTGCGCTCAAGGAGCGTCTGCACTTGAACGTGGAGCTCGCGTCGCCAGACCAGTTCATTCCCGTGCCACCGGGCTGGGAAGAGCGGAGCCCGGTGATCAAGCGCATCGGCCGGGTGACGGTACGCCACTACGACTTCTGCGCCCAGGCCCTCGCGAAGATCGAACGCGGTCACGCCCGGGACCTTGAGGACGTGAAGGCGATGGCCGATCGTGGACTCATCACCGGCCCTCAGGTGCGCGAGATGTTTGCGCGAGTCGAACCGGAACTCTACCGCTTCCCGTCGATTGACCCGCCGTCGTTCCGCCGAGCGGTGGACGCCGAGTTCCCGGCATGAGCGGCACTGACCGCCTCAACACCGCGCTCGCGGACCGCTACCGGATCGAGAAGCAACTCGGTCAGGGCGGCATGGCGACGGTGTACCTCGCCTCAGATCTCAAGCACGATCGGAAGGTCGCGGTCAAAGTCTTGAAGCCCGAGTTGGCGGCCGTCCTCGGCGCGGAACGCTTCGTCGTTGAGATCAAGACCACGGCGGCGCTCCAGCACCCGCACATCCTTCCGCTGTTCGACTCGGGCACCGCGGACGGGTTCCTGTACTACGTGATGCCGTACATCGAAGGGGAGACGCTCCGCGACAAACTCTCCCGCGAAACGCAGCTCGGCATCGACGAAGCGGTGCGCATCACGACGCAGGTGGCCGACGCGCTGGACTACGCGCACCGGCACGGCGTGATCCACCGCGACATCAAGCCCGAGAACATCCTGCTGCACGACGGCCGCCCCATGGTGGCCGACTTCGGCATCGCCCTCGCCGTCAGCGCCGCCGCCGGCGGACGGATGACCGAGACCGGCCTCTCGCTCGGCACGCCGCACTACATGTCGCCCGAGCAGGCCACCGCGGAGAAGGAGATCACGGGCCGCTCGGACATCTACTCGCTGGCATCGGTCCTCTTTGAGATGCTCGCGGGCCAGCCGCCGCACATGGGCGGCAGCGCGCAGCAGATCATCATGAAGATCATCACCGAGTCGGCCGCGCCCGTGACCGCTCTCCGGAAATCGGTGCCGCCCAACATCGCGGCGGCACTTGCGAGGGCGTTGGAGAAGCTGCCGGCCGACCGGTTTGAGCAAGCGCGGGCGTTTGCGGATGCCCTGGGCAATCCCGGGTTCACGACGGCCGGCGCCGCTGTGGCGGCGTCGGTGGGTCCCGGGAAGGGCTGGGTCGCGAGCAGCCCGCTGCTGCTGGGCGCCGTCGGCCTCGCCTTGCTGGCCGGCGCATATCAGCTCGGCCGGGTGACAGCGCCGGCGCTGATCGACGCCCCCGTCGTGCTCTCCGTGGACTTGCCGGACAGCATGACCGCGGTCAATCGGTGCTGTGGTCCTGCGCAGGCGCTCTCGCCGGACGGCAGGACGCTGGTGTTCGTGGGCATGAGAGGCGGGGGCGGAGCGCTGTACCGGCGATCGCTCGGCGATCTGGGTGTCGAACGGATACCGGGGACGGACGGCGGCGCCACGCCGTTCTTTTCGCCGGACGGAACGTGGCTCGCCTTCGACGTGAACGGGCAACTGAAGAAGCTGGCAACTGCCGGCGGCCCGATCGTTCCTGTCGCAGCCACCGGACCCATCAACGGAGCGGCATGGCTCGAAGGTGATGTCATCGTGTACGCCGCGAACGCCGACCGCGAACTCTGGCGGGTCGGCGCTGCCGGCGGGCGACCGGAGCGATTGCCACGGCCAGACTCGACAGCGCGCTTGCGAATGCCAGCGCCGCTGCCGGGTGGGACCGCGGTGCTTGCTGCGCAACGCGGACCCACGACGCCGTTGGATCAATCGTCGATCGTCGTGGTGGACGTTGCCTCCGGCCGCATGGATACGTTGGCCGTCGGAACTCGTGCCGTGTACGGAAATGGGTTCATCGTGATCGCCGGCTCCGATGGCACGCTGCTCGCACAGCGCTTCGACCCAAAGTCGCGCCGAACCAGCGGCCAGCCGACGCCGATCCTCACGGGGGTGTCGCTGAGCGGGGCGACCGCGCACGAATTCTCCCTCTCGGCCAACGGCTGGCTCGAGTACTCCGTTGGTACGGGGTCTGGCTTTGAGGCGCTCCGCGTGGCGGCGGCAGGCGGCCTGCGCCGGATTGCGCTGCCCGGACCGGCAACGGACAATCTCGAGGATCCGGCGGTTGCTCCCGATGGAAGGCGAATCGCGCTGACCCTTGAGCGGGGCGGCTCGGGCGGCTCGACTGACATCTGGCTCCTGGAGCAAGCCGGCGGCACGCTGAACCGCCTCACCATCGGCGGTGCGCGGACGCCGGTCTGGAGTCGGGATGGCCGACAGATCGCGTATGCAGCCGCCGGGGACGGTGCGACCATAGCGGGCCTGTACGTCCGCCTCGTGGATCGGACGGGCTCACCGCAGCTGGTTCTGGCTGGCAACGTGTATCCGTCGGCGTGGATGCCGGACGGGCGCACGATCCTGTTCAGCGCGGCCGGGCAGCATACCGGATGGGACGTCGGCGTCATCACGATTGGCGATAGCGTGCCGCGGTGGATTCTTCGGAGCGAGTTCTCGGAGCGGCACGCGCAGGTGTCACCCGATGGCCGCTGGCTGTCATACTCGTCGGACCTCACGGGTCGCCTGGAGGTCTACGTGAGGCCGCTGACCGGCGACGCTGCGCCCGTGCAGGTCTCCGTGGACGGAGGGGCCAGTGCGCGGTGGGGTGTGGACTCTCGCACGCTCTACTTCATCAACGCCGGCGAGTTTGTCGCCGCGTCTCTGGCGATCGGTTCGGGAGTCGCGGTGACGCGACGTGCCACCGTCGTCCGCGGCCCGCTCGTGATCGATACAAACGCGGAGAATGTCAACTGGTCGCTGTTCCCGGACGGCAAGCAATTCCTGTTCATCGATCAGGGGACGCAGGACCGTCAGCCGCACCTGGCACTGGTGCAGAACTGGATGGCGCTGGCGCTGACGCCCGGGGCGAACAGGTGATTCACGCGACAACGACGGTCCTTCCAGACATTTGCCCGAGGAACACCGTGTTCGCGAACAACGGGCAACAGCCCGCGCCACGTGTCGGGGCAAGTCGGGTCGCCGGCGAGCGCGATCGCGCGCCATCGACCGGCAGGCGCTTTGACGCTCAGACGTCAAAGCGCTAGACTAGCCAACATGGCGAGCACCAAGCGAGCAACGATCTACCTGGAGGCGCCGCTCCACCGCGCCCTGCGACTCAAGGCCGCGGAAACCGAGGCGAGCATTTCCGAACTCGTCAACGCGGCCGTCCGTGACAGCCTGGCCGAGGACGCCGACGACCTCGAAGCGTTCCGCGCGCGCGCCAGGGAGCCGCGCCTTGCTTTCGAGGACGTTGTCCGCGACCTGAAACGGCGTGGCAAGCTGTAGCCTCGTCATCACGAGGTCGGCGGCCAAGGAGCTCGAGCGGGTGCCCGGCAAGGACCGGAGCCGCGTCGTCGAACGCATTGCGGGACTGGCCCACAACCCGAGGCCACCCGGTTGCGAGAAACTGTCGGGCGAAGACAAGTATCGCATCCGACAGGGCGACTATCGCATCCTCTACGAAATCGTGGACGACCAATTGGTCGTGACGGTGGTTCGCATCGGCAATCGGCGCGACGTGTACCAGCGATAGCGCGGCGGTCCACACATCTTCACCCTGTGAATTCCTCGACCGACCGCCTCAGCGCCGCCCTCGCGGACCGCTACAGATCGAGAAGCAGCTCGGTCAGCGCGGCATGGCGATGGTGAATCCACCATGCCCGTCGGCGGACTGAACTACGAATCGAATGCCCGGCTGTCGCCCAACTGGGGACGAATGATGCGCGAGAAGCTGCGCGGCGGCACGCGATGAGCGGCGACACCGAGCGCCTCACTGCGGCCATTGAGGGCGCCGACTAGTTCGAGAGCCTCACAGTCCGTACGCCGAGATTCGCCGGTACAAGGCGCTGCGCGAGAGCCCCAGCGCCTTGGCGGCTTGGCTCACGTTGCCGCCGTACCGGTCCAGCGCCTTGCGGATCAGCAGGCGCTCCACGTCCTCGAGGGGAAGGTCTTCGAGCTTGACCTGTGGGCCAGACGGCGCCCGGAGCGCGAGGTCGGCGCCGCGCACCGTATCGCCGCTGGCGAGCAGCACCGCGCGCTCGACGGCATGGCCCAGCTCGCGGATGTTGCCGGGCCAGACGTGATCGAGGAGCTGCCGCATCGCAGCCGGCTCGAAGGCCTTGAGCGGCTTGCGATAACGCTGCGCATGCACACGCAGGAAGTGCATCGCGATCGGCGCAATGTCCTCGCGGCGCTCGCGCAGCGGCGGGAGGTGCAGCTCGATGGTGTTGAGCCGGAACAGCAGGTCCTCCCGGAACCGGCCTGTCGCCACCTCGTCGTTGAGGTTCGAGTTGGTTGCGGCAACGAGCCGCACGTCGACCTTGCGGCCCTTGGATGAACCGACCCGCTCGACCTCGCCCGTCTGGAGCACGCGCAGCAGCTTGGCTTGCTGCGCCAGGCCGGCGGTACCGATTTCGTCGAGGAAGAGCGTGCCGCCGTCCGCCAGCTCGAACCGGCCGACGCGGTCGGCCTTGGCATCCGTGAAGGCGCCGCGCACGTGGCCGAAGAGTTCGCTCTCGAACACGCCTTCGGACAGTCCGCCCATGCTGACCGCGACGAAGGACTTCGAGGCGCGCGGCGACACGGCGTGCAACCATTGCGCCACCAGTTCCTTGCCGGTGCCGTGCTCGCCGCTGACGAGCACGTTGGCGTCGGACGGCCCGATCTTCTCCATGAGCTGGAGCAGGGGCTGCATCCTGGGCGACTCGGCGATGATCTCCGGGAGCACGCCGCCGGGCGGGCGCAACAGGCGGTTCTCGGTCTCGAGGCGCTGGGCGCGACGCAGCGCGCGGCCCAGCTCGACTTGCGTCCGGATGACGGACAGCAGGCGCGCGTTGTCCCAGGGCTTCTCGATGTAGTCGCGCGCGCCGCGTTGCAGCGATTCGACGGCGCCGTTGACGCTGCCCCAGGCGGTCATGACGATGACCGGAAGCGTGGGCTCGAGCGCCTGCAGTTCGGTGAGCAGTTCGAGTCCCTCGCTGCCCGACGTGGTGTCGCGCGTGTAGTTCATGTCGAGGAGCAGCGCGTCGAAGTCGCGGCGCTCGAGGGCGTGCAGCACGGCCGACGGTGAGTTCACGGCCAGCGTCTCGAAGCCCTCGGCCTTGAGCAGGATCCTGAGCGCCTCGATGACGTCGGGCTGGTCGTCCGCGATCAAGACGGACGCGCTTCCGACTGTCGGTGCCTGCGGTGCGCTGGTGACGTCGCTGCGGCGATCAGCGTCGGGCATTGCGGAGTGCGTCAGGCCTGATTGTCCAGCCAGCCGTCCTTGAGGTGGATGATGCGCCGGCCGAACTTGGCGTTCTCCTCGGAGTGCGTGACCTGGATGATCGTGGTGCCGCCCTGGTTGAGCCTGGTGAACAGCTCCATGATCTCGCGCGCCTGCGACGAGTGCAGGTTCCCGGTCGGTTCGTCGGCGAGGATGAGGCGCGGTTGCGCGATCATCGCGCGCGCCACGGCGACCAGCTGTTGCTGGCCGCCGGAAAGCTGGCGCGGGAACAGGTCCTTCTTCGCCACCATGCCGAAGCGGTCGAGCGTGTCCGCCACGATCGACTCGCGCTCCGACTTCTTCACGTTCCGGTACGACAACGGAATGTCGAGGTTCTCGGCGACCGTCAGGTCGTCGATGAGGTGATACTGCTGGAAGACGAAGCCGATGTGCTGCTTGTTGAGCCCGACCCGCGCCCTGGCGTTCATGCGGTGCACCGCCTCACCGAGGAACGTGAACTCGCCGCTCCAGTGATGGTCGAGCATGCCGAGGATGGCCAGCAGCGTCGACTTGCCAGCGCCGGACGGCCCCATGATCGACACGAACTCGCCGGGCTGGATGTCGAACGTGATGCGCCGCAGGACGTACATCTTGCCGGCCGGCGTCTCGAACACCTTCTCGAGGTCGCGCACGCTGATGAGCGTCACGCCGGGCGGTGGCGCGCTCGGCGGGTGGATGGCGGGTTCGGCGGACCTGGTCTTGAAGAACATGTTCCGGTGGCTCGTGACAGGGACTCGCTACTCGGCGCGGAGGGCCGTGAGCGGGTCGACGCGCGTGGCCCTCCGGGCGGGAACGTAGCTCGCGAAGAGCGCCACCGCTGTCAGGAACAGTGTGACGCTGACGAAGCTGGCCGGGTCGGTGGCGCTGACGTCGACCAGCAGGCTCTGGATGACGCGCGTGACGGCGAACGCGCCCGCCAGCCCGATGACGATTCCGGTGCCAGCCAGGATCGCGCCGCCGCGGACGACGAGGCGGATGACGTCGCCCGGCTGCGCGCCGAGCGCGACGCGGACGCCGATTTCCTGCGTCCGTTGGCTGACGCCATAGGCGATGACACCGTACACGCCAATCGACGCGAGCACGACGGCGACGATGCCGAACATCGAGAACATCCAGCCGAAGAGGCGCTGGCTCCAGATCGTGTCGGCGCGGACCCGTTGCATCGACGCGACCTGGAACACGGGCAGCGTCGGGTCGGCGTCGCGGATCACCCTCCGAACAGCCGACGTGATCTGCGTGGGCTCGCCGGTCGTGCGGATCAGCAACGCGGTATTGCGCGTCGGGAGATAGCGGTAACCCACCACGTAGGCGGGACCGATCGGGCCGGGATCGTCCAGGCCGCCGCTGCGGAAGTCGCGTGAGACTCCCACCACCGTGAACCACGACCCGGTCGTGTCCCCGAAGTAGCCGAAGCGCCGCCCAACCGGGTCGACGTCGGGCCAGAACTGCCTGGCCATGGTCTCATTGATCACGGCGACGCCCGTTCGGTTCTGCGATTCGAAGTTCGTGAGCGCCCGGCCCCTGGCGATCTGCACGCCGAGCGTTTCGAACCAGTGCTCCGTCGCGCCCGTCCAGGCCACGCTGGGCGCCTCGGCGCGGCTGGCGACGGGCTTGCCTTCGACCTGGACCAGGCTGCCGCTCCCGCCGCCGCTGAGCGGGATCTGGTTCGACGCGGCGGCGGCCACGACTCCGGGCAGCGCCTCGACGCGCTGCGCGATCTCGTCGACGCGCCGGCTCATCACCGCCAGCGAATCGTAGCGCGCGCCCGGCAGGAAGAACCGCATCGTCATCAGGTTGTCGATCTTGATCCCGCCGGTGCGGTTCTGGGCGGCCACGAAACTTTTGAAGAAGAGCGCGGCGCCGACGAGCAGCACCATCGACAGCGCGACCTCGGCGGTGGCGAAGGCCGCGCGGAGCCGCTGGCGGCCGACACCGCCGGCGGAGCCGCGGCCGCCGTCCTTGAGCGACGTTTGCAGGTCGCCACGCGCGGCCTGCAACGCCGGAGCCAGGCCGAATCCCACGCCCGTGGCGAGCGCGACGATCACGGTGTAGAGCAGCACGGCGCCGTTGATCTCGAACTTGAAATAGTACGGCATGTCGCCCGCCGGGATGCTCGCCAGGATGACATCGAGCAACCAATAGGCGATGCCGATGCCGATTGGCGTGGACACGAGGGCCAGCAGGACGCTCTCCGTGAGCAGCTGGCGCACGATGCGGCCGCGGCCGGCGCCCAGCGCGGCGCGAATGGCGATCTCGCGGCTGCGGCTCGTGGCGCGCGCGAGCAGCAGGTTGGCGACGTTGGCGCAGGCGATCAGCAACACGAACGTCACCGCTCCCATCATCGTGGCGATGACGAGCCGCGTGTCCGGGTCGATGAACTCGTCGCGCAGGTCCAGCGCCACGACGCGCCAATCCGCCTGCTGCTCCGGCCGCAGCGCCGCGATCTTCTCCGAGAGCGAGGACAGCTCGGCCGACGCGGCGCCGACCGCGATGCCCGGCTTGAGGCGGCCGAAGACCTGCACGTCCTAGGGATCTCCGTCGCGCTTCTCGAGGCGCGGCGTGATCGGGACCCACGCTTCCTCGGCTTCCGGGAACATGAAGCCTGCGGGCATCACACCGACGACCGTGTGCGGCAGGCCATTCACCTGGATCGACCGGCCGACCACGGTGCTATCCGCGCTGTAGCGTCGCTCCCAGACGCCGTGTCCGAGGATCACGACGTCCGGCGCGCCGTGCGAGTCGTCGTCCGGCCGGAAGTTGCGGCCAATGGCCGGCTGGATGCCGAGCATCGGGAAGAGGCTCCACGACACCAGCTCTCCCTGGAGCCGGACCGGCTCGTCGCCGTCCGTGATGGTGATGCTGCGGAAGGACATCGCGGAGACCTGCTCGAACGACGTCACTTGCTCGCGCAGATCCTTGAACGTCTGCCATCCCATCGTGACGTTGTCGAAACCGCGCTTCACCTGGCGTTGCTGGATGGAAACGACGCGCTCGGGGTCGACGAACGGCAGTGGCCGCTGAAACGCCATGTAGACCGCGCCATAGATGTTCGCGTTCAGACCGATGCCGACGGACAGGCACAAGACGCACATCGCCGTGATCATCGGCGATTGCAGCAGCGTGCGGACGGCGAAGCGGACATCCTGCATCAGTTGGTCCATCGTGCCCTCTCCCGTTCCGGACAAAGCAGTGGCTGCGGGGTGTCTCGCGACACCCCCGACTTGCACCGCACGAGTTTTGGCGGACTACGCCTTGGCGCCCTGGCCCTTCGTTTCCTCGACGACGCGACCGTCGAAGAGGTGGATCTCGCGATCAGCGTGCGCGGTGTAACGCGGGTCGTGCGTCACCATGCAGATGGTCGCTCCGCCGCGATGCAACTCGCGCAGGAGTTCCATCACCGCCTCACCGTTCACCGAGTCGAGGTTTCCCGTCGGCTCGTCCGCGAGGAGGATGAGGGGGTCGCCGGCGACGGCGCGCGCCACGGCGACGCGCTGTTGCTGACCGCCCGACAACTGCGCCGGATAATGCTTCATACGGTGCGTCATGCCGACCTTCTCGAGCGCCTCGGTGACGCGCTTCTTGCGCTCGGCGGAACTGAGGCCGCGATACGTGAGCGGCAACTCGACGTTCTCGTAGACCGTGAGGTCGCCAATCAGGTTGAACGCCTGGAAGATGAACCCGATCTGCCGGTTGCGAATCCTGGCGCGTTCCGCCGCAGAGAGGCGTGCCACCGGTTCGTTGGCCAGCGTGTACTCGCCGTCCGACGGCGTGTCGAGAAGGCCGAGGAGCGAGAGCAGCGTTGTCTTGCCGCACCCCGACGGACCCGAGATGGCGACGTACTCGCCGGGCTGGATCTCGAGATGCACTTCCTGCAACGCGTGCGTCTCGACCTCGTCGGTATAGAACACCTTCTTGATACCGCTGAGGTGGATCAGGGCCTTCTCGCCCGAGGGCTTCGCTGGAGTCGTCATGGCTGGTTGGTGTTTGGGAAAACGTGATTCGAAACGGCTATCGCTTGATCCGCACGCGCTGCACGGCGTCCCACGTGGTCATGTCGGAAATGATGACCTTGTCGCCGAGGTTGAGGCCGCCGAGCACTTCGATGGTGTTCACCGAGCCACGCCCGAGCTTCACGTTGACGCGCGTGGCTTCCGTGGTGTCGCTGCTGACCTTGAAGAGACCCACGGTGGTCTCGGGCGAGCCGTACGAGGGGCGGCCGACGTAGAGCACGTCCCGCAGGCGCTCGAGTTCGATGGTCCCGTCGACGCTCATGTCGGCGCGGGCGCCGCGCGGCAGCGTGCTGTCGATGGCGATCTCGACCATCACCGTGCCGCCCTGCGATGCCGGATCGATGCGCATCACGTGACCCGGCACGATGCCGTTGCGCGTGTCGACGGTCGCCTTCTGGCCGACGGCGATATCGCGCGCCTGCGTCTCCGGTACGCGAATCACCGCCTTGAGACGTCCGGGCTGCGCGACGCGCGCCAGCTCCATCCCGGGGTTCACCCACTGGCCCAGTTCGAGCATCGTGCCCTGCGGCCCGAGGTTCTGCAGCACGCCGTCCTCGCCGGCCAGCACACGCATCGAGCGCACGCGCTGCATCTGAGCGCGGCTGATCGCCTGGAGCCGTTGCAGCTGGTCAAGGTTGAGCGCGAGCTGTTCCTTGGCAGACGTGTCCATTTCGGCGAGCCGCTGCGTCTCGAGATCGAGCCGCTTCGCCGTCTCGCTCACGAGGTCGCGCGCCGCCGCCAGCGCGCTGGCCGAGGCCAGCTGCTTCTGGTCCAGCGCCTCCTCGACCTTCAGCGCCCGCTGCGCATTCTCGTGCGCCGTCCGGAGGGTTGCGAGCAAGCCTTCCTGACCGAGCCGCTGCTGCTGGATGCTCGTGCGCAGGCTGGCGAGCGCGCTGCGGGCCTGGGAAAGAGTCTGCTCCGACTGCAGCGCCTGGAGTTCCACGTCCGTGTTGCTCATCTCGACGATCAGGGTCGTCGGCGAGACAGTGACGCCCGGGCGGACGGGCAAGGCCTCGATGCGCCCGGCCGTGACCGCCGCGATGATGCGAATGTGCTCAGGCACCAGGGTCCCGCCGGCGCGCACCTCGCGCACCAGCTCGCCGCGGCGAACCGAGTCCATCCACAGCGTGGCAAACTCAACGCTTGGAGCCGCCGGCTTGAGGCCGCTGATGACGATGGAAATCGCCGCGATCACGGCGACACCGGCCCCCCAGAGGATGTACTGCTTGTTCTTTGACGGCGGATCTCGCTTGATGTCCACGCTACAACCGGGTTCTGGGTTCTCGGATTCGGCGACTGTATGACAGCGGTATCTAAAGAAAGGGTTATGCCGACGACCCTCAAGGCCTAACGTCTTGTGCAGCAACTGGTTGGCGGCTGTTCCACCGGAGCGCGGGCCCGCGGTTTCGTTCAGATGCGGGAAACACCGTCCCAATACCGGACAGCCTTACTTCCCATCGTGCGCGGCCTTAGCATCCGGGGCGGACGCAAACGCCACGGGTACAATGACGTGCGCACCCGGCGCCCGGGTTTCACAGGAGGCAGGTCAATGCGCTATTCAAGCATCGCTCTCGTCGCTGCACTTTCGACAATGTCGCTCGACGCGGCGGCCCAGGTCGGCACCGGTCGCTACAGCCCGCCGTCGACCGGCTCGGTGGGGCCGCAGCGTGGCGTCGTGCGCCGAGACACGAGCCGCGCGGTGCGAACGCCGCCAGGTCAGGCCACGAATGCCGTGCCCGTGGCCGTCAAGCTGGTGCCTGCGGTCGTCATGTCCGACGGCACGATCATGGCGGATTTCGGATTCGGCCTCGAGGTGGTGCGTCGGGCCTGCGCCAGCGTCCAGACGGGCGGCAAGGTATTCATCGGCGGCGGACAGGTGATCGGGCAGCAGCCGCTGGTGCAGCCGGCGCCGGCGCAGGCCACCCCGTCGCAGCAGATGTCGCCGGGACAGCGTCCCTTGAGCCGCGCCGCCCAGGGTTCGTGCTTCACGCGTGACGCGAGCGGGCGCGTGTTCATCACGCAGTAGTGCGCACCCGCGGCGCCGCGATTGCGGCGCTGGTTCTGGCGCTGCCTGCGTCCGCGCAGGACAGCACGCTCGCCACTCGCGCACCGATCCGCGTCTGTGCCGGCGGTGACGTCACGCTCGGCACCAACCTCGACACCGCGTGGGCGCGCCGTGGCGCGCTGCGCTTGCGGCGCGAGTTCGACATGTCGGCGGAACCGGCGTCACTCCTGGCGCCCCTGCGGCCGCTGTTCGCCGATGCCGACGTGGTGCTGGTCAACGTCGAGACGGCTATCGGCGCTGGTGCTGTGGACAAACCCAAGTGCGGCGCGGGTTCCAGGAACTGCTACGCCTTTCGCGCGCCCGTGAGCGCCGCCGCTGCCATTCGTGCGCTTGGCGCGGACTCCGCGCGCGTGGTCGGCACCGTGGCGAACAACCACGCGCGCGACGCCGGCAACGACGGCGTGCCGGTGACGGCGCGCCACCTGAGGACCGCGGGCGTGCTGGTGACCGGCATGGACACGCTGGCCACACCGGTACGGTTGCCGTCGGGGGACACGATCGGCGTGCTCGGTTTCTACACGTCGGCCGACACGCCCGACCTGCGAAACCTGGCCGCGGTCCGGCGACACGTGGCGCGCGCCGCCGGGCGCTTCAGCGCCGTGGTGGTGACGGCGCACCAGGGTTCCGAGGGCGCCGGCGCGCAGCGCACCCGCGACGCGACCGAGACGTTTCTCGAGACGATCGACCGCGGCAACCCGGTCGCGTTCGCCCGGGCCGCGATCGAAAGCGGCGCCGCGCTCGTGGTGAATCACGGCCCGCACGTGCTGCGCGCCGCCGAGTGGTTCGGCGACCGCCTGGTGCTCTATTCGCTCGGCAACCTGGTGACGTACGGACCCTTCAACACCGCCGAGCCGCTCAACCGCGGCGTGGTGGCATGCGTCGAACTCTCGGGCCGCAACGTGGCGCGCGCCGAACTGCGCTCGACAATGCAGCGCGCGGCCGGCGTCGTGTCGCGGGATTCATCGCAGCGAGCATGGCGTCTCATCGATTCGCTCGGCGTGCTGGACTTCCCGCGCACCGGAGCCCGCGTCGGGCCGGGTGGTGAGCTGCTCAGGCGGCATCCCTAGCGTCGTGCCGAGCGCGGCCCGCGCCAGCGCGCGGAGAGCGAAGGCAACGAAGGACCCACCGCAAGCAACACGCGGTGGATCCTCCGCTTCGATCAGGTACGAACGTCGCTCAGTTCTTGGGATCCAGAATCGTCCCGATCCGGTACGTGACGTTGGCGAGGTGCACCTGCGTGGAGCGGTCCGTCGCGCGCGGGGTGGCGCGAGCGACCTCGTCCTTCAGCAGGGCAAGCTGGGCGCGCAGGTGTGCGCGTGCATCCTCTGACAATGGCAGCGCCGCGGCGCCGCCGCCGAACCCGCCGCCACCACCGCCGGCGGCCGGTGCGGCCGGCGGCGGATTGATCTTGGTGTTGAGCGTGGTGAGGTAGTCGTTCTGCAGCTCGCGGCGGTAGACGTCGATCACCGGCGCGGCAGCAGCCAGTTCCTCCCAGACGCCGTTGCGCACGTTGTCCAGCATGGTGGCGAGCAAGTAGACCTCGCCCTTGCTCGCGGCGGTTCCCTCCCAGTCGAGCAAACGGTTCATGCGCTGGTTGTCGAGCACGGTGTTCAAGGAGCGACCCATCGCGCTGGAGATGCGATTGACCATGCCGCCAGCCTCGATGCGCGAGCCGATGTCCGGCTTGATCAGGTACATCGGCGTTCGCCAGACGTTCTCCCGCAGGAACTTGATCGCCTCGGCCTGGCGGGCGCGCGTGATCGGCGTGTAGACCGCGCCGGCCTGGCTGCCCGACTTGTACTGCACGGCGCCGCCGCCCACCAGCGTCGCGACGTGATTGCTCTCCGTGCCCCACTGGCCGATCGTGCGGTTGTAGAGCTGCGCGAGGTCGTCGTTGTCCTGTCCGGGCTGGATGGCCGCGTTGCGGACGAAGCCCATGACGCGTTCGATGTTCTTGAAGCCGAGACCGGTGGCCTTCACCGGGTCGGCGTCGCCGACGGCTTCACTCTGCGTGCCGTAGGCGCCGAACGCGTTGTTGGCCGAGAAGCGGTACCACGGGATCGTGTCCTGCATCCTCGACCAGGAATCGAGCGTGGAGATCTCGTCTTCGGGCGTCCTGGCGTTGGGGATGGGCTTGTATCCCCACATGATCGCGTAGCGGTCGTACGGACCCACGCGCGGCGTGAGGTGCTCGGCCGGAATGCGGTCCTCCGGCTGGGCCACGTAGTTGAAGCGCGAGTAGTCCATGATGCTGGGGCTGTGACCCATCCGCGCAGTCCACGTGCGGCTGCGGAGGCTGTCGACGGGATACGTCGAACTGCCGATCTGGTCGTGCTGCAGGCCGAGCGTGTGACCGATTTCGTGGGCGACCACGAACTGCACCAGGCGGCCCATGAGCGTATCGGGGAACGGCAGTTTCTGGGCGCGGGGGTCCAGCGGCGACACCTGCGTGAAGTACCAGGCGCGCTGCAGGTTCATGATGTTGTGGAACATCCGCACGGAGCCGTTGAGGATCTCGCCCGTGCGCGGGTCATGGACGTTCGGACCGACGGCGTTCTCGGTCGTCGACGGCAGCCAGCGGATCATGGTGTGGCGCACGTCCTCGGGCGACCAGTCCGGATCGTTGGCCGGCGGGTCGGCCGCGACGATGCCGTCCTTGAAGCCGGCGGCCTCGAAGGCGGACTGCCACTCCACGATGCCGGCGCGCACCCAGCGCTTGAGCCACTCGGGCGTATCGCGGTCGACGTAGTAGGTGATCGGCTTCTTCGGGTAGCAGAGGTTGCCGGCGCGCCGCTCGCCGCACTCGAGGCGGTAGCGCACGACGAACTGGCGCGTCGCCGAGCGGTGCTCGCTGGTGCCGAAGTCCGTGACCGTGCGGCCGAAGAACCCGACGCGTTCGTCGAGACGGCGCGGCATCATGGGCTGCTCTGGCAGGCGCACGATGCTCCAGTGGCCGACCGCGCTCTGCACGCGAGCGGCGCCGCCGCCACCGCCGCCACCGCCGCCACCGCCGGCGGGGGCCGCGGCCACCGTGCCGGTCTGTGTGGCTTCGATCTCGATGTTGTCGGGGAACGCGATGGCGCGCTCGACAAACGAGCGCGACGCGTCGACCACGTTGTTGCCGGTGCCGCGCAGCGCCGCGATTTCCTGGATGTTCGTCGTGAAGAGCCGCGTCGCTTCGATGACGACGGAGCTGTCGGCGCCGAATGACTCCACGTTGAACGAGGCGACAATCGGCGCGTAGTTCGAGTTCTGGACGGCGCGGTAGATCGGCGACGCCGTGTCGCTCGACACGATCATGTTGGTCGGCGACCGCAGCAGCACGCGATTGCCGCGACGCTCCCAGAGCAGCGTTCGCGAGATGAACTGGTCGCCCCCGTACGCGCCCTGCGGCACGCCGCCACCGCCACCACCGCCACCACCGCCACCACCGGGCGCCGGCGCCGCGGCGCGGGCGTAGCGGCCGATGATGAGCTGCTCCTTTCCGAACTCGCGCGCGGGGATCTCGAAGTACAGGCGATCGCCGATCATGTGCACGGAGAACAAGCCCTTGCGGGTCTTGGCGTCCGGCGTGATGACGCGGTTGTAGGGCCGCGGCGCGCGGGCGGCGCCGCCGGGCCCGCCGGCACGGCCGGAATCCGGTGGCTCAACGGCTTGGGCAAACGCGAGGCTCGATCCGGAAAGGAGTGCCGATGCGGCGACCAGCAACGCGCGATGCTGTTTCATGAGTACGAGGCGGGTGAGAAGGTGGCGAGCGGGGAACTACCGAAGGCCCAGCAGCTTGTGCGTTTGGAGGCTGAGCCGCCACTGCGGATGCGCCAAGCAGTATTCTACGGCCCGCCTGGTGTTCTCGGCGACGTGCGGACCGTCCATCGGTTGCAGCGAAAAGTGTCGAAATTGAAGGTGGACGAAGCGTTCCGGCTGCGCCTCCGGTTCCACCTGTGGGTATACGAGCTTCAGCTCGTCACCGCTGGTGAGCGTGAGGGGCGCATTCGCTTTCGGGCTGACGCACACCCAGTCGATTCCCTCCGGCGCGGACTGGGTGCCGTTGGTTTCGATAGCCACCTCGAAGCCCCGAGCGTGAAACGCGTCCACCAGCGCCCCGTCGAGCTGCAACAGGGGTTCGCCGCCGGTGCAGACCACCAGGCGGTTCCCGGCTTGCGGCGTGCCGCCCTCGGCGTCCGGCCACGCGGCCGCCACTCGACGAGCGAGGTCCGCGGCGCTCGCGAACTTGCCGCCATCAGCGCCGACGCCGAAGAAGTCAGTGTCGCAGAACTTGCAAACGGCGGTCTGGCGATCCTCCTCGCGTCCCGTCCACAGGTTGCAGCCACTGAAGCGGCAGAAGACGGCCGGCCGGCCTGCTTGCGCTCCTTCACCCTGAAGCGTGAAGAACACCTCCTTGACCGTGTACATCCGGCTCAGGTCGCGGCGCGCGCCGCACGACGCGCCGGGTACGTCAGCGGATCGGCCACTCCTGCGTCGGCAAAGCCCTTCAGCCGGAAGCGGCACGCGTCGCACTCTCCGCAGGGCCCGCCATCGGCGCCGGGATCGTAGCAACTGGATGTGAGCGCATAGTCCACGAGCAGCGAGCGGCCGAGCTTGATGATCTCGGCTTTCGTCATCGCGATGAGTGGCGCGATGATCTTCACGGGATTCCCTTCCACGCCTGCGCGCGTCGCCAGCGCGGCCATCTTCTGGAACGCCTGGACGTACTCGGGCCGGCAGTCGGGGTAACCGGAGTAGTCGAGGGCGTTCACGCCGATGTAGATGCATCCTGCGTCGAGCACCTCGGCCCACGCCAGTGCATAAGAGAGCAGGATCGTGTTTCGCGCGGGCACGTACGTGGCCGGAATCGCCGCCGCAGCCGCTTCGCCTTTCGGCACCGGGATATCGCCTGTGAGCGCCGAGCCGCCGAACTGTCGCAGGTCGATCTCGACGATCGTGTGCGCCTTCACGGCGTGACGCGCGGCGATCCGCTGCGCGGCGCGGATCTCGACGGCGTGACGCTGGCCGTAGCGGAACGTCATCGCGTGGATCTCGTGTCCGTCGCGCTGCGCCACGGCAAGCGCCGTGGCGGAATCGAGTCCTCCGCTCAGCAGCACGACCGCGCGACTCATCGCAGCGCCTGATCCAGGTCCTCGATGATATCGTCCGGGTGCTCGAGGCCGACGGACATGCGCAGCAGGTTCTCTGGCGAGATGGTGTCGGGGCCCTCGACGGAATGCCGGTGCTCGATGAGCGACTCCGTGCCGCCGAGGCTGGTGGCGCGCGTGATGATCCTGAGCCGGTTGCTCGCGTCGATCGCGGACTGTCGCCCGCCGCGAACCTGGAAGGACAGCATGCCGCCCGGCGCCGCCATCTGCCGCTGCGCGAGCTCAAAGGCGTGGTGCGTCCTGAGCCCGGGATAGTGGACCGCCTCGACCTTCTTGTGCGACGCGAGGAACTGCGCGACTTGCTGGGCGTTCTGCGAATGCCCGCGCACGCGCCATGGCAGCGTTCGGATACCGCGACAGGCGAGCCAGCATTCGAACGGCGAGGGCACGGCGCCGCTGACCGCCTGGATGGCGCGGACCTTGGCGAACAGCGGATGCGACTCGTCGCGGCCGACGAGCGCGCCGCCGAGGACGTCGCTGTGCCCGCCCAGGTACTTGGTCGTCGAGTGCATCACGATGTCGGCGCCGAGGTCCAGCGGTCGCTGCAGCACCGGTGTCGCCCAGGTGTTGTCCACCACGACCCATGCGCCGGCGCTGGTGGCGAGCTTTGCGATCGCCGCGATGTCGACCACGCGGACGAGCGGGTTCGACGGCGTCTCGATCCAGAGGACGCGGGTCTGCTTCGTCAGGGCGCGCTCGACGTTGCGGAGGTCGGTCATGTCGATTGCATCGTACCGGAGCTTCCACGGCCCGAAGACGTCACGCACGATGCGGATCGAGCCGTAGTAGGCGTCGCGCGGGAGGATGACGTGCGCGTCAGGTTCGAGCGCCTGGAACACCGCCGTCGTCGCCGCGCTGCCGGACGACCACGCCGTCGCGGCGCCGCCGCCCTCGAGTTGCGCCACACACGCTTCCAGCGCGAGCCGATTGGGGTTCGCGTTCCGCGAGTAGATGGTCCCGCCGCGGAAACTCAGGTCCGGCTCGCGCTCGAACGTGGTGGAGAGATGGATCGCGGGTGTTACGGCGCCCGTGGCGGCGTCAGGCGCGTGCCCGGCGTGCACGGCGATGGTCTCGATGCGCATGGACTACAAGATAGGACTTGGGACCATGGACTTGGGATCTCGGGCGGAGTTGGGACCTTGAAGTCGGGGTGAAGCTGGGAGTATCGAACGCGGCTCGCCACTCGTGGCGAGTTCCGATCTCCAGGCTCCGTCCGAGTTGCGAGCTACCGAATTCCGCCCGAGATCCGAAGTCCGAGAGATCCCGGATCCAGCGCCGCTATTGCACCGTCAGCGTATCGGGTCCGCTCACCTTGTTGATGTGACAGCCGTTCGGGACGTCGAAGACATAGCCGGCCGACGCGTTGCCCTTGGCGCTCGAGACCGTGACAACGATCGCGTCTCCGGAAAACTTGAGCTTCGAGACCGCGCCGTCGTCCACGATCAGATAGTGGCCGGGGGCCCACAGCGCGAGCGAGGTCGACGTGAGCGTGTCGCCGGTGCGCGCCACCACGGCGACCACCGACGCGCCGCCGACGGCCGCACTCGTCACATCTCGCACGTACACCGTTGCAATGCGGAACTCCTGTGTGCAGGCAATGCCCGTGTCGGTCGCGTAGCCGCACGCGGCGAGCGCCGCCCACACGACGGGAAGCGATCGAAGGACGAGATGCCTCATGTCGATTCAACTCCGTGCAGGCGCCGCCGGGTCACCCGATCGCCGGCTGCTGCTGCGTGAGGCAGTGGA
>Ga0187893_10006015_pt1 | contig 21128 bp, 20 predicted proteins | sample MA1701074metaG_FD_139574 | JGI IMG/M metagenome (GOLD analysis project Ga0187893, IMG submission 139574) | White microbial mat communities from a basaltic lava cave in the Kipuka Kanohina Cave System on the Island of Hawaii, USA - MA170107-4 metaG ...
AAAGTTGAGCCCCATCTCGTGCAGTCCGAAGAGAATGCGGCGATGGACTGGCTTGAGTCCGTCTCGAACATCGGGGAGGGCGCGGCCGACGATGACGCTCATGGCGTAATCGAGATAGGAACGCCGCATCTCGTCTTCGATGTTTATGGGAATGATGTTCTTGGATCCGTCGCCGCCCAGAGACATTTGCCCGCCGTTGCCGGGCGGCGGCACGGGCGGATTGGTCGGGTTTTCCGGTTGATCAGCCAAACGCTACTCCTGGATAAGCTAAACGCCGCGGAAGACGTTCCGGGGGATGTTATTCCTTTATTTTACATTACCTGGTGTTCCACCCGGCCAAGCGGTCCGGCTCTTTTAGCTGACACGCGCCAGGGGATCGGAATAGAGCGCCGGGCGCAGCCGCGTCGTGAAGTGCGCCCGATCCTGGCACCAGCATCGGGCGCCGCCCGGACTCGCATCAGCGGGAGCCGAAACGGAGAACGAATCGAGCCGCAAAGGTTTTGGGGGAGGTGGGGCTCAATTCGCTTATCTTATCTCTAGCGAAAAAACAACGATCCGTCAAGACGTTTGAAACAAAAACTGTAAGAATTGTATGGTAGAGGTTGCCGGCAGCGGTGAACGCCGATTGTGCCGGCGGCCCAAACGTGCGAAGCTGAAGTCGGGATCCGCCGGAGGGGCGGCCGCTCGCCGGTTGCGTTTTGGCGCGGCGCGGCGGGAGGAAAGTCCGGTCTCCTCAGGGCGGCGTGCCGGCTAACGGCCGGGGGGATCCGTGGGAACGCGGATTCTACGGAAAGCGCCACAGAAAATATACCGCCGGTATTTCCGGTAAGGGTGAAATGGTGCGGTAAGAGCGCACCGCGGCGGGAGTAATTCCGCTGGCAGGGCAAGCCCCACGTGGAGCAAGACCAAATAGGGGAGAAGGAGCGGCCCGCTCCGTTCGACTCCCGGGTAGGTCGCTAGAGCCGGGCAGTGATGTCCGGCCCAGAGGAATGGCCGCTGCCTCCCTTTTAGGGGGAGGAACAGAAACCGGCTTATTATCCGGCGGGTCCTGATTGAGAGCATATGCCGGCGAAGCAAAACGGAAAGCGGGAGCCAACGCGCATGGACTCCGCCGCGCTTCGCTTCCATTGCATTGCCGGTTGCACCAACTGCTGCCGCCAGAAAGGATGGGTTTATCTTTCCGAGGCGGATGTGCCTCGTGCGGCCGGTTTCCTGGGGATGAGCGTCGAGCAGTTCACGGCACGATACGTGTACCGCACGCGCCACCGCATACGGCTGCGCAAACCCCCCGGCTCTCAGTGTTACTTTCTTGAAGAGGGAGGCTGCCGCATCCACCCCGCCAAGCCCACGCAATGCCGCCTGTTTCCCTTCTGGCCGGAGATCGTTGAGAACCGCAGTCACTGGCGGGCCACTTCGGCCTACTGCCCCGGAATCGGCCACGGGCCCTTGATTCAAATCGGGACCGCTGTCGAAACGGCACACCAGATGCGCACAGCCTATCCCGCTCTTTATCCCACCCCCTCATCGGCCAAAACGCCGAACTCTTAGCGCTGGCGCTAGATTCTTGGCGTTTTCGACCGCGGAAATCGCACTCGGAGCTATATTCTGCCGCTTGGCAAGTCAATTGCTGTGTCTCTCATTGAAATGCTGGATCGCGTCGCTGAAAACTACGAGCGTTATCTCGATCTGCTCAGCTTGCGCCAGAAGCTGGCCGCTTCCAATATTGCCAATGCGGACACTCCGGGATACAAGACCAAAGATATCGACTTTCAGTTCGAGTTTCTGAGCCGGGTCGAGGGAAGCCAGCCGCACGTGATCGAACCGGATCTGCCGGCCAACAACGACGGAAATAACGTCAGCCTGGACCGCGAGTCAAGAATGCTAGCCGAGAACGCAACACGTTTTCAGCTTGTCTCATTGCTGGCCAGGGGCCAGATCCGGCGTGTACAGTCGGCAATTCAGGAGGGCAGGAACGGATGAGTTTGTTTCATTTACTTTCGGTGAGCGCATCGGGAATGGCGGCGCAGCGTACTCGAGCCGAACTTCTTGTCGAAAACCTCGCAAACGCCGAAACCACGCGGACGGCCGAGGGCGGCCCGTACCGCCGCAAGGATGCCGTATTTCAAAGCTCGCCGCAGCATTCCCCATTCCAGGCCGTGTTCCAGCGCGCCAGTGTGGAAGCAGCGGTGGGTGTTGCGGTGCCGGAAATCGTAATGGATACGCGGGAACCGGAGTTGCGGTATCTCCCCGGACACCCCGATGCACAGCCCGACGGATATGTGGCGTTTCCCCGCATTAATCCAGCCGAAGACATGGCCGACCTTGTCGGAGCGACGCGAGGGTACCAGGCCAATATTGCCGCCATGTCGGCAGTCAAGGACATGATCCAGCGATCCATGGATCTGTTGCGGTAGCTGAGACATGATAGACCGCATCGATGGCATTCAAGCACCTGAGCTGGCAACGCCGGCGCCGGCCGGGCTGGATGGACGAAAAGCATCCGAAGCCCTTTTCGCATCGGTCTTCAAGGAGGCCGTTGCACGCGTCGAAGCGCTTCAGCACGACAGCCAGGTGAAAACGGACCGGTTCCTGCGCGGCGAAGAGCAGGAAATCCACGATATGGTTCTCTCCGCGCAGCGCGCTCAGTTGTCCTTTGAGATGTTCCTCCAGGTTCGCAACAAATTGGTCCAGGCCTATCAGGAGGTGATGCGCATGCAGGTTTGAGCCTGGCTGCGGCACTCTCCGCCTCGGGCTGCTGAGGCGCGATGCACGCTCCCGGGAACCTCCGGCGCGAGTCCATGCTCGACCAGATACGACGGCTTCGAGCCAGCCTGACGGGCAAACAACAACTGCTTACGGCCACGGTGGCTCTGCTCGTGGCGGCCGGGCTGGCGCTTGTTTTCCATACAAATCGGGAGAGTGATTTCCGGCCGCTGTACACGGGGTTGAGCGCTGAAGATGCCGGCCAGGTGGTGACAAAACTCAAAGAGGCAACGGCAGAATACCGTTTGGCTGAAAACGGCGCCACCGTGCTTGTGCGATCCTCCCGCGTTGCGGAGTTGCGGCTGCTGGTGGCGGGAGCTGGCCTACCCAAGACCGGCCGCATCGGTTTTGAGATTTTCGACAAGACGAATTTCGGCGCCTCGGACTTCGCCGAACAGGTTAATTCGGAGATGGAGCACGCCAGAGTGCACCTGACACCGGCCAAGGAGTCTGTCTTTACCGACGCGCGCCAGCCGGCCAAAGCGAGCGTGCTGGTGAAGCTGAAACCCGGCGCAAGCCTTTCCCCGCAGAACGTCGTCGCTATCGGCCATCTGGTGGCCAACGCTGTTGAGGGACTGGCGCCGGCCGGGGTCACCATCGTCGATATGCAGGGCAACCTGCTGAGCCGGCGCCGTTCATCGGAGGAGCCGGAAAACCTGGATGGGGATGGCCCGATTGAATACCGCCAGCGATTGGAGCGGGATCTGCTCCAAAAGATTCATGCAACACTGGGGCCGGTGCTCGGCCAGGACCATTTCCGGGCGGGCGTTGCCGCCGAAGTGGACTTTTCCAGCGGGGAGCAGAGCGAGGAAACCTGGGACCCGAACCGCAGCGTCATGCTGTCCCAGCAGCGGTCCGAGGAGTTGAACAGCGCCGCGGCGGCTTCCGGAGTGCCGGGCACGGCATCGAACCTTCCGCGGCCGGCTTCGCGCCCGGGTACGGCGAACAGCAGCGGAATCGTGCGCAGAACCGAGAATATCCAGTACCAGTCCAGCCGCCTGGTGCGCCGCGTCAAACTGCCTCGCGGCGCCATCCGGCGCCTGTCGGTTACGGCGATTCTTGATCAACGCGTCAGTTGGGAGGGCGCCGGCGGGAAAGCCAGACGTATCCTTGAGCCTCCAACGCAGGAGGAACTGGGCAAGGTCCGGGATCTGATCGCCGGGGCTGTCGGGTTCAATCAGGAGCGCGGCGATCAGATTGTGGTTCAAACTCTGCCCTTCGAGGCCACTCTCCGCATTCCGCCGCCGCCCGACCCGAAAACCCTCCCGCCTCCACCTTCCAAGACAAGCGGTCCCCAGGGAATTGGCAAATGGCTGGCCGATAAGAACATTAAGGTGAACCCGATGGTGCTGATCGCGGCCGGTGCAGCCGCTCTGGTCCTTCTGCTGGGGGTTGCGTTTCCGCTTGTGCGCCGCCGCCGGAAAAAGCGGAAGCAAGCGGCTGCGGAGCTACGGGAACAGGGGGCTCTTGCCGCGGCCGGAGAGAATCTACCCGCGGTTACCGCAGCCGGCGAAGCCGGCGACAGGTCGATGTCGATCGAAGAGAGAATGGAAGCGCGTCTGGCCGAGGAACAGGCCAGAAGCGTAAAGGCGGAAATTGAAGCCCTCGATTCCATCCCGCTTCCGGAGTTCGCCTCCAAAAAAGCAGAGGTCCTGCTTAAACATATCGCCGAGCAGACCAGGCGCGACCCGGCCGCGGTGGCGCAATTGGTCCGCACCTGGATGGAGGATCCGGAACAGCAATGACCCCGAAAAAGCGAGGCAGCCATGCCGGCAAACACTGAGGCCAGCGCCCTCACGGGGCTCCAAAAGGTAGCGGTTCTGTCGGTGATTCTCGGTGAACAGGTCACCGCCGAAATCATCAAGGAGCTCGACGAGGAGGAAATCCATCGCATCAGCCGCGAAATGGCCAAGGTGGGCCACATAACCAACGAGCAGGCCGAAGGCATTCTGGAAGAGTTTTACCAGATGACCCTGGCCCATGATTATGTGCGCCGGGGAGGCGTGGATTACGCGCGCAAGGTCCTGCTCAATGCCTTTGGCCCGGAAACGTCGCGCAAACTCCTGGACAGGCTGATGAAGGTTTTGGGCAACGAGGGGGCGAGTTTCGACTCGCTGCAAAAGGCCGACCCGCAGCAACTGGCCAAGTTCATCCAGAGCGAGCATCCACAAACCATCGCCCTGGTGCTGTCCCACCTGAATCCTTCCCAGGCCGCCGGCCTGCTGCAATCGCTGCCACCCGATTTGCGCGCCGACGTCGCGATTCGCATGGCCAGCCTGGATCAGATTTCACCTGAGATCATCTCAAAAATCGCGGCGATTATTTCTCTGAAACTGAAATCCCTGGGAGAACTTAGCCGCGAGTCCTACGGAGGCGTGCGTGCGCTTTCGGAGGTCTTCAACCGGCTCGACTCCGCCACCAGCAAGGAAATCCTGGAGGTAATGGAGAATGTGGATTCCAATCTCACCGAGAACATTCGCCATCTGATGTTCCTGTTCGAAGACCTACTCGAGCTCGATCAGAACGGGATCAAGGAGATCCTCAGCCGGGTGGACCGCAAGCTGCTGACCGTGGCGCTCAAAGGCACCAGCGATCAGCTCCGGAATCACTTCCTGCAATGCATGTCGCAACGCGGCGCGGAGATGCTGCGAGAGGACATGGACGCTCTGGGCCCGATAAAGATCAAGGAAGTGGAGGGTGCGCAGCAGCAGATCATCGCCGTGGTACGGCAGTTGGAGATCGAAGGAGTGATCAGCCTGGCCGGCGGGGCCGGGGACCAGTATGTCGTCTAAGATTTTACCCAACCCCGAATCCGCGGCCGCCCAGCCACTAGGCTGGCGCCGCGCGGGACAGCAATCCGAAGCCGCGGCGGCGTCTGAGTCCGGCCAGGAACAGGAGCACGGACAGACCAGCGGGCCGGAAGCCTACCGTGCGCTCGAGAACCGCCTGCGTGAATTCGAACAACAACTACCGCTGCGCGAGCAGCAGGCCAGACAAGCCGGTTTTCAGGAGGCGCAGGCCGCCGCGGCCGCGCAATGGCAGCCCGCGATGGAACGGGCGGCCAGAAGCTGCACCGAGATAGCCGGGCTGCGGACACGGCTTCGCCGCGAAGCGGAACAGGACGTTGTACGCCTTAGCATGTCCATTGCCCGCCGCGTCCTGCGGCGGGAACTCAACATGGATCCGGAGGCGCTTCTCGGGCTCGTCAAAGTGGCGCTCGAGCGCATCGATTTGAGGGAAACGCACCGGTTGCGCGTGCGCCCGGAAGACGCCCCGCTGATGACAGCGCTACTCGATCGTATTGGAAGCCCGCACCGAGTGGAAGTGATTGCCGACGGCGGCCTCGAACGAGGCGCCGTTGTGTTTGAAACCGAACGCGGCAATCTGGACGCCAGTGTCGCCACGCAGCTCGAGGAGATCGAGCGCGGATTCACGGATCTGCTGGCGGGAAGGACCAACTCATGACCGGGCGGCTGGATCTGAAGCCTTATATGGACACCGTCGCCCGCGTGGATACGCTTCGATGGGCGGGAACGGTGACTGCAATGGTCGGCCTGTTGGTGGAATCGGCGGGTCCGGCTGCCGCGGTAGGCGACTTTTGCGAAGTCTCGACATCGAACGGAAAGCGAATCCGGGTGCAGGTGATCGGTTTCAGAAACGGCAAAGTGCTCTCCATGCCGCTCGAGGAAACCGATGGCCTGCAACTGGGCGATCCCATTGTGGCCCGCCGTGAGGAAGCGCGCGCGGCAGTGGGTAGGGGGCTGCTGGGAAGAGTGCTCGATGGCGCCGGAAAACCCATGGACGGCAAGGGCCCGGTGGAAGCGGATGCCCATTATGACCTGTTCTGCGTCCCCCCCGGCCCGCTCGAACGGGAGCCGATCCGGCAGAGTCTAACTACCGGCATTCGGGCCATCGACAGCCTGCTTCCCTGCGGTAAAGGCCAACGAGTCGGCCTGTTCGGGGGCAGCGGAGTCGGCAAAAGCACGCTTCTAGGCGCCATGTCCCGACATAACTTCGCAGATGTGACCGTGATTGCTCTCATTGGGGAACGGAATCGCGAAGTCCGCGGTTTCATCGAGGAGGAACTGGGCCCGGAGGGGCTGGCCCGATCCGTCGTCGTTGCCGCCACCAGCGACCGGCCGGCGCCAATGCGCATCCGCGCCTGCTTTCTCGCCTTGGCCATCTCGGAGTATTTCCGCGATCAGGGCGCCGATGTGCTTCTGGTCATGGATTCTGTAACCCGCCTGGCCATGGCGCAGCGCGAGATCGGACTGGCCGCTGGAGAACCGCCCAGCCAGAAGGGCTATACGCCGTCCGTATTCCACATGCTGCCGAAGATCTTCGAGCGGGCGGGAAACTTCCCCACCGGCTCGATCACCGGGTTTTTTACGGTGCTGGTGGAAGGCGACGATTTCAACGAGCCGATCTGCGACGCGGTGCGTGCAATTCTGGACGGGCACATCATCCTTTCCAGAGAGTTGGGCGCCGGAGGGCATTACCCGGCCATCGACATCCTGCAATCGGTAAGCAGGCTGGCGCCTCAAGTTTCCACCCCCGGCCAGAAACAGTGTGCACAAACGGTGCGGGAGGCCATGGCGACCTATCAGCGCGCTCAGGATCTGATTCTGCTGGGCGCCTACACGGCGGGAACAAACCCGAAGCTTGACTCGTCCATCCGCGCGCGTGGCGAATTGGAAGCTTTTCTGCGGCAGGGAGCGCTTGAGAAGTCGCCTCGCGAGGAAACCCTTTCGCGGCTTGAAAAACTGGCCGCGGCTCTGGCGGTATGAAGCGTTTCGAATTCCATCTCGCATCCGCGCTCAACTGGCGCAGCCAGCGGCTGGCTGCCGAAAAGGCGCGGCTGGAGGATCTGCTGGGACGGCGGATTCAGATTCGAAACCGGATCGAAGCCAGCGGTCTGCAGTGGGAGAAGTCGCGGGAGAACACCCTTTCCAAGGCCACAATTTCCGCCTTTGACCTATCGGCGCTCGACTCGTTCCGCCGCGCGCTGGACCACGAAAGGGCCAGGCTGGAAAACGAAATGAGCGAGCTCGACCTGCAAATCGAAGGGCAGCGAAAAAAGGTAGTGGAAGCCGATCGCCAATGCCGGCTGCTCGAAAAGCTCAGAGACCGCCGCTATGCCGAGTGGCGGAAGCTGGCCGAGCGGGAGTGGGAAAAGGAGGCCTCCGACCTGTATCTGGCAAAGTGGAACCGGGAGCCGTGATCTCGCCTCTCTTTTTCAGTTGGTCTGCTTCAGCATGCCGCCAATACGGCCGAGCGACGCGGTAAGCGCGCGCAGCGCCTTAGCCGCCTGGAGAGCCTGCCCATTGGCCTCCGGCCAGCGTCCCGCCTCGGCCGCTTCCCTCACACCGGGCAGCGTCTTTGCGCTATAGCCGGTGTACAAGCCGGGTGCGTAGATCTGGTGCTTGTACCAGGTCCGGTTGAGCAAGCCGGCCTCAATCGTCAGTGCCCGTTCCGTCCGGAAAAGAGCTTCGTTTAACGCGGCGAGCCGCTCCCCGCCGAACGAATCCCTGTTGCCAACGGCCCCCAGGGCAGCCTCGAGCTTGCTGGCCGCGACGGCCAGGTTCCCGATCTCCTTTTCGAGTTCTTTCATGTCGAGTTGAGCAGCGCTTTGTTTGCCGGCCTTTTTGCGGATGTCGGCTCCAAACTCCTCGATCCCTTTCGCCAGGCGGCCGAATTCGAACGGAAGCAGCCATGCGTCCGCCAGCCTTATCAAGGCGCAAGACATCAGGCCGCTGAAAGTTTTTCCGTAAAGGAAATCCTTATCGGAAAAACTCGTGTACCACTGAAAGCTGTCGTAAATGGAGTGGTAGACGCCGCCGCCGTCGCCACCAAAACCCAGATTGAGGCTCGCGATGCCCGCATGGTGAAGGAAAGCAACGTAGTCGGATCCGGCGCCGAGAGGACTCAGAAGAAACTCGCCGGATGGGTTTGGCCGTCCCTTACGGCGCGATTCAAGAAGGGGTTTACCGCTTTGCGGGTCGCTAAAATCCCTGAGCAGCTCCCGCACGAACAGTTCGAGCGAATGAGAGCCGCCGGCATGTATTGTGCCTTTGCCCGTCGTGTCGGAGTTCAGGTAGACGGCGAGCTTGCGGTCCAACTCCTCTCGGTGCTTCTCGACCCACTCCGTTGACCCGATCAAGCCGAATTCTTCGGCATCCCACAGTGCAAACAGCACCGACCGCCGCGGACGCCAGCCAGCCTTCCGTAGTTCGGCGAGTGTCCGGGCGGTTTCAAGCAACGCCGAAGCGCCGCTCAGTGGATCATCGGCGCCGTTGACCCAGGCGTCGTGGTGATTGCCGTAAAGAATCCACTGCTCGGGATAGGTTTCCCCGCGCATCCGGGCGATGACGTTGTGGACCGGACGGTTGGCCCAGTCAAAATCCACATCGACGTGAACTTTCGCCGGACCAGGGCCGACGTGGTAAGTGAATCCCAGTGCGCCACGCCATGGCTCGGGAGCGACAGGGCCGGCGAGCTGCCGCAGCAGGGCCGATGCGTCGTCATAGGAAAGCGGCAGGACCGGGATTTTCATCAGCGTCCGGGCCTGGGCGCGGTCGAGCTTGCGCTCCCCTGGTTCGGAGGCCCAGCCCGGCGAAAGCGGGTCTCCCACATACAACGGCATGTCCATCACACTGCCGCGTTGCACCCCGTGCGGCGGACGGAACGGACCGGCGGGATAGACGTCGCCCTGAAAATACCCGTCATCGCGCGGGTCGGAATAGATGAGGCAGGCCACCGCGCCGCGCTCGGCGGCAACCTTTGGCTTGGTGCCGCGCCAGCTTTTTCCATATCGGGCGATGACGGCCTTGCCCTTCACGTCCACGCCCAGCCGCTCCAGATGATCGTAATCTTCCGGCAGCCCGTAGTTTACGTACACCAAAGACGCGGTCACATCGCCGGAAGCCGAATAAGCGTTGTAGGTTGGCAGTTGGTTGGCGTCCCCGGAATCGTCGTCCGCTGAAAGCGCGGGTTCCTCCAGCCGTGCACGGAAGAAAACGGGGGAGACCATCTCCAGACGGCGCCGGGTTGGGTATGGCAATAGCGCTTCAAACGTTTCGATGCGCGCATCAAACCCCCATTCGCGGAGCAGCCTCAACGCGTACTCGGCTACTGCCCGCGACTGAGGCGAACCCGCGTGGTGCGGTTCGGCCGACATCCGCTTCATATAGGCGCGGATACGCGCCGCGTCGGGTGTGGCGCGCGCCGTCTCCTCCCATTTGCGCAATTGGCGGATGGCATCGCCTGAAAAGCCGCGAACCGGCGCCTGCGCCTGCAGAACCAGTCCGCTCATGCAGACGCAGGCCACCAGGAAAAGCGCCGGTGCACGCCAGTCGGCCATCGCTATCGCCCTGCGGTCTTCTCGCGCAACGCCTTGATTTCCCGCTCCATGGAGGCGCGGTACACCGAGATGTCGTTTTTCCAGGAGAGCACATTGAAACCGAGCGCCATCCACTCTTCGGCCTGTTTTTCGTTGCCCGGCTGAATGCCGGCCCGTTTGCCGTGTTCGGCCGCAGCCTTCGTCACTTTCTTAAGCGCGTTGAGGAAATCGGGATGCTGAAACTGGCCGGGGATGCCCATCGATTGGGTCAGATCGAAGTGACCCACCCAAACCACGTCCACGCCTTCGGTGGCCGCGATGGCCTGCGAGCTTTCCACGCCCATGACGGATTCGATCTGACAGATGATGGTCGTGTTCTCATTGGCGCGCTTCAGATACGCGATTGTGTCGGGCGGAACGTAATCGTTATGCGCATTGCCCAATCCGAGGCCGCGCTTACCGAGCGGGCCATATTTAACGGCATCGACAATCGAGCCGGCCATTTGCTGTGTTTCGACGTTGGCTACCATAACGCCCAGCGCGCCCGCGTCCATGATCCGCGCCAGAAAGTGGTAGAGCGGCTGGGGCACCCGTACGAAGGGAGCGATGTCGGTGGCCTTGAACCACGCCATCAGGTCGGCGATCCGTTCGGTGTCAAAGCCGGTATGCTCCATGTCGATGAGCACGAAATCGAGATCGGCGGCTTTGAGCATCATGGGAATGCCGCGAGTGCCGAACTCGCTGATCATATGGCCGATGGGAATCCGGCCTTCTCGAATCACACGTTGAAATCGGTTGTCTTTCACTCAGGTTCTCCGGTATCGGGCTAGCTTTTGTTGAAATGCGGGCTGGCTCAGTACCTCCCGGTTCACCGCGCCGTGCGGCGCTTCGCCTCGCGCCACCGCCAGAATATTATCACAGGCTTCAATGGTGTTGTCCCGGGCAATCTCTTCGGTCCAGGCCAAAGCGTGCGGCGCCAGGATGACGTTGTCGAGTGCATAAAACGGATGGTCTTCTCCGGGCGGCTCTTTCTCGAAAACATCGATGCCAGCGCCGGCAATCCAATCTTCCTGCAAGGCACGGACCAGGTCCGCCTCATTGACGATTGCGCCGCGAGCCGTGTTGATGAAAAAGGCCGTGGGCTTCATTTGCCGGAAATGCCGCTCGCTCACCAGGCCGCGCGTCTGGTCGTTCAACAGGCAATTGATGGCTAAGTAATCGCTTTGCCGGAACAGTTCGTCGATGCCGACCATTTCGATGTTCTGCGCCGCGGCGGCATTGGCGCTGGCATACGGGTCGTGGGCCAGAAAGCGGGTAAAGCCCAGATTGGATGCAAGCCGGAACATTTCGCGCGCGATGTTGCCGCAGCCGAGCGAGCCTAAAGTTTTACCGGCCAGGCAAACGCCGAGCCGCGAGAGGTCGCCGCGCCACTTGCCTTGCCGTGTGAGCCGGTCCTGCTCGAGCGCGTTTTTGGACAGCATGAAGATGAAGGCGAGAATGGCTTCGGCCACCGGCCGCCGCACTGCATTGGGCGTTATGGCCAGAAGGATTCCCGCCTCGGTGATGGCGGGCACGTCGATCATGTCGTAGCCTACGCCCCAGCGCGCAATAACCGCCAGCCGCCCGACGCCGCGCACGCTCTCCGGCGTATATTTAATGCCAAGGGAGAACACGGCGTCGTAGCGGTTGAGAGCTTCGGCGGTTGCGACTTTGCCTGGCTGCGGCGGCATCGGCTCAAATTCGATTCCGGAAAGATTGCTGATCTTTCCCTCGAGCGCGGCCTCGAAGCGGCCCTTGGCGTCGGTGTAGAAGTCGGGCGTGATGCCCACAAGAAAAAGGCGGGACATGGAAACTGAGTATTCTACCCGCTCACAGCCCTGCCCGTAAACTCACCACGGCGCAAGTCGCTCAACCGTGCTACATCGTGCGCGAACCAGCTTCCAATCCATTCACGATAATAGGAAGCGATAACCGCTTCCGCAACGGTTCGTCCGCTTGTTTCCGCTATAAGGTGGCCGGCCATCATCCCGCTCATCATCGCCCGCAGCACCCCGTGTGATGAGGACGGATCAAGAACCGCCGCTGCATCGCCTAGAAGAAAGTATCCGGGGCCCGCACATTCCGCCACGCAGGTCCAGGTGACATCCGCGGCGCGCGCCGTGCCCACCGGCGACAGTCCGCCGAATCCCTCTGGCCGCCATTGGCAATCAAAGCCATCCGATTTTGTGAGTAGCCTCGTCCATTGGTAGAGGTGGTCGCGTACGCGGGCCGTCCAGACCCAATGGTCATTCTCATGCCAGGCAAAGACAGGCGCATCATCACATGCGACGCATTCGCCCGAGGCGTAACCATACTGGGCGAGAAGCGGCGGGGAGTGTCTTGTCGCGCGCAGCCCCATGCGGCGAGCCGCCCACCGTAAAGAGCCCGACGCGTCCAATACGTAATGTGACTCAATCGCGCCACTGGCCGCTTGAACGCCTCTCACTCCGCCGGCATCCTCGATGAGTTCCATCGCCTTGTCCGGCTGTCGAACACAAACGCCGCATTCGCGGGCTTTGTTGAGAAGAATCGTATCGAAGGCCGCGCGCCACGCCTGGAAACCGAGCCATTGCCCACGCTCGTCTTCTCCGTACGCCTCAAACGTTCTTCGCCCCTGGCGTTCCACCCAGACCCCCGAGTGCCTGAGAAACCCTGCCGCCTCAACCTGCTCGAAGACGCCAAGTTCTCGTAAAAGAGGCTGAACGCCGGGATGCAGCGTTTCACCAGGCCGGTCGCGGGGAAACGGCTGCGGTTCGAGAAGAATCACCTCAACGCCCGCGCGCGCAGCCACGATCCCGGCGCAGGCTCCCGCCGGACCCCCGCCGGCAATCACAATCTTCGTCCCCATCGTCACTACACATCGACCATGAGAACCTCGGACGCCACGTCCGGATTGACGTAAACAACCCGCAGAGTCGCCACTTCCATTCTCATCGTTCGTTGCGCCGCCCTCTTCGGCTCCCACTTGCCTTTCGCCACCAGAATTCGATAGCTGGGCTTGCCGATAGTTACGCGTGCGGTTCGCTGATGACCCTGGAATTCAGCGTCGGAGGGGTCGGCCGGCTTGAAGGAAACTACCAGCCAGGAAGCCTTTGCGGAGGCATCACTTGCGCCCAACTTCTCGTAGGCGCGGTACATGGCTAGCACCCGGCGCTTATACTCAAGGAAATTCACCTTGCTGGTAAGGTGAAAATTGAAACGGCCGTCCAGTGCGCTCTTGACGTAGTCCACATAGGCGCCCCGCGGCACTTCCACATATTTTGTTGATCCGGTTGCCAACAGCTTCGGACCACCGTAGCCGTCAAAACCCGGATTGGAGCCGGCGCCCAGTTCTTCATCGGTCATGGGAGCCACGGTGTGCTTCTTTCCATACGGCTCATTTTTCCGCGCCGTGTCGGGAGCGACAGCCGGCCAAAAAGCGCTAAGGGCAGCGCAGAGTTGGGCGTCTTCGGGGAATGGACTTCCCAACCCGTAATGCGCAAGGTGAGTATTAGCGCCCTTCGCATCCAGACTTACATCCCAACCGGGTGCGAACACCCCCGCCGCGGCATCAGGAAGCCACGAGGCTCCGCGCCTTCTTCCCTTTCCCTTGTTCGCCGGCGCCGCTGTCTTGTCGTAAGGCATGGAAACGACCGCGGTTCCGGTCTTGTCGGCGGCCTCAAATAAATTTCCCGGCACCTGAAGATTCATCGCCAGCCGCGTGTCGCAAAGCGCTCGCGGAGGCTGGCTCCAGGCGCGAGACCCCTCTGCCCACTCCGTCAACTGGAGTTGATCGCAGAAGGGGAAAAAATCAGGCGCAGCCACGAGCGAATAGGCGGGCCGGACCGTGACCCGGCCGCCAGGCAAAGGCGTTATAGTAGCATCAACCCAACCCTCCCCCGTGAAATCGGTGAAATGCACAGCGTCATAGCCGCCTGCCGCCACGATCGCTTCGATATCTTTGTCGACACGATCGCTTAGGTCCGCGACACCACCACCGGATTTTTCGACAAACCGGCAATGCAGCCACTCGGGCGCTTTTCGTAGCAGAAGGCCTTGGGCGTCTTGCGATGTCGCCACACCGTAACTGGACCAGATTCTGCTGGGTAGTCTCGAGGAGTCAACTCTATAAGTAACAATCTTGCCTCCTGATTTTGCGATCGCCACCAGCCGGTCATGCTTCACCGGCATCACCCAGCCGGGACCAAATTGCTTCTCATCACCCCATTCGGCAAGCCCGTCGGTCACTACAAAGGGCGGTTTGTTGAGGTCGACTCCCGCGGTCTGCCCCAGATACTCCCGCAGCCGCTTGATCTTTTCGTTGTAGTGGCACATGCGCAGCCTGACGTTCAGATCCATCCCCTTCAGGCATTCCTTACCACTGAAAAGCTTATGAACGGGAAGCCAGAACTCCAGCGAACTGTCGCCCGGCCGTGCATGCAAAGGCCCTCCCGGTCCGCCTCCGCTCTTTTTCACGGCGACATAAACGCAGTAACGCGCCGGAGTAACGTGCGTGTTGCGTGGATCCTCCTCCGTCAACGGCGAGAACCCGCGCAATTGTGCCACATAGCGGGGTCCGGCTGTGCCTGTGTGCGCCACGCCGGTCCTCGAAAAACAAAGCTCGGCGTGTTTGCGGTGCACGGATCGTTGCAACTGCCGGTACTCGCTCGTGTAGATCACGATGGATAGATCGGCGCCGTATTGGCGTTTCAAGTCTTCCCAGGACACTCCTCGGGCGGCAAAAATGAAATTCTCCACGGTGTTGATCTCGGCCCACGTGGGAAAGACTTTCAGGTTGCCTCCGGTAGAGTCCTTGACCACGCCGCTACAGGCCAGTGCATGGTATAGCAGGCTTCGAGAGGGCTGTCCAGGCTCGATGCCGCGGGTTCCCTCCATTGCAAAGTCTTCGAAACCCGCTACTGTCCGGTCGATCTTCAGCGGCGAGCGGGCCAGTTCCTTGGCCAAGTCGCCGGCCTTTATGTCCAATCCATGTTTCATCAACAAATCGCGCCAGCCGTGTGGGGCAAGCCGGTCGCAGATCTTTTTTACAGAATCCATCAGGCTCATTGGTGATACCTCCGCATCTTCGTTCTCCAAGTGGGATGACTGCATCTGCCTCTTCCATTGGCGGGCTCCGCGAACGGCTTCCAGCGCATCCACCATTCCCGCTCCATAGCGGAATTCGGTTCCCAATCCGCTTGCTTCGGGGCTGCGGCAGGATTCAAGCAATAGCTTTCGCGTCACTTCCACCGGCATCGCATAACCGGAAGCCGCCTCAAACATCAGTGCAATCGTACCCGTAACATGTGGCGCCGCCATACTGGTGCCGCTCTTACGCACCAGACCGTTATCCTCCATGCGCTCGCCGTTCCACCATGCCGACCGCGCCGCCCGGATGGCAAATCCCGGCGCCGAGCAGTCCGGCTTCCGCCGCATGTCGCGCGTAGGCCCCGCGCTGCTGTAGTCGACAATCGGACGCCCTGAGGTCCTGGCGTCGTAGGCGCCGACGGCAACTGTCAACTCTCCGTTGCAAATTGTATTCGTTGTCCCGTCTTCCTCCACGTGATCGGCCAGAAACCGGGATTGATACTCAGGATCGTCGCGTTCAATATAGGCGTTGTAACGCCCGTCGACGCTGTGTTCAGCCAACAAGCGAAGCGTCCAGGTCCCGACCGGCGCCTCCGGCCACAGAAACAAGTTGATCTGGTGATCGCCGTTGTTAGGATCACGCTCGCGATGATATAGGGATCCCAATACTTCGACGCCACGGCGGGCCGTGTCTTCCTCGCCGAGCGCCGCCTTGAGAAAAAGCTTGCCGTCCGGGTCGAGCAGTTCGGCCTGAAACCGGTCGCTGCCGGCATACCATACTTCCATCTCCGCTGTTTCTTCATGGCGCGCATTCACGCGCCATCGCAGATCCACAGTCTCGCCGGCGGACAGTTTTCCCGCCGCATGCAGCCCTGCCCGGTAGTAATTTCCCGTGCTCATGACAATGGCGCATCCCGGTCCTTCCTTGAGCATCGCGTCCAACCCTTGCTCGACGAGAGTGCTCCCGTCCTTGGGACCCCCAGTACGGCCCAAACTGAGATTGATCACTACGGGGCGTCCGGCGGCGCGGTCTTTGATGTAGCGCACCGCCTCCAGCAATCGGACCGAGTCTCCCAATGTTTGGCGAGGATCGGTGTCGTTTCCACGCAAATGAACAAAGATCAAGTCCGCCTCAGGCGCCACTCCTGCCGCCGCGCCGGAAGCTAACCCGTTGCCCGCGGCGATATCCATTACATGCGTGCCGTGTGTTCCGCCGCCCGGATCGGCGTCGCCGGGATCATAGTCGAGCGCGGCATAGGGATCGTCCGAGGCCAATGCCGAGTCGATCAAGGTTGCTTCGAACTCTCTTCCGTAGCCGTATGCTTGCGGGCTTTGCGCGGTCTTTGGCCCCCTTTGATCCCAAAGGACCATCAGCCGTGTGGCGCCATTCTTATGTCGAAAATTGGCATGCGCGAAATCGCATCCCCAATCGACGATCCCCACAACCACACCCCTGCCGGAAACGGCCGTGCCGTCCACTACCGCCAGCCGCGCGGCCTCGGCGCCGATGTCAACCGTTGACTCTGACAGGCTTCCGTAGTGGTCGCGGCTTGCCTTCAGACTCAATACCTCGGAGTGGCGCCGGATCTCGACAAGCCGGTTCATCTCCACGCGCCCGGTAACCACTTGACCGAACTGGCTCACCAGTCGCAGACCCGGGACCGTACTGTCGGCATGGCGAAGTTTCGCGACAACGGGAATTTCAATTTGTGGAAGGTCCAGCGCCTCCTCCCATGTCCTTCCCGTAGTGCGAAGAAACAATTCCCGCAGCGCCGGATCGAACCAAATTTGTTCGTTCACGTCACTGACTTTCACTGCCCGTCAGAGCGAATCAATCAGCCTCTGGGTGGGCTTCTGGCTGAGACCCTGGCGGCTGCGGGAGCCTTTTGAGGATTGGACCCACGATGGGAGCAATCTTGTCGATCGTATCCTGTGAGGGCGCACCCTTCACCTTGGCCGCCTCCGTCAGAATTCTCCTGACATCGCCACCGAGCGCATCTTCAAACTCCGTTTGCTGCTGGTCGGCGATCACCGACGCCACCGCCGCGGCCGCCATTCGTGTATTGGATGGAGCGACAGCCGGCGTCAACACCAGGGGCAGGAATGTAGGCCGCGGCGAGGGAGGCGGCTGCGCAGCCTGTGGCGAGGCTGTCCTCGGTTTGTTGAATTCTTGGAGCAGAAGGAACATGGCTAACATTTGGCAGTTCATTTGCTTTCCTCCTCTACGATCTATTTCTTCAACGCGAGCAACAGCATGAGCGGCATCATTTCATTGCCGCCGCCGCCTTCGCTTCCGCCTCCGCCCATCATCATCAGCGGCAGTAGCAGCAAGGCATTATTGCCGCCGCCTGTCGAGCCCTGTTGCATGAACGAGAACATAAGACTGAGCATCATCGACTGCTGCTGTTCTTTTCGAAGCCTCTTGATGCTTTTCTGTATTCCTCCCACTTCGCTCGACACGCGCTTACTTAATTCCCCCAGGTCCTTTTGGGTAGCGTTGGCGCGGGCCGTATTGCGGTTGAGGGCATGCTCGAGTTTTCCAGTGGCTGTCTTGAAGGCTTCCTCCCGGACCAGTTTCTCCTGGAGGTTCAGCGTAATGGGTCCTCGCGGCGTGGTTACGACCAGTCGATCGACGCCGGTCGCCACATCCGAGGTTGTCGACCGGATTTGGCCCAGACCTTGCCTTGGCCGGAACCGCAGTCGTCTCGGCCGGGCTTCGTCGTCCCCCGATTCGTCGTCAAAAGCCTCGTCATCGTAGGCTTCGACGCTCTCATCATCGAATGCTTCAAAATTCTCGTACATTTTGCTCGTTCTCCTTAATGGGATTCACTCGGGATTCTCTTGCGACGAGACGGTCCTCCCGCGAGACCACTCGCAAACCCAGACGTTCCAAAGCCGGCTCCACTAACCGCAGCAAATCCGGTTGGATGGGCACTGCGCTGCCAGGCCGGCCATGCCCGCGGCATCGCCCGCAGGAATCGTTTTGGCCCCAACAAACCTCGCATGCTCCGAAAACATTGGCGATTTCCGCAAGCATCTGATTGGCGGCATCCAGATCCGCGCGCAGTCTTTTTACAGCCCTGCGAAGACGAATCTCGGTTTCCTCGCCTTGCGCCGGCTGGTTCGCTCCCGATTGCGCCATGGACGAGATCAACGCCTGCAAGAGCGGATCATGCCCCGAGTTGGCGATCTGGCTTGCCACCAAGGATTGCGTGTTCCCCGAACTTACCATCGCCGTTTCCTCCGCGCTCAAGCCAAGCCTGCCCGCCAGTTCCTGCATTAATGCTTCATTCATCGGAGATCCTCCTAGGCGGAACTGGCCGGCTGGGGCTGGATGAAGCAGGCCGGTAGAATCTCCTCGGCGTCTTCGCTTTCTCCCTGGCCGCAGCATCGTTCGCCGAAATCTTCGTCCAGCTCTTCGCCCGAAGCCTCCATCCACCGTTCATTGTCTTCGGCCTGGAACGCAGGGTGTGAGAAACTCTCGAGATAATCAAGGGCTTCCGATTCGCCGCTGGTCGTTGCAGCCGCCAAGCTGGCCAAAGGGTCTGCCGGCTCCGGCTCGGCCGGAGCGCCCGGTGAGATCGCCGGCGCGACTAATGGAACGCGCCTGCCTTGCTGCGCCAGAGCGATCAACAGCGGAATCAGGCGCTCCACCTGCCTCGCCAGCCTCTCGCATCCGGTTGAATCGGGTGCGGCGGCCGATGCAGGTTGGGCCGCGGCCGAGGGCGCTGGATCCGTCGCCGACGGCTGCTGCGCAGGCGAACGGCCCCGCCGGCGCGAGCGTCTTCCGCGACCGCTTAATCCGAATCCGGCCGAAGCGGCGCCAATGGCGCCTCCAATAAGAGCGCCGTAAGGCCCCAGCGCCGCTCCCGCGGTAGCGCCTTGTGCGGCGCCGCCAAGAACTCCCGCAGCCGTAGCCGTCGACTCGTCGTCACTTTCGCCCTCACCGGCCCAACTAACCGAGTCGTAAAGCCAACCGGCCGCGGATGCTTGCTCGGCGGTTTCCCACTCTATGCTTGCGTTCATTGTTGACCTCCCTCCGGGTCTTGCACTGCTTTGCGTGCGGAATACAGTGTTCGGCCGTCGGCCGTCACCTGACGGTGAATCTGTCCGCGTAGAACCAACTCGCTCAGCGCGGCTTCCACGAGGCGGAGCGCTTCGGTCAATCGTTGACGTGAAAGCCGCCACGTCGCAATGCCATCTGATGTATCCGCGGCTTTCGGGTGATCCCTCAGGTACCGGAGAATCTCCGCCGCGACCCTGTCCACGCTCGAAACCACTGAACAGCCTTCTGAGCCCTCAACCATGAAATTTGCCACGTGCATGCCGCGGACCAATTCGGCTTGTTTCTTGTTTTCATATATTTATACACAGACAAATTACTCGCAACGTGGAGCACAATGTCCTAGGCCCGTGCCGGCCGCTTTCGACTAAAGCCAACGCCAGCGCAGGTTTCTAATTCGCTTGTGAGGGTCGGACAAATCGGTCCGATGCTTTGATAGAGACATCCTGCCGTTGTGCGGGTAAGTTTGAGGGGTCATTCTGGATGGCCGCGTTCCTGGCCGATGCAACCGGCAAGGCCATGCTTCTTGAGCAGAGCAAAGAAAGCCCTCCGGTTTTTGCACGCTGCCCGCGCCGCCTTGCTGATGTTTCCCCTCGAATCGGCCAACGCTTTCCGCAGATATTCCATTTCGAAAGCCTCGACAACCCTCGCTTTGGCCGCTTGCATGGACTCGACAGGAGCCATAGCGGGGCCAGTGCACCCCTCAATCTCGAGATCATCAGCGTCCAGACAATTCGACGAACTAAGTGCGACAGCAGCCTGGATCACATTCCTCAACTCACGGACGTTGCCAGGCCAGTCAAAAGAAACGAGCTTGTCTATGGCGGCTGGGGAGATTTCCGAAGCTTGGCGATTAAACTCCGCGGCGGCCGACATCAAAAAGTGTCTTGCGAGAGCTGGGATATCCTCGCGCCGGTCGCGCAAAGGGGGAATGAGAATGGTCACGACGCGCAAACGGTAATACAAGTCTTCACGGAAGGTACGCTTGGCTACTCTATCGGCAAGATCTTCGTTTGTGGCTACCACAACCCGCACATCCATCTCGCGCATCAACGTGGCCCCCAGGGCTCTGAGCTTCCTGTCTTCGAGAAACCGGAGCAGTTTCGCCTGCGCTGAAGATGACAACGCCTCCACCTCGTCCAGAAACAAAGTTCCATTGCTTGCCAATTCGATCAGCCCGCATTTCGCTGATCGCGCATCGGTGAATGCTCCGCGTTCATGGCCAAACAGCTCGCTTTCAAACAGTTCATCAGGAATGGCGCCGCAATTCACTGGGATAAGTGGGCCACTTGACCTGGTGCTACCGTAATGCAAGGCGCGGCCAAACAGCTCCTTCCCCGTTCCCGTTTCGCCCAACAGCAAGACAGGGATCCTTAAATCCGCTACCTTGTTCGCTCTTTCAACCGCCTGTTGGAAGCTGCTGGAACTGCCAATAATTCCCAGGGCTTTAAAATCGATAGGAAAGCCTCCCATTGGCGCCGGTCGACGCGGGCTGCCGGACACAAAGAGCATTCCTTTGCAAATCCCCACATTCTCTAATGTGTAATAGAATTGGGAATCGTTACATCGGCAGGACAGTTTTAGTGCGCATCGCTTGAGTTGTTAAGCGGAGCACTAAGGGTAGGTCACGTAAAACGGCGAAATCCACGCGATTTCCGGATCACCGTCCGGATTTTCCGGATCGCGCTGAAACACACGCACGTAATAGTAGGACCGGCCGGGCTTAATCTCACCATCCCGCCAGCTCAGCCGCGCTTTGGCTGCACCGGGCCGCGACGTGTAGACGTATTTGCCGTCTTTCACCACATCGACCCGCAGGATTGTGTCCGGCGCTTCGATCACCGCTTCGATTGCGGG
>Ga0187893_10006016_pt1 | contig 21128 bp, 19 predicted proteins | sample MA1701074metaG_FD_139574 | JGI IMG/M metagenome (GOLD analysis project Ga0187893, IMG submission 139574) | White microbial mat communities from a basaltic lava cave in the Kipuka Kanohina Cave System on the Island of Hawaii, USA - MA170107-4 metaG ...
CCAGGACTGTGATCGTTCCGCCGTTGTAACGCTTCACCTGTTGGTTTTCGGTATACACCACCCCCCCGAGCGGATGGATGGTGATGGAGTCGAGCGGATTTCCCGTAGCAGTAAGCTGCGTCGAAGCCGGAAGCAGTTGGCGCACTTCATAGATGCTCGGATTCGGGAAGCTCTGCACCAGCAGGGTGGTGAACAGGTCCGTTTCGTTCGAACTGACGTCAATGAACCGTGGAAAGAAGAACGTAGCGTTCGGGTTCCACACCGGAGCCGTAATATTCCCACCCACGCTGAAGCGCCGAATGCGCTTCATGTTTCCATCGGCAACCCAGACGTTACTTCCTCTCACCACCACATCGTCGACCGAGCCGAACTGCGCCGAAGTGGCTGGACCGCCATCCCCATTCGCGTTGTGTGCATTGCTGGCCGCGGCGCCGGTTCCCGCGATGGAGGTGAGATCCATCATGCCGGGAGTAAACCGCCACACGCGGTAGTTCAAATCGCCGATGTAGACCCTGTTGCTGCTATCTACGGCGATGGAACTGAAACTCATGCCTGTGCCAAGCGGATTCGTACCCGAAGTCGGCCCTGGAGTCCCGGGTATTCCGGCGATGGTTGTAATGACCCCAGTGGACTTCATCACGCGGCGAATGCCATTGTTGCTGAGATCGGGAATGTACATGTTGTCCTGGGAGTCGAATGCTACCCGGGCCAGATTGCTGCTGATCTTGGCGTTGGTAGCAGCGCCGCCGTCTCCCCCGAAATTCGGATTCGACCCTGTGAGGAAGGCCTCCATGTTTCCGCCCACCTGGAACCTTCGGACGTCCGTGCCGCTGCTGAGATAAATGTAGCTGCCGAACGCGGTTATCCCAACGAATGCGGGGATCTGGGCTGCCAGCGCGGGGCCGCCATTGCCGCTGTTTCCGGATGTCCCGTTGCCGGCTACGGCCGTCACGTTGCCGCCCGCGGCCTCCGGCACGCGGGCCACGCGGTAGTCCACTTCCGGATTGAAATAAACGAATCCGCCATGTACCCATAGCGTTTCCGACAGATCAAGCGTCGTGGACGTTGCCAGCGATGTTGTCCCGTTCCAACAGGCCGGTTGAACCAAAAAATTGCAAACTCCATCGTTTCCGGCATGAATCGCGATGTTTCCCCCAACGGTGAACTTCAGAATCAATCCTGAGTTGTCGCCGAAGGTTGCAACATAAATGCCGGTTGCACCGGCCGCAATCGTCAGGACGGAGCCCAAACCCGCGTTGGCCGCCGGACCACCCATTCCGCTGAGCATGGAAGTGCCATTTCCGGCCACAGTGCTGATGTTTCCGCCGGCCTGAAATCGGCGGATCCAATTATTCCGTACGCTGATGAAAATGTTGTTCCCGCTATCGACGGTGACCGCCTCAGGATTGTTGATTTGCGCCAAGGTGGCAAGCCCGCCATCGCCGGTGTTCCCTGCCGTGCCAGTGCCTGCCACGGTGGTGATCATGCCGGTTGCGGCGTCCACTCTGCGGACCCGGTGGTTGGCGTAGTCCGCGATGTACATATTGTCCGCCGAATCGAACACGACGCTGCGCGGGCCGAACAATTGGGCGGCCGTAGCCTGGATATTGTCTCCGTTGTAGCCGCCGGCGCCGGTTCCCGCCACGATACTCGTCGTTCCCGCCGGTGTAATCTTCAAAACGATATGCGTGGCGTTGTCGGCCACATAAATATTGCCTTGGCTATCCACCGCGGGATTGCGGGCGGAAACAAGACCGACACCCGCTCCGCTCCCCGCAACGGTCCTGATCAGTGGCGTTTGCGCCCACACCGGCGCAGCCACCAGAAATAGAAGTGCGGCTGGAAGAAACAGGGCAAACCCCCCAAAAGCGCTAATCTCGTACCACCAAACATTGCGAACTGCTGGAGTTTATTGTAACGGTTTCTGACACGCGCACGTTGTTAACAAGTCTCACGCTGGACTCGTCCACGCTTGTCCATTCGGAGGCAGTGCCGAAAGGCCGCTCCTTGAATAGCTAAAACTGGAACCTTGCCGCCAGTTGCAGTCTTCTCGGCGGAAGCGTTCCTACCGCGCGGCCGAAGAACGGGGACGATAGTGCGCCGATGAAGTTCTGATAATTGACGCGGTTCAGAATATTGAACGCGTCGATGCTCAATACTACCAACGGACTTTTGTCCTTTTTCGATGGCTCGAAGCGGAATTCACGGAACCAGCGCAGATCGAGCGCGATCGTCTCCGGGCCCCGGCCGGTGTTTCTTGTGATGCCCAAGGGCCGGTCGGCGGGCATGCCGTCGCCGTTTTCATCGCGGCCGGTAGTGATGTTGAATGGCGGACCGGTGAGAAGCGAGGCGGAAATACCGAAGTTGAACCAGCGATGCAGCGTAGCTACGCCCAGGAAGTTGAACTGATGGCGGCGGTCGGTGTCGGCGCGGCCCCACTCTCCCTGAGGGCGAACGCTGTCGGCCGGGAACCAGTTGACGCCGCCCGTGTCGGTCATTGTCTTGCCGTAAACGTACTGCACCATGCCGGTGACCCGGGGGGCGATATCGCCGCGGAGATTGATTTCGAGCGCGTTGCCTTCCAGCCGGCCGGCGGATTCGATCTGACGCAACATGTTCAGGCCGGCATTGGGCCTGATCCGGAAACCAGGCGCTTGCGGAGCATTGGCATCTCTTGAGCGCAACTGCTGGACTCCGGCGGTTCCGATGTAGGCGATCGACAGCAGGCTCTTTTTGGTGAGCTGACGTTCGAGGGCGGCGCTGAATTGCAGGACGCCCGGCAACTGAACCGCGGGTTGAAGCTGATGAACGCTGGTGGGAATACCGGCTCCCGTGAACGCGGGCAGGCTTGGCGGGATCTCGGAGCCGTTGAGCACATAGCGGCGCAGCCGCACGCCATTAAACCGCAGGATCTCCCAGACAGGGCCGGGACCGGAACGTTCATAGAAAAAGCCCGCTCCGGTGCGGATCACCCATTTTCTGGCCTTATCGGGGGCGTAGGCGATGGCGAGGCGGGGCGCAATGTTGTTGCGGTCGCCAAAGTAGTTCTGCCAGTCATAGCGGAAGCCCGCGGCGAGCGACAGGTTGCGGCGCATCTGCCACTCGGTTTGGAAAAAACCGCCGAGGTTCTTCTCGGTGAATATGACTCTGGGATCGCCGCGTTGCAGAATGGCCGCGAACGGGCGCGCGGCGGCGAAGTCGGCGAGCGATGCGTAGGAAAGAGCCCCGATGCGATTGGTTTCATCGCGCATGCCGCGGCGGCTCCAGTCCGGGACGTTGAAGCCGTACTTGAGGGTGTGCCGGCCGATGGTCTGGGTGAGAAGCCAGCTGATGGAAGTATGAAACTCGGTGACGAGGCGATCGGCTTGCGCGCCCCCTCCGGTGAAGGCATCGGTGATGGCGACTCTGGGAGCGTTGCGGTTGCTGACTGCGGGCGCGTGGAACCGTCCCAGGAGGATGCGGAACTGAGACAGGAGATTTTTCGTGATCACGGCCCTGTGGTTGTAGATGAACTCATCCTCACGGAAGCGCACCTGTGTGGCGGCCTCTTCAAGAGTTGTGCCGCCCGCTCCGACGTTGTTCTGCCAGCGATCCTGAAAATTGATGTGCCAGAACATGGCCTGTTTTTCATTGAGCTGGTGAATGATGCGCAACGAGGCGACGGAGTTGACCTGCGGCGCGGGCACGTTTTGATTAATGGAGCCTTGCGGTCCCTGGGCGAACACCACCGAGACCAGATCCTCCTCCTCTCTGGCCCCTGAAAAAAGGAACGCGGTGTTCTTGCTGCCGCCCACAGGGCCGAACAGGCTGCCCTCGAAAATGCGCCGCTGCTCCTGAGGACGTCGCAAGGCGAGCGCATCGCGGGCGTTCATGCGGTAGTCGCGGAACAGGAAGTTGAGCGTGCCGTGGTAGCGGTCGGCGGAGGATTTCGTAATCACCTCAATGCGGCGGCGGCTCCAGCGGGGGTATTCGACGGTGTAGGGGTTGTTGTTGATGCGGATTTCCTGAATGGCGGAAGCGGTCACGCCCACGTTGCGAGCCTCCATGCCATCGACGATGAGGGAGACTCCGGCATCGCCAGGGGTGCCCGGATTAAGAAATCTGGCCATGGCGTTCAGGTAGTTCATGTCGAGCATGGGCAGGCTTTCGAGCATTGTGCTCTCAACCGAGATCGTGTCCGCGTTTCTATCCGCGAATACGGAAACCTGCCGGTCCCGCTCGGCGACGTTGAGTTCCTCTTTGCGGGAGGCAAGCCGGAGGCGAATTTCGAGATTCGCCAGCGGGCGCGTTCCCACGCGGATCGAGCGGCGCACGGGATCAAAACCGGGATGTGCGGCCACGAGATCATATTGGCCGGGCGGCACCGGGGGGAACTGGAATTGGCCGGTGGCCGATGTTGCCGCGGTGAACGCCGTATCGCCCTGTTTCAGAGTTACTACGACGCCTGGAACCGGCGTGCTGGTGGGGTCGAGCAATACTCCGGAGACGGGGACCTGGGCGGCCAGGGCTTGAACGAAGATTTTCATTATGAGAGCAAGGATCATGAGATTTCCCTGGCGAGCGGCAGGGTGATTAGAAATGTGCTGCCTTGATGCGGCTGGCTTTGCGCCTCGATGGAGCCGCGGTGCGCCTCGACAATCCACTTTGCAATGGCCAGCCCCAGGCCGGCGCCGCCCAACTCGCGGCTTCGCGATTTGTCGGCGCGATAGAAGCGCTCGAAGATTCTGGGCAGATCGCCTGCGGCGATGCCAACGCCGGTGTCGCTCACCTGAACCTGAGAAACTCCGTTGTTTCCCGTCAGGCGAACGGTGACCTGGCCCTCTTTGGTGTACTTGACCGCATTATCGATAACGATCAGCAGAAGCCGCCGCAGCGCGCCGGCGTCGCCGACGGTGCACAGGGGCGCGCCGGGCAGCTCGGCGCGGAATGCGATGTTCTTGGCATGAGCTAGTTTCTCGGCTTGCAGGCTGGCTTCGCGCACGATGGGTACAAGGTCGATTTCGCGCTGGTCGAGGGCGGCTTTGCCGGCGTCGGCGCGGGCCAGAGTGAGCAGGTTTTCGATCAGATCCGTGGTGCGGAGCGACTCGGAGTGGACTTCCTCCAAGGCCTGGCGGTATTCAGCGCCTTCGCGCGTCTTCCGCAGCGCCAGCTCGGCGGTGGTGCGAATGAGCGCGACCGGAGTACGCAGCTCATGTGAAGCGTCGGCGGTGAATTCAACTACGCGCCGGAAAGCGCTCTCGATGCGGGCCAGCATCTGGTTCAACGTTTCCGGGAGCCGTTGCAGCTCATCGCCGGTGGCCGGGACGGGCAGCCGTTGGGCAAGGCTTTGTTCACCGATCGACCGGGCCGACTCGATGATCCGGTCGATAGGCCGAAGCGCGCGCTTGCTCATCCACGAGCCGCCTAGCGCCGCTACCAGCAGAACCAACGGCGTGAGCACAACCAGCGCCCATCCGAATCCCGCCAGGCCGTCTTTAAGCTCGCCCATGGGCGCGGCGACTTGCACGGCATAGGGCTTACCGAGCACCTCGACACGGCGAGCCAGGAAACGCAGTTCCACACCGCCCACGACGCGTCCACCGGCCTGGCCAACGGCGCTGAGAGTAGAAGGAAGCGGGATCGGCACATCGCCGTTTTCGAGCGGGACCGAGCGGTACAACCACACGCCTTGGGCGTCGCAGACCTGAAATAGATCGCCGCCGGGTCCGAGAACGGAGTGCTCTTTGAACTCGTCGCGGATCTCTTCGACCGACAACGCGCCAATCTGGTGCTCCATGAAGCGGCGGACGCCTTCGACGCGATCCGCGAGCGTGTCGTCAACGGTTTTGAACAGTATGTGGCGGATGGTGAGCCAGGAGAGCGCGCCGAAGGTCACGAGCGCCAAGGCCAGAATCGCCGAGTACCAGACGGTGAGACGGAAGCGAATCGAGGTCCGTCTCATTCTTCACCCTCCGTGCGCAAAGAATAACCCACTCCGCGCAAGGTGTGAATCAGCCGCGGGCTACCCTCCTCTTCGACCTTTGAGCGCAGCAGGCGGATGAAGGCGTCGAGCGTGTTGCTTTCGATCTCGCTCTCAAATCCCCAGACACTTTGAATCAGCGTCTCCCGGGGGACCACTTGGCCGTTGCGCCGCATGAGACATTCAAGCAGCAGGAATTCAGTCCGCGTGAGTTGGATGAGGCGCCCGCCTTTGCGCACCTCGCGCGTGGCGGCATCCAGCTCCAGCCCGGCCGCCTGAAGTGGAGCCGCGCGGGCGACCGGCCCACGGCGCAGCAACGCGCGAATCCTGGCAAGCAGGACTTCGAACGAAAAAGGTTTGGTGAGATAGTCGTCCGCGCCCAGATCCAGGCCCTGCACAATGTCCGGAGTGGCGTCCCGCGCGGTGAGCATCAAAATGGGGACTCGCGAACCGTTCTTGCGGAGTCTTTGGGCGATTTGGAATCCGTTCATGCCGGGGAGCATGACGTCCAGCAGAATCAACTCGAACGCAGCCGACTGCGCCATCTCGTAACCGGTGGCGCCATCGAAGGCGACAGCGACGGCGTAGCCCTCTTCCTCGAGGCCTTTGCGGAGAAGCCCGGCCATTCGCTTTTCGTCTTCGACAACCAACAGGCGCATCCGTTCCCTTCCAATGTACCTGTTGTTTCTGAAAATCGTCTGAAAACGGCTGCGAGCCGTTCACCGGCGTAATTCGCCGAACAATTCAAGGATCGTTTCGGTGATCTTTAATGAGGCGTTGCGCTCGAGCAGGTTGGTGCCGAGCCAGGTTTCGTAGCCCCCGAGATCGAAATGACGCGGAGCCGGCAGGTAGCCGTAATGTCCATTGGCCAGCTCTATGGTGAAGGTGTCGGCGAAAGGGCTTCTCTCCTTAATGGACAGCCCGATTTCGGTGAACGTCTCGGCGGGGATGGCGGCGATGGCCAGATCGCCGATGCGAAGCGCCTGAATCTTGAGCATGGCCGAATCCGGTCCATCATGCAGACGTAAGGCTCGTTCGGCATACGCCTTGGCGCGCTGCGGTAACTTCGATTCATCCTTTTCCTCCAATGCGGCCCGCGAGAAGCGGATCTGTTCGGAGGTTGGTTTGCGGTAGCGCAACTGCAACTCACGCACTGCGGCGCGAAGGGGCGCCGAGTCCTGGTACGGCAATGAGCGCGCCATTTCGGCTGCATGTCCCGCCAGTCTCTCAGCTACTTCGCGGATGCGTACGAAAGGCTCAGCGCGGGATCTGGGGTGCAGAAAATTGATGTTATTCACGTCCCCGCTTGTGCCGTTGGAAAGCGCCGCGAGGAAGCCTGCCCCGGCGGGCGCCAGCCGCGAGGCCATTTGCCGCGCGAACTCGCCGAAGTAATCGGCGGAAACCTGGTTGCCCGGAACGCCGCCCACGTAGTGCAGAGAGTAATTGCCGAGCAGGGCCAGGGGTCTTCCGGAGGCGCTTTGAATGGAGACAACGTAGAAGTCCGGGTCGGTGGGTCCGGCCGGATGCAACAGATCCGGGCTGGCGGCAGCAGGATTCATGCGCACCTTGTCTCCGGGTTCGCCGAAAGGATTAGGCGGAATGGATCCCTCGCGCATGTACCAGCGGCGATTGAATAATTCTTCGGGGACGGCTCGCCTGGCCCATCCGATGCGAGCCGGCTCCAGACGCGCGTTTGCCTGACCGATCGCCGCGGCGATCTGCTCGATGAGACGTTTCACGTAACGGCCTTCGAGCGAATCGCGGTCAGCAGCGGCGGACGGCGGCGCCGAGTGCGTGTGGGTGGCCGAGATCAGCATGTTCCGAGTGGGGATCCCTGTGTTGCTTTCGGCGAGTTTCTTGGCCTCATCGAGCACGTCGCGCTTTACGTAGCAGCTATCGATGACAGCCATGGCCAGTTTGACGCCGCTGTCTTCGAGTACGATAGCCCGCACATGAAGAGGATCGTGGGCCTGGCTTGCCTGGATCAACGAAAAGCTGCCGATCAGACGCACGGGCCACTCAAAAGGAGTGATGTCGATGAGCGAGGCTCCGGCGCGCAGCCGCGCCCAAGCAGAGCCAGTTAAGATCACGCAAAGCAAGAGAAGCTTCATGGGTCTCAAATCGATTCTAGCTTGGTGCATAATCACTTAATATGATCTGCGAATTGTTCGTCCTGTTATCACTCCCTCTGGCCGGAGCGATTTCCGAGGCCGAGCGCCTCAAGATCGACCAGGCGACAGGGGCAAAAGGCTCCTATACGGCCGAGGAAGACGTATATCGGGTTACGTTCCCACGCTCGGACGTGAAAGTCGCCGTCGAAGGCCGGTCCATGCATCCGTTTCTCGGGCTGACGTCCTGGGCCGCATTCACGCCTGGCCGCCATCACGGCGAAATGATGGTGATGGGAGACCTGGTTTTGTTCGAAGACGAAGTGAATCCGGTGATGTCAGCCGCCCTGGACAACGGTTTGGAAGTCACCGCGCTGCACAATCACTTTTTCTTCGATTCACCGCGCGTCATGTTCATGCATATCGGCGGCAGCGGCACGGCCGAACGGCTGGGTGTCGCGGTGCGGCGGGCGATGGACAAAGTCAAAGAGATCCGGACAGCGGCGGCGCAGCCGGGCGCGAAGTTTTCCGGACCGGTTGTTCCTGAGACGAACTCTATTTCGGGCGGGGCTATCGACTCGATTTTGGGAGTGAAGGGCCAAATGAATGCGGGCATGTACAAAGCCGCGATCGGGCGCAAGGCATCCATGCATGGCAAGTCCGTCGGGAATCAGATGGGCGTGAATACGTGGGCTGCATTCGCCGGCACGGATGAAGCCGCGTTCGTGGATGGCGATTTCGCCATGCTACGAGACGAAGTTCAGCCGGTGCTGAAGGCGCTCCGCAAAGCTGGAATCAACATTGTGGCGATTCACAACCATATGACGCACGAAGAACCGCAATACATCTTTCTGCATTACTGGGGCAAAGACCGCGCCTCGGCGCTGGCCAAAGGGTTGAAATCGGCCTTGGACACGCAAGGCAAGTAAGGGGAGCTTGTGTTACGCTTTTTGTGCGGACTGGCCACTGCATGTTGCGCTTGGGGGCAGACGATAGGCTTCGATTCGACCAAGCCGGGCGCGATCCCAAAGGACTGGACGGTAGCGATGACGCATGCCGGCGGCGCGCCGAAGTGGGAAGCTGTTGCCGATAACACGGCTCCAAGCAAGCCGAATGTCCTGGCGCAGACATCCACGGACAACACTTCGGGACGATTCCCCTTGGCAATCTACGAGAAAGCCACAATGGTGAACGGCGCGTTGAGCGTGCGGTTCAAAACGGTGTCCGGGGAGCGGGATCAGGCTGCGGGAATGGTTTGGCGCTACCAGGACCCGGACAACTACTACATCGTCCGCGCAAACGCACTTGAGGACAATGTAGTCCTTTACAAAGTTGAAGGCGGCAAACGGATTTCGCTCGAGCCAAAAGGGACGCCGTCGAAAACCTACGGAGTCAAACACAAAGTGCCCAAGCAAACCTGGAGCGCGCTGAAGGTGAGCTTCCAGGGGCCGCGCTTCGAAGTTTTCTTTGACGGTGAAAAGATCATGGAGGTGGAGGATTCCACATATCCCGGAGGCGGAAAGACGGGATTGTGGACGAAAGCAGACAGCGTGACCTATTTTGACGATTTCCGGATTGAAAGGGGAAAGACGAAATAGTGTACACTAATACTGACCGGGAGGTGAGTCTTCTCAAGTAGATGGCTGAATGAGGCGCTGCCTTCTTCTCAATTGCTTGAAAGGACTTGGTCCGGCCTTTTTCATCTTCTATTCCCCGGCAACTGCCGCGTTTGCGAAAACTCCCTTCGGCAAGTGAAGCGCTATCCGGTTTGCGCCGCATGCCTGGACGGCTTGGAGCCCATCGCGGCCGAGTATTGTTGCTCCGCCTGCCGCACGCCGTTTGTGACGCCACATCCGCTGGACGATGCGGGTTTGTGCGGGTTATGCCGCCGCGGCATGAACGGATTCGACGGCGCCTTCTCCTACGGGTTTTACGAGGGGACGCTTCAGAAGCTGATCCATCTGTACAAGTACGGGGGAATCTATACGCTGTCGCGACCGCTGGCCGAGCTGCTTAGCCGCGCGATGCCGCCCGCGCGGGAGTTCGACTTCATCACGGCGGTTCCGATGCATTGGTGGAAGCGATGGCGGCGTGGCTTCAATCAATCCGAATTGCTTGCGCGGGAGCTATCGAAACGAACCGGGATTTGCAGCGCGAGCCTGCTGCGGCGCGCGCGCCTCACCGACCCGCAGGCCGGCCTGAGCGACAGCGCAAGGCGGCGCAACGTGGCGGGTAGTTTTAGGGGACGGCGATTGAAGATCGAAGCAAGCCGCATTCTGCTGGTCGACGACGTGCTCACGACGGGCGCGACGGCATCGGCGTGCGCATTGGCGCTCAAGCGCGCCGGCGCGGCGCATGTAACGGTGCTCACGCTGGCTCGCGCAGATCGAAGAGTAGCTGCGCCGCAACCAGCGGAACAGGCGAAAGCGCATGGCGCGGATGGAGGGGGAAGGTGATGGCCGGCCTGGATCGGTTGCACACCCCTGTTCTGGTTCTGAACGCCAGCTTCGAACCGATCAATGTATGCGCGGCAAGGCGGGCGCTGGTGCTGATCTTCAAGGGAGTGGCGGCGGCCGAAGAGCATGCATTCGAATACGTCCATTCCTCCCGGCAAGCCGTGCGGCTGCCGTCCGTAATCCGGCTGCTCGAATACAGACGAATCCCGCATCAAAGCCGGTCTTTATCGCGGAAGAACATATTGCTGCGCGATCGTTATACGTGCCAGTACTGCACGAGGACGCTATCTTCGGGTGAGCTGACGTTGGACCACGTGATACCGCGGTCGCGGTCCGGAGAAAGTACGTGGGAAAACCTGGTTGCCTGCTGCCACCCCTGCAACAACCGGAAGGGAAGCCGGACGCCGGAGGAGGCGGAGATGAAGCTGCAACGGCTGCCGCGTCCGTTCAGCTTGCACACTTCACGCCACTTGATGCGAATGCTGGGCAGAAGCGACGATCAATGGCGAAAATATCTGTTCTTTTGAGCCTGGTCCGGATGGCGCTATGTTCTATCCCAGCAGCTTTCAGGTAACGACGCCCACCGATCGCGAAATCGAAATCGTCCGCGACTTCCACGCACCGCGCCAACTTGTATTCGATGCCTTCACCAACCCGGAGCTGGTGAGGCGATGGCTGCTTGGCCCGTCAGGTTGGAGCATGCCGGTGTGTGAAATCGATCTGAGGGTTGGCGGCGCTTATCGTTACGTTTGGCGCAAAGAGGGAGTCAAGGATATGGGGATGGGCGGCGCTTTCCGCGAGATCGAAGCGCCCAGCCGGCTCGTTGCCACCGAGAAGTTCGACGATGCCTGGTACCCCGGCGAAGCATTGAATCGGACAGTGTTCCTCGAGCAAGGCGGCATCACGAGAACCAGGATTACGGTGCTTTACGAATCCCAGGAAGCCCGTGACACGGTCCTCAGGTCCGGCATGGAACACGGTATGGCCGCAGGCTACAACCGGCTTGAAGAAATGTTGTCTTCACTGCCGGCGCAGGGAACTCAGCCGTCCGCTATTGGCTAAACCATGAAGGCCGGTTCGACGAAAAGGGTGACGAAGGCCACCGCGGCGAAGCAGACTAAGGCATCCGGCGCGCCGCTCGACGAACAAGTTCGGGGAGCGCTGAAGTGGTTGCGGGACCATAGCACTCGGGCCACGCTGGAGGGAATGGCGCGTTATGCCATTCCCTCAGAGCACGCGCTGGGTGTCCCGATGAGGGACATCAAAGCGCTGGGCAAGCAGCTCGGCCGCCACCAGGAACTTGCCGGCGCGCTGTGGGAGACGGGCGTGTACGAAGCGCGCATGCTGGCCTCCCTCGTCGGCGATCCGGCGCGGATCACAGCCGCGCAGATGGACAAGTGGTGTAAAGAGTTCGACAACTGGGCATTCTGCGACACGATGTGCTTCAACCTGTTCGACCGCACTCCGCATGCATGGGCCAAGGTCGAGCAATGGAGCGGCAGTAAGGATGAGTTTGTAAAGCGCACGGCGTTCGCCCTCCTTTGGAGTCTGAGTGTGCATGACAAGACCGCGGGGAACGATCTCTTCGTCAAGGGCCTTGTACTGATCGAAAAAGCGGCCGGCGATGATCGCAATTTCGTCAAGAAAGCCGTGAACATGGCTCTGCGCGCCATCGGCAAACGGAATCTGGCGCTGAATGTGGCCGCCGTCGCAGTGGCGCACAGGCTCGCGGACTCCGACAACGCCACCGCGCGCTGGGTTGGGAAAGACGCGCTAAGGGAGCTTAGGAGTCCGGCGGTCGCCGGGCGGCTTGGCGCGCCGCGGTAGGGCACTGCCTATTACTATTCGGGCGTTGGAGCGGCAGGCGTCTTAGCGGGAGACGGCTGAGATGGATTTTCTTGCTTTTTCTGCGGATCCTTCTGCTTCACGGGACTAAAAATCACATGAAAGCTGCGCCCTTCGAGCCGGGGCTGGCCATCCAACTGGCCGTGAGCGGCGATGTCCTTGGCGAAGCGCTCCAGTAGTTTTCGCCCCAAATCGACGTGTGCGATTTCACGGCCCCGGAACTGGACCAGCGCCTTTACGCGGTTGCCATCCTTGAGGAAGCGGATGGCGTGGTTCTTTTTGAAATCGTAGTCGTGGTCATCGGTGTTGGGGCGGAATTTGAGCTCTTTTACCAGGATGACGTGCTGCTTTTTCTTGGCCTCGTGTTGTTTCTTTTTCTGCTCGTATTGCCACTGGCCGTAGTCCATGGCCTTGGCGACCGGCGGCTCGGCGGTGGGCGAAACGACAATCAAATCGAGACCCATATCCTGGGCTTTCCGGATCGCGGCCTGCGTGGGCATCACCTCCACGATTCCATCTGGGAACACGGCGCGAACCTCACGGGCTCGTATTGCTTCGTTTACATTCTCTCGGATGCGCTGACGGCGGGGTAGGTTTCTCGGGGGATACATTCGAAATCCAGACGCACTGTGCTGGCTGGTTGTTGCTCCTTTCCTTATATACTAAAAAGGGGATGACCCTGCAAAACAGGACACATCCCCGTCAAAAAGACAAAAAACACAATTCCAGCCCCTAGTGTAATGGAATCAAGCGAGTCTGTCCATGGGGAGTTTCGGAAAATAAGCAGGTACGCATTGCGGCCCCAGGGGCGCGCGGAGCCTGCAGTGATACACTGGAGATTGTCCGAGGACGTTCTGTGATCCCTCTGATTCTAAGCATCTTGCTGGTTGGCTCGGCGCACGCGCAGGGCGGAGCGCAAGGCCAGCTAGATGCGAGTCCGGCGCTGTTTAGCGTGCTGGCGGCGCTGAACCAAGCCGGCTATGATGCCGAGATCCAGTCAACATCCAACAGCGCGGTACGTCATCTGGTGCGCAAGGCGCTCGCCTCGCGGGACATTCCAAGCCTGGCGGAGCTGAAGCGCTTCGTGCGCGACCATCGCCAGGAAAACGATACGGCGCTGCTGAGTCTGTATATTTCCTTCGCTCTCTGCGTCGATGGGCCGCCGAATTTCCGCTACCGGCTGCGCAGAAACGATCTGCCTCCGGAGGTGGCGGCGCTGGAGGGCCTGCAGGATCTGATGAAGCGGTTCCATAAAGAAGCTGGAATCGACGAGTTATGGCGGCAGGCGCAACCCGAAATCGAGCGGCTGATCGGCGTCTATCACCAACCCGTATCCGAAGCGGTGCTGCTGGCCAACGGGTACATGCGCAATCCGACCAGTGGCGTCATGGGCCGGCGTTTCCAAGTGTATCTGGATGTTCTGGGCGCGCCTCATCAGATTCACACGCGGCTCTACGGAGATGAGTTTTTCGTTGTCCTGACACCGTCAGCGGATCCAGTTGTGAGCGACATCCGCCATGCGTATTTACAGTACCTAGTGGATCCACTGACGTTGCGGCATGCCGAGGCCATCGACAAGAAGAAGGGTCTGGGGGATTTTGCCCAGCCGGCTGCGGGCCTGCCGGCAATCTATAAGCAGGACTTCAACCTTCTGGTGCAGAAGTGCCTGGTGAAGGCGATCGAAACACGGCTGTTGAGCGGCCCCGGGACCGCGTCGAGGCGGCAGCAGATGGTGACGCAGGCCCTGGCGGAAGGATACATCCTGACGCCGTATTTCGCCGAAGCGCTGGCCGAATATGAAAAGCAGGAGCAGTCGCTGCGTCTTTATTTCCCCGATCTGATCAACGGCATCGATCTTGCAAGAGAAGACAAGCGTCTGGAGAATGTGCAGTTCGCGGCAGCTCCGCAAATACGCAGGGTAAGGCAGGCGCCAAAGCCGGAGCCGCCAGCTCTGACCGGCGTGGAAAAACTGCTGGAAGAGGCGGAAGGGCAGCTTGAAGCGAAGAGTCTGGCGGCGGCGCGGACGCTGTTTCTTCAAGTGCCGCCGGCCACGGATGACAAACCCACACAAGCCAAGGCATATTATGGATTAGCGCGAATTGCGATTCGTGAGAACGATCCGGAGCTGGGGGAGCGTCTATTTAAGAAGACGCTCGAGCTGGATCCGGAGCCGGTTATTAAAGCCTGGTCGCTGGTGTATCTTGGCAGGCTGTCCGACATAGCGGGAGAGAGTGGGCAGGCCGCGGCGCATTACAAAGCGGCGCTGGCGGTGAAAGGCGCATCCGAAAAGGCAGCCCAGACGGCCGAGCAGGGTTTGCGCGGAGAGTTCAGGAGAAAATCGCAGTAAGAGAAGGTTGATTGCTTAAGGAGTGCATGATGAAGAAGTATTTGATCCCGATTGTGAGCCTGCTCACCGCGCTAGCCATACCGCTGGCGGCGCAGAAGCAGCCTCAAGTGAAATCGCAAAAAGAGGGCGAGGCGGTAACCGCTATTTTCCAGACGCAGGATCCGGATGCGAGAATCGTCGCCGTGGAATCGCTGCTGTCAAAGTTCGCCGACACGGATTTCAAAGCCCTGGCGCTGTACATTGCCACAATTTCGGCGCAGCAGAAGAATGATTTTGAGAAGACGATGTTGTACGCGGAGCGCTCGCTGGAGGCGGATCCAAAAAGTTATGCCACGATGCTGATCATGGCCAGCGGCATTGCACAGCGGACGCGGGAGCACGATCTGGACAAGGAGGAAAAGCTCGGGCGAGCGGAGAAGCTGGCCAAGGATGCCGGAGAACTCCTTAAGACAGCGCCGAAAATGAATCCGCAGCTTACCGACGAACAGTGGGAGCTGGCCAAGAAGGACTTCGAGGCGCAAAAACATGAGGCGCTGGGGCTGATTGCAAGCGCACGGAAAAAATTCGACGCGGCGATCGCCGAATACAAATCCGCGGTAGCCGCCAACGGAGATCCGGCGACGATGGTAAGACTTGGGCAGGCGTACAACTTCGCGGGCAAGCATGATGATGCGATCTCGGTTCTCGACCAGGTGATCGGGGGCGCCGACGTTCCGGCGGAGATCAAGCAAGTCGCGCAGCAAGAGAAGACACGGGCCGTCCAGGCCAAGGGCGCCAAGAAGTAAGTTGATGGGGCATGAGCCAGGATCTGGCCAGGCTGGAAGCTCGCATCGAGTACACTTTTCAAGACCGCGCCCTGCTGGAACGCGCGCTGACGCACAAATCTTTTCGTTTCGAAAAACCGCCGGCTGAGCCGGGAGTGCTCGGAGACAACGAGCAGTTGGAGTTTCTGGGAGACTCGGTGCTGGGCTTTCTGGTGAGCGAGCAGCTTGTGCGCTTGTATCCGGATCTGCCTGAAGGAGGCTTGTCGAAGCGAAAAGCCCACCTGGTGAGCGCTCAGCGCCTATTTGAATCCGCGGAAAAACTGCACTTGGGACAGTATCTGCTGCTGGGGCGCGGCGAGGAGATGAGCGGCGGGCGGTCCAAGCGCGCGCTGCTGGCCAATGCGCTGGAGGCGGTGATAGCGGCGCTGTACCTGGATGGAGGGATGGAAGCTGCCCGGAGATTCATTCTCGAATACCTCATTGCAGAATTCGGCGAGGGCGGCGGTGAAGCCAGCGATGGCGGCGCCGGCGGGGGCGACTACAAAAGCGCCCTCCAGGAACTGACACAACGCATGAGGCTGCCGCCGCCGCGCTACTCAATCGTGAGAGAGCAGGGACCGGAGCATTCCAAAACGTTCACGGTTGAGGTGCGGGTGGGCCGTGGAGTCTCGAGCCGGGCGGAAGGGCTTTCCAAGAAGAGCGCGGGGCAAAAAGCGGCCCAGCTTGCACTGGATCAGCTGCACCGGATGGAGGGTGACGGGGTTGTGAACCACGCGCAGTAGGATGGGCGCGGGTTATTCTTTCCCTGCCCGGATGGTCCAGTATTATGCTTCTCTTGTGCGCTTTCGTTGGAGCAGCAAGAGCTGGCTGTCAAGCGGTCTCTGCCCCTTCGGGCGGGGAACCTTGACATAGGTTCCGTCGGGCAGCATGGTTCGAGCCTTCATGTTGTCGCCGAGGTAGACGGCCAGAATCCGATCGCGGATGTGCTTGACGAGAGCGGGTTTTTCGATAGGAAAAAGCACTTCTACGCGGCGGTTGATATTGCGCGGCATCAGGTCGGCGGAGCCGAGATGGATTTCTTCCTGGCCGCCATTCCGGAAGTACAGAATGCGGCTATGCTCGAGAAAGCGGCCGACGATGCTGCGTACGGTGATGTTGTCGCTTATGCCTTCAATCCCCGGACGGAGGCTGCAGATACCTCGAGCGATCAGATCGACCTGAACGCCTGCCTGTGAGGCTTCATACAGCAGATGAATAATGCGGGGGTCGATGAGAGCGTTCACTTTGAAAATGAGCCGCGCGGGTTTGCCGGCGCGTGCAAAGTCGATTTCACGCCGGATGAGCGATTCAAGACGCTGCCGGAGATGGATCGGGGCGACGACCAGCTTGCGGTAATCGGTTTTGGCGGAATATCCGGTCAGGTAGTTGAACAAGCCGGAGACGTCGGCGCCCAGGTCGGGGTCGCAGGTGAACAAACTAAGATCGGTGTAGACGTGAGCGGTAATGGCGTTGTAGTTTCCCGAGGAAAGGTGAACATAGCGGCGGATCAACTCGCCCTCGCGGCGGACAACCAAAGCCACTTTGGAGTGAATCTTCAGACCGACCAGGCCGTAGACGACATGAACGCCCTCGCGTTCGAGCGCGCGCGCCCATTCAATGTTGCTCTCTTCGTCGAAGCGAGCTTTCAACTCGACCAGCACGGCCACCTGCTTGCGATTCTCCAATGCTTCCAGAAGCGCTTCAACGACGGGAGCGTTTTTGCCGACACGGTACAGCGTCATCTTGATCGCAAGCACGTCGGGGTCGCGCGCGGCGGCGCGAAGAAAGTCGATCACCGGCTGGAACGAGTCGAATGGATGATGCAGGAGAATGTCACCGCGGCGGATACTGGCGAACGGGTCGTCTTTTTCGCCGAAGCCCGCGACATGGTGGGCGACAAAAGGCGGATCTTTCAGATCGGGCCGGTCGATGGGAACCAGATCCCGCAGCCGCGTCAGCGCCAGGGGACCATCGACACGATAGATGTCGGAATCCTCGATTTCCAGATTCCGGCGAAGAACGTCAAGCAGTGTCTCCGGCATTTCCTGATTGACTTTTAGACGCACTACGGCGCCGAAGCGCCGCTGCCTGACCCCTTCCTCCACTGTTTCGAGAAGATCGGCGGCCTCCAACTCCTGGATGGCCAGATCGGCGTCTCTGGTGACATGAAAGGGATGCGACTCAACAACCTCCATGCCGGGAAACAGGTGATGCAGATTGGCCTGAATCAACTCTTCAAGCCAAAGAAAGAGCGTGCCAGGCCGGCTCCCTTTCCGGCGTGGTTCCAGTTGCAACAACTGGGGTAAGGTGTCGGGAATTTTTAGCCGGGCGAACATGTCCTGGCCGCGGAGATCGCGGATAATCGCCGACAGGTTGAGGCTGAGATTGGAGATGTGAGGAAACGGCCGGCCGGGATCGTAAGCCAGAGGAGTCAGAACGGGATACACGGTTTCGAGAAAATATTGGTCGGCGCGCTGTTTCTCCGATGTTTTCAGTTGGGAATAGTTCAGAACCCGGATGCCCTTGCCGTCTAATTCGGCGAACAGGCGTTTGCGGCATTCATGCGCATCCGACATCAAGCGGATTACGCGCGCTCGTATGGCTTCCAGTTGCTCGACAGGAGTGAGACCGTCGGCGCCGGTTTCAAAGATGCCCGCGTCGACCTGATTCTTCAGGCCGGCTACGCGGACCATAAAAAACTCGTCGAGATTCGAGCCGAGGATGGAAAGGAACTTGACCCGTTCGAGCAAAGGATGGGAGCTGTCGCCGGCCTCTTCCAAGACGCGTTGCTGGAATTCGAGAAGGCCCAACTCCCGATTGATGTAGAGGCTGGGATGGTCAAGCGAAACGGGCCTGCGAGCCTGTGCCGTGGAGTGGGACCTTCGAGACATGGCTCTAGCGGGGTTCGGCCTTCGCGAAGACGTGCCGGGCTTTGGTTAGGGAGAAGAGGTTCAACATTCGGTGTGCCTACGACGTAGCGCATTCTAACACAAGCCGCACACCAGGCTGCTAGTTTGCCTTGCCGGAGAAGGGACTCGGCTTGGAGGAAGTTTCCGGAGTGGGCTCGACGCTCAACCCGGTCTGATTAAGAATGACGATATCGACGCGGCGGTTTCGCGCCCGTCCCTCGGCGGTATCATTGCCGGCGACGGGAATGGTGTCGGCGTATCCGGCGACAGCCAGTTTCTCACGAGGGATTTCGAAACGTGAGGAAAGCAGCTCAAGCATGGCGATGCTGCGGGCGGCGGACAGCTCCCAATTACTACGGAAGCGCGAGTTGTGGATGGGGACGGAATCGGTGTGGCCTTCCAGGCGAACAGGGTTGGGGACTTCGGCGATCGCCTTGGCGATGTTGGCAATGGTGGAATAGGACGGGACCGATATGGTGGCATCGCCCGGGGAGAAGAAAGCAGCCTCCTGGAGGCTGACGACAAGGCCGCGGGACTGCATCTGCACCTGAACTTTTCCGGTGCGGATCTCGGCTTCCAGCACATCCTTGAGGAATCGCTGTGAGGGTAGAAGCTCCACGGGCTTCTGGGAGGTCTCCTTGGGAGTTTTTTGGGCGCCGCCGGGACCTCGCATCATGGCGTTGCCCTTGCCCTTGTCGTCGACGGTTCCGCCAAGGATGCCTGCAATTGCCGAGGCGAACTGGTTCTGTTCGAGGGCCTTTCTGACCGACTCGGAGACCTGCTGGGCCTTGCCGCGATCGGTTTGAGAAGAAGCGAACATGACGACGAAGAAGGCAAACAGCAAGGTGATGAAGTCGGCATAAGAAACCAGCCAGCGTTCATGGTTGACGTGCTCGGCTTTCGGTTTCTTGCGGGGCATTGAGGTTTATTTTTCTTCCTTGTTACCGCCGGAGTGAATGTTGGTGTAGGCTTCGAGCTTGATCCGGATGAGCTTCGGATTGAGTCCCTCCACGATGGCGCTGACTCCTTCGAGCATCAATTCCTTCATTTGGATCTCGGCGGCGGCTCTGGCCTTGATCTTTCCGGCGGCGGGCAGGAAAAAGAGATTGGCTAGGCCAACCCCATAAACAGTGGCGACAAAGGCTACGGCAATTCCGTGGCCGACCTGTTCGATATTGGCGAGGTTTTTCATCACCTGAATCAGCCCCATTACGGCGCCGATGATTCCAACAGTTGGGGCGTAGCCTCCCGCCTGTTCGAACACTTTGGCTTCCAGATCGGCGTGGTGCTCCTGCTGTTGGATTTCGAGTTCCATCATGCGGCGCAGATCCTGGAGGTCGGTGCCATCGATGGCAAGGGTCAGGGCCTTGTGCAGGAAAGGGTCATTGACGGCGCCCGCTTCTGCTTCCAGGGAAACGATGCCGGCTTTGCGGGCTTTGGTCGCGAATTCAACGATCTGCTCGACAACGAGGTTGGGAGATTGGGTGCGCTCGAAGAATACGTTGGCGAGCCGGCGGATGGCGCCGATAAAGGTCGGCATCGGCGCATTGAGCATGGTGGCGCCGAGCGTGCCTCCCAAAACGATGATTGCCGCAGTATACTGCGCGATGTCGGAGATCCTGCCGCCCTCAAGCAGCAAGCCGCCAATGACGCCTCCAAAAGCCAGAAGTACTCCGGCAATAGAGGCCACATCCGGCTTTCTTCCACCCTTGTTCGCCATTGCCGGTGTTGACTCCTCAACAATTCCCTTTCACGGGTTTGCTATTCCTCGCCTTGTCCCTCCGCGGACCCTCCCGGTGGTAGATCGCCTTCTCTGGCCAGAATCGACCGGCGGAACGCCAAAACCCTTTCCGCGACCTCCTCAGCACTTTCCAGAACAACGATTTTCTGGCCTGTTGTCAGGCTGATGACCGTATCCGGCGTACTCTCTATGTGTTCGATGAGGTCCGCGTTCAAATAAATAGTTAAGTGATTCAGGCGTGTCAGCCGGATCATGGGAAGCCGTCCGTACTGACCTTATCGGCGATGAGGGGGAAGCAATGACTGGAAAGGACTAAGAGAGTAGAGAGAGAATTCCCCGTAGCTCAGTGCGGATATCCTCAATCACGGACTTGGGGATACTGCTGTCGAAAAGCGTGGTCTGGTGAGTAGCCGGCGCCCCAGCGGTAATGCGTTTCTTCTTCGATTCCGCCTTCACCGATGAGGAAGTACTTTTCGCTTGCAAATAGTTTCGGGCGCCTTCGATTGTAAAGCGTTCTTCGTACAAAAGCCGCTTGATCTCCAGAACCATCTCAACGTCCTTGCGGCGGTAGAGCCGGTGTCCGGTGCCGGATTTTTTAGGCGCCAACTGTGGGAATTCCGACTCCCAAAACCGGAGCACGAACGGTTTTACCGCAGCCAGGCGACTGACATCACCGATCCGGAAATAAAGCTTGTCCGGAATCTCAGGAGACGCCAATCCAGGTGTGGGGTCCACGTTCCTCATAGGCGCGGCATCATGGTAATTCCAATCCTAAGGGATGATACCAGATGCGTCAACCATTCGGGGGAGTAGGGGTGCGCGACACAAAAAATGGTTATTTCGGTCAAGTGCTTGAAAGCACGAGCGAATCTGAGCGTACCGATACGCACGGTGCGGTTCACGCTGTGGCGCAAACATTCGTGTTTGCCGCGTCCGCAATCATGCGGACGCAAGCACGGC
>Ga0187893_10006017_pt1 | contig 21125 bp, 24 predicted proteins | sample MA1701074metaG_FD_139574 | JGI IMG/M metagenome (GOLD analysis project Ga0187893, IMG submission 139574) | White microbial mat communities from a basaltic lava cave in the Kipuka Kanohina Cave System on the Island of Hawaii, USA - MA170107-4 metaG ...
CGATTTCGAAGCCGGATACGTTCGGCACCTCGCGTTTCACCAACAGGCCAAGGATTCCTGGATCTGGTACGGCTGGACCATCTGGGCCGGTGACCGACAGCGATGGTTCGTATACGCAACGTTCGGGCATTCTGCCGCGAGCCTCGACAGTCCCGTGGCGCCGGCGGACGACGAGCGCGACAACGTTCTCAATGTTGCGCCGCACGTCGACCATTGGGGGAACGCGCTCTACGAGTACCTGCCAGGACTCTCGCGGGGCACCGGGGTCCCGACGCCGACCGCCCGGCTCGAATTCACGACCGTCGATCTCAACCCGGGCGCGGCCGAGGCCTTCGAGGCGGCGCTTCGCACTGTCCAATCCACGCTTCGGGATGAGACGCTCTGGTTTCGGATGGTGGCGGGAGGAGCCGTTCCACGCTACGGTCGGCTCCGTCCGCGCCCGAGTTTGTCTGCGATTCTCGAGGGCTGGAATGAGCAGGGGCTCCCTGACGGCGTCGACCGGTTGATCGCGAGGACGACCGTCGAAATCCTGTCTCTGCGACCGACGATGTCCTATGGCCTTTCCCCGGCTCGCGATTGAAAGAGAGTTGACCATGACCACGGCGCATGCGGGCCTTTCGGTATCCGATCCACAGGCGTATCGCGACCATCTCTTCAAGCTGCTCGGTGACCGAGATCCACTGGAGGTGTTGGCGCAGACGGCAGTCACCTTGACCGATGTCGTCCGCTCGAATTCGGCGGCCGCGCTGCGCACCCGGCCGTTTGCAGACAAATGGACGCCCAACGAGGTCATCGGTCATCTCGTCGACAGCGAATGGGTGTACGGGTACCGCCTCAGGTTGATTCTCTGCGAAGCCAGTCCGGCGATTCTGGGCACGAACCAGGATGCATGGGTAACTGGCCAGCAGCACAATCAGCGCGAGCCGTCGGAGCTCGTGGAAACGTTCCGTGCGTTGCGCGAGCTCAACCTGGCGCTGTGGAAACGACTGTCACCGGCGGACCTGACGCGGACCGGCCAGCACAACGAGCGCGGCCCGGAGTCCCTGGAAGTGATGCTGCGGATGATGGCCGGCCACGACCTCTCGCACCTGAATCAGATCGCCCGCTACGTTGAGGCCGTTCGTCAGCAGGAATAGCCCCCCAGCTACACAGGCGCCGCCGTCGTGCCGCGCGCCCTACACGGCGAAGGCGCGCTCGACCGCGGAGCGAAACGCGGCCGGATCGAGCGCAGGATAGCGGTAGAGGCGCGGCTCGATCCCATCGAAGTACTCAAGCGCTTTCGAGGGATCCACGAGCCCGCGCCTGATCATCTCGCGAACGTCCGCGAGGTCCTGGGCATGTCCGCGGGAGGTCTTGGCAAGCGCCTGCGCGTACAGATCGAAGTGATGGAACGTCAGCGGCCCCTCGGTCGCGACGAAGAGGCTTCGATCCTCCCACCCGTCCTTGACCGGAATGAAATCCGAGGGAGATGCGAGCTCGACGTTGATCTGCAGCTCGTCCTTCAGCCGGGCGATCGCGCGAAAGATGGCGTCGCGATCCGGCTCGATGCGGATGTCGACGTCGATCGTGCTCTGACGCCAGCCGAGGAGCACGGCCGTCGCGCCGCCCGTGATATAGACGCGCGCGGGCGCGTCCGCTGCCTCGCCAAGGGCGCGCATGAACCGCCGGACGCGGTCCGCGTCGGCTAGCGCACGCATGCGGCGGCCCGCTCGAAGCTGACCAGTCGCTGGAGGTAAGCGTTGTATCGCGCGTGCGCCGCGCGCGGGTCCTCGGCCGCGAGCCGCTCGTAAAGGCGATGCTCCGGATTCTCGAAGCCCCCCTGAACCACCAGCCCCAGATCCCTCAGCCGGGGCGCGCCAATCGACACGAGCAGCGCGGGAATCGTCTCGCGGCCCGCCTTGAGATCGGCGATCCCCGCCTCGATGATCTCGGCGCCCGGCACGCCGTGGTAGCGCACCCGCCGATTATACGGTGGTCAGAATCCCTCAACGGGCTGCGTCGCGCTTGGGCCTCCCGGTCCCGATTGGGCTACACTCCGCTGTCGTTCCGGTGTCGGTCGAGGGAGGTCCAGGCCTATGAGAATCAACGCAAGAGTCGTCACCGTCGGGCTCGTCTTCTCGCTCTGCAGCACGGTGCAGGCGAACAAATACGGATCGGTCGAGCCCATCGCCAATCCCGCCGTGATCGACACCACTCCGCTCAGGGATCAGCCATTGAGGGTCAGAGAGGCCTTTGCCGAACGGCTCCTCCAGTGCGGCGTCGTGAGCCAGGTGGTGGACGCGCTGTCTTCGACCCGCGCCATTACGACGATCAACAACCTGAACTCGAGCTTCGCGGTTGGCGCCGGCGGCTTCGCGGGCGAGACGAATCCTTCCTACGTCTACACCGTGATCGACGACGGCCCGAACGCGGCGAGTGAGGACGACGTCAGGGTGATGACCGACAGCCTGGGGTACGTGCTGTCGCAGGGCAGCGCCTTTCTCCTCGATTCGGACGACCCGGACGGCTTCGACTTCTCGGCGAACTACGTCGTCCTGAACTTCGCAAAGCCGCCGTCGATCGCGACCTCGGCGGCGCTGTTCAGGCTCGTCGGCCGAATCGACGAAGAGCTTTTCGAGACCGACACGAGCGGCTACACGCAGTTCGGCCGTGCCTACCTCTCGCTGCAATCGGCTGTGCCAGACCAGCAGTTCATCGACGGCTATGTCAAGGCGGCACGGATTGTCGGAGTCGAGTACACACCGATCGTGAACGGAATGGCCTCGCTGTTCCAGGGAGGCGCCGCCTTCCCTGGCAACGATTGGGAAGTATTCACGCGCGGAGAGGATTACCTGTCACGAATCCCAGCTCAGAGCCATCGCGCGCTGGGCCGCATCCGTGCGTTCGTGCTCCGCGTCACGCGGGAGGTGCTCCGTAGGCTCGAGGAACACGACAGGCGGTCATCCCACGACGTCGTGTCGTTCGACTGCCGCTGACCGGCGCGTGTGCTTGGCGTAGTCCTGATCGCGTTGCCTCTGTGGGCCTCGGGTGAGTCTTCGTCACAGCCGGCGGGGAAGCGCCCGGGCCTCATCGATCTCCGCGCCGCCTCCGACCTGCCGCAGCTCCGCAGCCTGCTCGTGAGCTGGCGCGGAGAGCTCGTCGCCGAGCACTACGCCGCGGGCGTGCGCGCGTCGGGTCTGGCGAATGTCAAGTCCGTCTCCAAGAGCATCATCGCTGCGCTCGTGGGCATCGCCATCGATCGCGGGTTGATCGGGAGCGTGGAGGTGCCGATCGCCGCGTATTTCCCCGAGCGTGACTCAAGGAGTTCGACGGTATCATCGCTAGATGAGCCCGACCGGCTCGCTGCAGACCGTTCGCGGCGCATGCGGGCACGACTGCCCGGACACGTGCGGCTGGATAGTCGAAGTGCAGAACGGTACCGCCGGGAAGCTGTACGGCGACCCGGCGCATCCGTTCACCCGCGGCACGCTCTGCGCCAAAGTGAATCACTATCTCGAGCGGGTCTACCACCCCGATCGCGTCCTGCACCCGCTTAAGAGGGTGGGGTCGAAAGGGGAGGGACAGTTCGTCCGCGTGACCTGGGACGAGGCGCTGACCGACATCGCGTTGCGGTGGCAGTCGATCGTCGAGGAATCGGGCGCCGAAGCCATCCTGCCCTATAGCTCGGCGGGCGTGCAGGGGCTGATTCAGCAGGCCTCGCTCGACATGCGACTGTTCGGGTCGATGGGGTGCAGCGGCCTCGACCGCAACATCTGCGGCGCGGTCGCGTCCGCGGGCCTCACGTCCACGATTGGAACCGGGACCGGAATCGATCCGGAGGAAGTTGTCCATAGCCGGTACGTCGTGCTGTGGGGTACGAACACGATCGTCACGAACCTCCACTTCTGGCCGCTCGTGCGCGAGGCGCAGCGTCGGGGCGCGAAGATTGTCGTGGTGGATCCGGTCCGGACCCGCACCGCGGAAGCGGCCGACTGGCACCTGCCGATCAGGCCCGCCAGCGACGCGGCGCTGGCGCTCGCGATGATGCACGTCATCGTCCGCGACGGACTCGTGGATCGCGAGTACGTCTCGCAGTACGCGGTCGGATACGAGACGCTCGCGGAGCACGTGCGGCAATACGCTCCGGAAAGCGTGGCGGGCACGGTGGGCCTGCCGGCGGGCGACATCGAGCGGTTCGCGCGCGAGTACGCGACGACGCAGCCGTCCCTGCTGCGGCCGCTCATCGGCCCCGAGCATCATCGCAACGGCGCGATGCAGTTCCGTGCGATGGCGTGCCTTCCGGTACTCACCGGAGCATGGAAGCATCGCGGCGGCGGCCTGGCGCGTTCCACCCACAAGCTGCAGTTCGCCGTGCTGGCCAAGGATCGCGTCGAGATGCCGGAGGTGCACAAGCCCGGCGTCCGCGCGCTGAACATGCGCGATCTCGGCAAGGATCTGTGCGACCTGCGGCCCCCGATCCGATCGCTCATCGTCTATGGCGCCAATCCGATGGTGTCGATGCCGAATCAGAGCCGGATTCGGGAAGGCCTCCTGCGCGACGACCTGTTCACGGTCGTCCACGACCTGTTCGTCACCGACACCGCGCTCTACGCCGACTACGTGTTGCCGGCCACGAGCCAGATCGAGCATCTGGATCTGTCACCCGCCTGGGGCCATCTGTATCTGGCGCTGAACCGCCCCGCCATCGCGCCCCGCGGCGAGTCGGTGTCGAACACCGAGCTCTTCCGACGGCTGGCGCGCGCGCTGGGCCGAACGGAGGGGTGGCTCTTCGAGAGCGACGAGTCCATGCTCCGCGCGGCCCTGGCGAGCGGGCATCCATGGCTCGACGGCATCACGTATGAACGGCTGTGGGAGCAAGGCTACGCGCGCCTGAACCGTCCGGAGGACTGGCGTCCGTTTGCTCACGGCGGATTCCCGACGCGGAGCGGAAAGGCGGAGCTGTACTCCGAGTCGCTGCGCGAGGCGGGACACGACCCGCTGCCATCGCCCGGCGAGATTCGATCGAACGGCGGGCTTCAGTTGATCACGGGGAAGCAGCTGCACTTCCTGAATTCGGGATACAGCAACCAGGACCGGCATCGCCGCCGAGCGGGGGAGTTGTTCATCGAGATCCACGCGGAAGACGCGCGGGCGCGAGGCGTCGCCAACGGGGAGTACGTGTCCGTGCGAAACGGGAGCGGCGAAGTGCGAGCCGTCTGCCGTGTGTCGGACCGCGTCCGGCAGGGTGTCGCCTGGATGCCGTTCGGCGGGTTCACGGATGCGGGCGGCACGCGCCTCTCGGTCAACGTCCTGACCCCGGAAGAGCCGACCGATTGGGGCGGCGGAAGCGGCCTCTACGATGCCTTCGTGGAGGTCCGGCCAACGTGATCGGACGAACGGCCGTCATCATCGGAGCGATCGCGGTCGCCGGCGTCGCGTGGTGGTCCGCGCCTCAGGCCGAAAAGGCCCGCGTCGTTCCTCCGCCGTCGGTCGACACGACCGCGAGTCAGGCGACGTCCGAGGTGGCGGTGCTCGCCGGCGGTTGCTTCTGGGGAGTGCAGGGCGTCTTTCAGCACGTGAAGGGCGTGACCGGCGCCGTCTCAGGTTACGCCGGAGGGCAGAAGGGCACCGCTGACTATGAGACCGTCGGCAGCGGTGAGAGCGGCCACGCAGAATCGGTGAAAGTGACCTTCGACCCGCGTCAGATCAGCTACGGGCGGCTCTTGCAACTCTTCTTCTCCGTCGCCCACGACCCGACGCAGCTGAACCGACAGGGGCCGGATGTCGGCACGCAGTATCGGTCGGCGATCTTTCCAACGAGCGCCGAACAGGCCCGGGTCGCCAAAGCGTACATCGGGCAGCTCAACGAGTCCCGCGTCTTCAAGGCCTCCGTCGTCACGACGATCGAGATGGACCGGCCGTTCTATGAGGCTGAGGGCTACCATCAGGACTTTCTCACCCGCAATCCCACACATCCGTACATCGTCATCAACGACCTGCCGAAGATCGGCGATCTGAAGCGGCTCTTTCCCGATCTCTATCGCGCCGCGCCCGTGCTCGTCGGAAGAACGCGATAAGTTTTCATGAGTCCGGAGAAGAATGCCGTTCACCCACTGACTGAGAAAGCCCGGTCAGCGAGAGTTCCGATCGCCGAGCTCCTTTGGTTCCGCGTGGAAGAAGTAGCTGGAGGGCGCGCCGTCGGTTCGATGCGCGCAGGCCCGCAACATGCGAACCCGATGGGGACGCTTCACGGCGGCGTCCTGTGCGACCTGGCGGACGCGGCCATGGGCATGGCCTTCGCCTCGACGACCCTGGCGCCCGATGAGTCCTTCACCACCATTGCGCTCAGCATCAGTTTCGCGCATCTGGATCTCGACGCGTCCCTCAGCGTCGGCATGCACTTCGGCACGTTCCAGCTGACGACCGAGGGGATCGACGAACCACTGCGCGCGCTCGAGGACGCGTGCCGTGCGAGCCGCATTCCGTCATCACGGTTCCGGACGCTCGGGTTCGGGGAGCCGTTGCGGCTGGAATAAGGGCCTTCGTGAACCGAGGGAGGGCTTCCATGGCGAAGACGGCGAGGAAAACGCGGAAGGCCAGAGGAGCGCGGCGGCGGAGGTCATCTCGGCGCGTTTCGACGCGACGGCCGCCGCCGGCGCGTGGCAGGAGCCGGGGACGGCGGACACCGGCGAAGCTCGCGTCCGCAAAAGCGGCCGCCGCCGTCGAAACGCTTCAGGTCACGTTCGATTTGCGCGACGTCTCGCGGCGGCTCGTCCGGGACCCCGAGACGTTCTTCACGTTCCGCCGGCTGTCGGACCATCGACAGATCGGCGGCCAGCTCCGGCGCGAGCTCGTGGGCGCGCCGGTCGTTTTCAGCCTGCCGGTCGCGACCGGCGAGGTGGACGTCTGCGAAATCGACCCGAAGCGTTTCCGCTTCGCGCACTCGCCGGTGTTCTTCAGATCGCCCGGTCCGCCCATCACGAAGCACAGCCAGCTCTTTCGCGAGCCCAAGGAGTGGACGCCGCGGTTCACCCGCTGGAACGATCTCCCGGCCGCGTTCGACGGCCTCAAGCGCGTGCTCCGCGCGTCGCCGAACATCACACTGTTCAAGGAGGTCAACCCTATCGGCGACCTTCTCGTGGAGGCCGCCTACGACGGCATGTCGGGCGAGAACGTCATGCTCGCCAAGACGGCGCTTCTGAACTCGCACTTCAGGCTGAACGGTACGCTGGAGCCGGTGGCGGACGACCGGAGCTGGTTCTCCTTCGTGTTGCGTCTCATCGCCATCGGCCGCGAGCGATTCCTGGCGTTTGTCGAGCCTGAGATGGAAACGCTCGTCCGTCAGATTCACACGCACATCGACGAGTTCCGCGCCGACTACGAGCGCACGCCGGCCGAAAACCACCGCGGCAACGTGCCGGCCGCCCTGCAGAGCCGCATCACGAGCATGATCAGCATCAAGTCCACGCACCGCAAAGGCAACTTCCAGCTCACGCTGACGCACCTCTCGGGTCCGGACGAAGTGCTCCTCGACACCGACATCGACGAGAACGGCGACCTGCTCGGTCATTTTCTCGATCTCTTCAAACACAAGATCACTGGGGGAACACACCCCCACGACATTCACGAGCTGCTGGTGCTTCAAGAGGGACAGACGGCGGGGTTCGATCTGGGATACCGCCTGGTGTGAGAGGAGACGGCCATGCCGAAAAACCCACGCAGGTCGAAAGCGCGTGTCAGAAAAGCCAGGCGCCCGAAGCGTACCGCAACGGTCAGACGTCTGCCCACCAGAACGCGAGCGCTGGCCGACGACGAAACCAACGTCGATGGTTGCGATATCGAATTCACCGCGAGCGACGCGACGCCCGACGCGGAGCTGCCGAAGGCGACTGGCGGCGTTGAAACCGTACCGCGCGGGAGGCGCTAGATGGCCTTTTCACTCACCTGGCTGCCAACAGTCTTGCTGGATGCCGGCCTGAAAGTCGCTGAACAGCCCGGATGGCGGATGCGCGGGCGCGGCGACGTCGGAACCATCCGGGGCGTGATGTGCCATCACACGGCCGGGCCGAGGACCGGGATCATGCCGAGCCTGGGGGTCGTGACCAACGGACGACCGGATCTGCCCGGTCCGTTGTCGCAACTCTGCCTCGGGCGCGACGGCACGTTCTTCGTCGTGGGCGCCGGGCGGGCGAATCACGCTGGAGCGGGAAACTGGCAAGGCGTCACGACCGGCAACAGCAGCTTCATCGGCATCGAGGCGGAGAATACGGGCCGGACGACCGGTCCGAACGCCGAACCGTGGCCGGCCGTCCAGCTGGATGCGTACCGGCGAGGCGTCGCGGCGATCCTCGAGAAGATCAACGCGAACGCGATCATGTGCTGCGGGCACAAGGAATACGCGCTGCCCGTCGGGCGCAAGCCCGATCCGACGTTCGACATGGATGGTTTTCGGGTTCAGGTCGCCTCCATCATGGCCGGGACCGCGCCGCTGCCGTCCGTGATTCCGGCCGCCGACTCGGACAACCGGCCGACGCTGCGGCGCGGCGCGGTTGGCGATCTGGTCGAGCTGATTCAGATGAAGATCGGTATCACGGCGACCGGTCGCTTCGACGCGATCACCGAGGCGGCGGTCCGGCAGTTCCAGCGCGACAGCGGTCTCGTTCCCGACGGCATCGTCGGCCCGCGCACGTGGGCCACGCTCGTGCTCCGCTGACGATCTGATGGGGCGGCTGGCTCCAAGCCCCGGGCCCCAAGCCCCAAGCCCCAAGCCCCAAGCCCCAAGCCCCAGGCCCCAGGCCCCAGGCCCCAAGCCCCAAGCCCCAGGCCCAAGGCCCCAGCTCACGGGAGCTCGACGCCGTAGGAAGTAATTCGCCAGGCGCTGTTCTCTTTGCGCCAGAGCAGTCGCAGTGTGGGCGCGTCGCCGCTGCGGGTCTTGAACCGCACGGTCATGCCGAAGCCTTCCCCGTATTCGAGCGGCATCGGATCCGGCAGCGTGCTGCCGCGGGCGCGCGCGGCGCATTCCGCCGCGTCGGCGAGCGCGTTCGGGAGGCTGCTGAGGGCAAACGCGCGCGCGAACGGATGATCCATCAGTCGGATCGCCGGATGAAGCGGCTCGGCGGCTGAAACGATGGCCTCGAGCCTGGTGCCACGGTCGAAGTCCGCCGGATTGTCGCTGTCCTGCGCGAGGCAGGCGTACGAACGCTCCGAGACGCAGCCCATGGCCGCACGATGTCGCCTTCGATCAGCCATGCGTTCAGAAAGTCGTTGACCATCACCTCGATGTTCTTCTTCCCGACGCGCGGCGTTCTCATGCGCGCGAGTGGACTCGTGGACGTCGGCGCCTCGGGCGCACGCTCCTGGCGGATGCCGAAGAAGCTTCGCCACTAGTTGTTAAAGCCGCTCCAGCGGTTGACGTGCTTGTCGTAGTTGTTGCCCGCCCGGACGTCCGAGTTCGAGGCGGTCAGGTGTCCGTTGAACAATCCCACGGGGAAGCTCGACGAGCGGTAGTCGACGTCGATGTCGGTCCGCCGGCCGTCGAGCGCGACCGAGAACTGGATCGACGGGACGCCGCTCCGCTCGCGGTAGTTGGTGGGATATCCCTTGTGATACACCGAGTTGTCCATCCCGCGCTTGAACTGCTGCGAGCGGGCGAGCGTTGGCGCCACTGCGCGGTCACGCGCCAAAGGGAGAATGCGTATGAAGCGCACAGGATTATTGCTGAGTCTTTTTGCACTGTGCGGGTCGCCCGCGTTCGGTGCCGACCGGCCCACGGATCGCGATGTCAAGGAGCTCGTCGCGCGGATCGGGCAGGGACGGGATCGTCTCGACGATGCGCTCGAGGACAAAGTGAAGCACGATGTCCTCCGCGGGCCGTCCGGGGAGGGGAGTGTCGACCACTTCCTCAATGACTTTCAGGAGAGCATCGATCGCGTGGAGGAACGCCTGAAGCCGGACTACGCGGCGAGCGCCGAAGTCGGCGCGCTGCTGCGTCAGGCATCCTTGATCGATGCCGCCTTCCGGCGGCAGCCGGGGGGCATTCGAGGCGAGAGCGAATGGAACCGGCTCGCCACGGACTCGAAGACGCTCGCGATGGCCTACGGGGCGTCCTTTCCATTGAACGAGAACGCGACCGTCCGCCGCATCGGCGATCGCGAGCTCGCCGATGCGATTGAGGAAGTGGCGCGCAGCGCCGACCGGCTCAAGAAGTCACTCGACAACGAGCTGAAGAAAGACGCGACGATGAACAAACAGGCGCGGCAGTCCATCGTCGGCGAGGCCGATCAACTGGCGAAGGATGCGAAGACCCTCCGCAATCGCGTGAAGGACGGCAACCCGAGCTCCGGGGAAGCGGATCGACTGCTGGCTCGGGCCGCGAAGATGCAGGAGTTCATCGACGGCCACCAGGTGGCGGCGTCGGCCGGAGTCTGGGCGAGCGCGACGGAGCCCTTGCAGAATCTGGCCAGCGCCTACCGTGGCTCCTGGGTGGTCAATCGTTGAGCGGCCTCGAACGCGCCGCTGAAAGCGTCATCCGCGTAATCCGTGGCCGCGCTTCTTCGGCGATGCCGCCTTCGCCTTCCCCTCCTCGGCGGCTTCCCTCGCACGGAACTTCGCGATGCCTTCGATTAACTTGACGGGGACGGGCTCGGACAGCGGGAAGCGAATCGTCCCCTTGTCGTTGAATTCGTACGGCGCGAGCTCGTCCTTGAACCGAGCGATGAGACGATCGCCGGCGGGGTAGAGCGAATAGTGCTGCTTCCAGCCGGCGAAATAGATGATGCGTTGACCGTTCAGCTTGTACGCCGGGATCCCGTACGAGATCACCTCATCGGCGCCGGGCACGGCCTTGCGGATGGTGCTCCGCACGCGCTTCAGCACGGTCTGCACGGGCCGCGGGAAGCCCGCAATGTATTTGTCGATGTTCTTGGGCGCCGTTTGAGTGGTTTTCATAGCCGTCCTTCTCCACCTTACCGAAGCGTCGCGACCAGCTCCTCGAGCTGGTCCATCGTCTCGCGCATGCCGCGCTCCATGCCCGTCGCGATAATGGCGTCGCGTACTTCCTTCGACGGGCACAGACTGTTGGACACGAGGTACGTCTTGCCGTCGCGCTCCTCGAATGTAACCGTAACGATGACCTCGGCGTCCCCCGGATTCGCGCCGGTGGCGGTTGGCTCGAAGATCTGCGTGTAAACGAGGCGCGAATGCGGCGTGACCTCGGTGTACTTGCCCGAGAACGCGAACTTGCTGCCCGTCCGATGCAGGATGACGTAGCGGTAGTGGCCTCCTGTGCGCACGTCCGCGTCGCAGCTCACGGTGGAGACGCCGAGCGTCCTGGGCGACCACCAACGGCTGACGAGCTCCGGCCTGGTCCAGGCGTCGAACACGATGCGCGCGGGCCCGTTGAACGTGCGAGCGATGACGATCTCGCGATCGCCCTTGAGCTCCAGCGACGTCTGGTTCATCGCGGCGGCCTCACGGTCTTTTCCTGCGACCATCGGACTTCTCCTCCTTCTTGAGGTCTCTGATGACTCTGTCCAGTTCTTCGAACCGTGCATCCCAGAGCTGGCGGTAGCGCTCGAGCCAATCGTGAAGCTGGCGAAGAGGTTCCGCGCGCAGCTCGTAGAGCCGTTGCTGTGCCCGCGGCTGCACGTCGACGAGCCCGGCCTCCTTCAGCACCCGCAGATGCTTCGAGACCTGCGGTTGGTTGAGCTCGAGCCGCTCCCCGATGTCATTCACGGGGAGAGGCCCGACGCGCAGGAGCTCGACGATGCGGAAGCGGTTGGGCTCCCCCAGCGCCGCAAAAGCATCCACCACGGCGTCAATATGCCCTAATGGGCATATGCCTGTCAAGGCATATTAAGACCGCCGTTACCTGGTGATGCGACCTATCTGAACGTCGCTCGACCCGATCGGCAGCGTATAGAGGCTGCCGTCGTCCCCGATCGTCCACTCGCCGCGGCGCGCGTCGTTGACGCCCTGGGCGAAGAGCCGTCGGGGCAGGGCGCCGTCGGGTGCGGGAAGCAGGTGATATGGCGTCGTCGCCTGGGGAGACGCCGAGTAGAGCTCGCGCGAAGGTCGAACCGACCTCGAGCCACGCGTCGGGCGCGCCCTCGGCGCCCTGCCGGGGTGCCTCATCGGGCGATCGAAGCGCCGATCGAATGTGCCCGATCGGGTGAAGCGAGTATTCCTCGCGGCTCATCATAGACGCTTGGTCATATCACGATTCCTGGCTGTCACGCGCAATCGCCCGCCTCCGGCCGATCTCCTCTTGACAAACTAGATAAGAGGGATATCCTCCCCGCAAGTTATCTAGTTTGCCTAAATGAGTGGGGCGATATGAGTCCGGATCCTCAACCGAGCGGCCTCGTGCAGGGCACGCTGCACATGCTCATCCTGAAGACGCTGGCGCTCGAGCCGCTCCACGGGTACGGCATCGGCGTCCGCCTCGAGCAGATCAGCCAGGGCGTCTTTCAGGTCAACGCGGGCTCGCTCTTCCCCGCGCTCCGACGCTTGGAGCGGGACGGCCTGATCAAGGGCGCCTGGCGGGTGACGCAAAACAACCGACGCGCGAAGTACTACACGCTCACCGTGTCCGGGCGGACGACCCTCAAGCGTGAGACGCGCGATTGGGAAGCGCAGACGACCGCCATCGCGAGGATTCTGGAAGCGTCGCTCGGAGACTGGTGATGCGGCGGCTCAGGCGTCTTATCGGCGGGTTCAGGGCGCTCGTCCGGAAGCAGAGACTGGCACAGGAGCTGGACGAAGAGCTTCGGGCGTACCTGGAGACGTCCATCGACGAGAAGATGCGGGCCGGCCTGGCGCGGGACGATGCCGTTCCCCGTGCAATCCATCCGATGCTCGCGACGCCGGCGGACCGGCTTCCCGAGGGGGACGGCTGGTCCTACGAGGTGAAATGGGACGGCTATCGCGCGCTCGCTCGAAAGGTCGGCGCGGACGTCCGCCTTCTTTCGCGCAATCTCAAGAACGTCACGAGGCAGTATCCTGGCGTCGCCGCGGCGATCGTGACGATCAAGGCGGATTCGGCGCTGCTCGATGGCGAGATTGTCGCGCTCGATCGGAACGGGCGCCCGTCGTTCCAGGACCTCCATCACCGTGCGTCGGAGGGAACGCGGATCGTGTACTACGCGTTCGACGCGTTTCAGATCGACGGCCGCGACATCATGAAACGCCCGCTCGAGGAGCGCCGCGAGGCGCTCCGAAAGGTTGTCACGGACACGAGCGTCCACCTCTCGGAGTCCCTGCCAGGCCTGCCGGGACAGATCGAAAGGGCGGTTCGCCGGCTCGGGCTCGAGGGCGTCGTGGCGAAGCGGCGCGCCTCCGTCTACACGCCCGGCGTCCGTTCGCGCGCCTGGCTGAAGGTGCGATTCTCGAGACGGCAGGAGTTCGTCGTCGGCGGCTACAAGCCTGGCGGCGGCGGCTTCGACTCAATCCTCGTCGGCTACTTCGAGCGGGGGCGTTTGCTCTATGCGGGTAAGATACGAGCGGGGCTGACGCCGACGCTGCGCGCGGATGTGTTCAGGCGCGCCCGGCCCCTCGAAACGACGCGCTGTCCCTTCGCGAACCTTCCGAACAGCAGAGCGAAGACCAGTCATTGGGGCGAGGGCATCACCGACGAGGAAATGAAAGGGCTCCGCTGGCTTCGGCCCGAGCTCGTCGTCGAAGTCTCTTTCGTTGAATGGACGCGCGACGGGAATCTTCGACACGCGGCGTTCGTCGGGTTGCGCGACGACAAAGAGGCGCGGGCGGTTCGCCGGGAGACGTGATGATTCTCGAAAGCCTCACGCAGGATCATTTCCTCGCGTGGCGGGGACTGTGGCGGGCCAAGGCGTTCAGCGCCGCCGCGATCTTCACGCTGGCGCTCGGCATCGCCGGCACGACCGTGATCTTTACGCTCATCCAGGGCGTGCTGCTGCGCCCGCTGCCCGTGCGCGATCAGGATCGGCTCATCGTCGCCTGGAAGGAGCTGCGATCGTCGGGCTACGCCCACTATCCGTTCGGCGATGCCGCGATCGAGGCTGCCGGCGACGCGAGCCGCCTGCTCGAGAGCGTCGCCGGCGTCACGTCGAACGGCGCCTCTCGCTGGGTGGTCGTTGAAAACGGCCGTTCGGATTACGTGATGGGCGCGCTGGTGACCGGCGGCTTCTTCGAGGTCATGGGCATCGAGCCGCTCCTCGGACGCGCGTTCACGCGCGCCGACGACAAGGAAGGCGCCGAAGACGTGCTCGTGATCGGCCATGGGCTGTGGCGGAGGCGGTACGGAGGCTCGCGCGACGTGATCGGCCGGCGGGTGACGCTCAACGAGCGACCGTTCACGATCGTCGGCGTCATGCCGCCGGACATCGGTTATCCGGCCGGCGTCGACCTGTGGAGGACGACCCGGTCGGTGCCAACGACCGGCCCGTTCGGCGACGCCGCGCGGGTCGAGGTCGATCTGATTGCGCGGCTTCGGCCGGGCGTGACGATTCCGCAGGCGACGAACGAGCTCGCCGCATTGACGCGGCATTACGAAGCCACGGTACCCGCGACCCGGACGCGCGGATTGATTCCTGTCGTTCATCCTCTGGAAGACGTCGTCGTCGGCAGCGTCCGGCCGACGCTGATCGTGCTGCTGTCGGCGGTCGGGCTGGTGCTCCTCATCGCGAGCGCGAACGTGGCGAACCTGCTGTTGATGCGCGGCGAGGCGCGCCGAGCCGAGCTTGCCGTGCGTCAGGCGCTCGGCGCCGGACGCGCCCGACTCGTGCGCCAGCTGATGCTCGAGAGCCTGGCGTTGACGGTAGTGGCCGCGGGCGTGGGCCTGCTCATGACCTGGTGGAGCCTGGACACGCTCATCGCGCTGATTCCGGACGGATTGGCGCGGGTCGAATCCGTGCGGGTCGACAGGATGGCCGTCCTGTTCACCGTCGCGGTCGCGCTCGTGACGTCGATGCTGGCGGGCGTCGCGCCGGCCGTCTGGTCGGTGCGCATGGATCTGGTCTCCCATCTTCGAGACGGCGGCCGCGGCTCGGCGGGTCCCGCAGCCCGACGAGGGCGCCGGGCGCTCGTGGTTGCGCAAGTCGCCCTGGCCGTCACGGTCGTCGCGGCCGCGGGGCTCGTGACGCGCAGCCTCCTTCGCCTGCAGTCGGTCGACATCGGCGTCGCCGCCGAGCGGCTCGCCTTCGTGGAGCTCTCGCTGCCGTACTTGAAGTACGTGGAGCCCGCCCGGCAGGCGCAGTTCCTCGACGAGATCGTCGCGAGGCTCGAGGCGGCGCCGGCGATCGCCGCCGCGACGCCGGTCAACGTGCGGCCGTTTTCAGGAGATGGCGGCTGGGATGTTCCGCGCTTCACGGCCGAGGGCCAGAGCGCCGAGCGGGCCGCGGTCAACCCATCGCTGAATCTCGAGTCGGTGTATCACAACTACTTCGAGACGTTCGAGATCCCGATCGTGAAAGGGCGCGCCTTCACAGGCGCTGACCGGAAGGGGACCCTCGAGGTCGCGATCGTCAGCGAGGACGTCGCCGCGCGCACGTGGCCCGGAGAGAATCCGATCGGCAAGCGCATGAAGATGGGGGGCGTCGACTCGAACTACCCGTGGAAGACGATCGTCGGCGTGGCCGCGCTGACGAGGTATCGCGAGCTGACCCGGCCCCGCGCGACGCTTTATCTGCCGGCCCCGCAGTTCCTCGTGACGGCGCAATTGCTCGTGCTGCGCACGACGGCCTCTCTCGACCTGACAGCCTCGCTCTCACGCGACAGCGTGAGAGCCGTGGATCCGGGCGTCCAGGTCATGCGCGTGCAGCCGTTCGAGCAGATGCTCGACGGCCCGCTCGCGCGGCCACGGTTCAACGCCTTCCTGTTGAACATCTTCGGCGTCACCGCGCTGTTGCTCTCGGCGATTGGCCTGGCCGGAGTCATGACGGCGTACGTCCGCCAGCGGGATCGGGAGATCGCGCTTCGAGTCGCGCTCGGCGCCACCTCTGGGAAAGTGCGTCGCCTCGTGCTCAGGGAGGCCTTCTGGCTTGCCGGCCTCGGCGCGGCCATCGGCCTCGGCGGTGCCGCCGTCGCGACGCGCCTCGTGCGCGGGATGCTGTTCGAGATCGACGCGCTCGATCCGCTGACGCTCGTCGGCGCGGCGCTGCTGCTGATCGCCACCGCGGCGCTGGCGGCGTACGGGCCTGCCCGCCGTGCGACCCGCCTCGACGCCGCGCTGATGCTTCGGAACTGAACTGCATGGGCGAGCTTCGTCGAGTTCGGCCGAAATCTCGCAAAGCCTGGCGCGACTGGCTCGAGAAGAATCATGCATCGTCCAAGGGAGCGTGGCTCGTCTATGCGAAGAAGCACACTGGACTCCCGTCACTGACCTACAACGACGCCGTTGAGGAGGCGCTCTGCTTCGGATGGATCGACAGCAAGATCAACCCGATTGATGATGCCTTCTACATGCAGGTGTTCACACCACGGAAGCTGAAGAGCGCGTGGTCCGCATTGAACAAAGCCCGTGTCAAACGGCTGCTGGCCGCCGGGCTGATGCGCCCTGCCGGCCTGGCGGTCGTCAAGGCGGCGAAAGACTCGGGCAGCTGGAACACGTGGAAGCAGGTCGATGAACTGACCATCCCGCCCGATGTGGAGAGAGCGATCAAGGCGAATCCGGACGCCAGCCGCAACTGGGGGTCTTACAGCGCGAGCCGGCGGAAGAGCGTTCTCTACCGCCTGGCCGGAGCCAAGCGGCCCGAGACCCGCGCGAGGTACCTTCGGGACATCATTGAGAACATGGCGCGCAATTTGTCCCGAGCGGAACGCATGGAGAAGGCCGGCTTCCGACCGACGTCGAAGTCCTGAGGAAAGTCGGAGTCATCCGCGTAATTCGTGGCCCGCGATCAGGATGCGGCCCGGCGTCGCCGAGCGGCGGGCGCTCGTGACAGCAAGAGGCCGGCCACCCTACCCGCCGCTCAGGTCGTGACCCGCTCGCCGGCGGCTGCTACCGGTCACTCCGACGCGCGCCCGCGTGACATGCTGACGGCCGGCGCGACCGAATTCTGGGGATCGAGCGCGATCCTGATCGGCGCGATGTCCTGGGCCCTGGGGATCCGGTACTCGGCGACCGCGCCGCTGCCGCGCGATCCCTTCGTTCGGGCCGGGACCACGCTGCTCTGCGGCGCCGCGCTCCTGCTCCCTGCGAGCCTGATCACAGGCGAGATGGCGCGCGTCGATCTCCACGCCATCTCCGCCCGCTCGATCGCCAGCCTGGCCTATCTGATCGTCTTCGGATCGGTCGTCGCCTTCTCAGCCTACTTCTGGCTCCTCGAGCGCCGCTCGGCGACGCTCGTCGCCACGCATACGTACGTCAATCCGGTGATCGCGGTGCTGCTCGGGTGGCTACTCGCAGGAGAGGTCCTCACGCCCCGCATCGCCTGGGCCACTGGGCTCATCCTCATCGCGGTTTTCGTCATCAAGTCCGACTCCTCGCGGCGCGCAACAGGTCCCGCAATCTCCACAGACAGACTTTCTGCACCCCGCCTGCCGGAGCCGGTTCCGCGTCGAGGATGGTGATTGGGTTTAGCTGCCGCCGACCTTGCGCGGCATCCGGGCGCGCTGGACGAAACCGCGATTCGTCGCCGCACGCTTCCAGGGCTGGTCCGTTTGCGGCTTCGGCCGCGCCGGCGCGGTGGCGGTCTCGGCCGATGGAGCCGGCGCCTCCGCGGCCGCCTTGGCCCGCGCCTTGGCGTCCCTCGCGGCGTCCTTGTCGAGGCAGCAGTGCTTGTACTTGCGGCCGGAGCCGCAATGACAGGGCTCGTTGCGTCCGGGTCGGGGTGTGGTCTGGGTAGCGATAGATGGATTCTACTTGCCGGTTCAGCGCGGCTGCAAGGTCATAGGCACGACCCATTCGACGAAGGCCTTGTCACCTGCGCCGGCGCGCAGGCTCTCGGAAGACGCGAGATCGCCCCACGTCAGGCGCCCGTGCACGCCGTACGGAATCACGCGCACGCCGTTGGCCGACCGCTCGACCTTCACCTCGACGAAGCTCTGGAAGAACGGGGCGACGTTGTAGTCGAACGCCGCGGAAAGCCATTCGGCGGTGAACGGCCACGCGCCGAACCGACGCGTCTACCACCACGCCGGGCGCTTCCACCAGGGCGTTCGGGCGTCGATCTTCTGTGTCACGTCGGCATTGTTCGGGTAGTACGCCCAGTCGGCGGTCGGTGAGCGCCCGGGCCAGGCGAGCGACGTTCCGAAGCTCAGATACGCTCCACCCCCGCCGTTCACGAAGTGTGCACCGCCGATCCGGAGCCCGGCTCGGCGTAGTACTCGAGGTCGTGCGTATCGCCCGCCATCAGGATCGTCACGCCCCGACCGAGCAAGAGCTCTTTGAGGCGCGTGAACTCTTCGTCGCCCGCTGTCGTGTCGTGGCCGCCGGCGTAGAACGGATGGCCCAGGACGGCCATCGTCACCTTCCCTGCGGCACGGTTCAGCGCCCCCTCGAGCCATTCCTGCTGGATCCCGTCGATCGACCTCAGGATGCCCGTGTCCACCGCGACGAGCGCGAACCGATCGGTCTGGATCTCGAAGAACGGCGCGCGCTGGAAGCCGGTCGGAACGTCGTACATCAGGCGCAGGCGTTCAGCTTCGAGAATCAGGTCCTCGATCCGCTCGTCGGTGGTGCTGGTCACGCGCAGGTCGGCCTCCACCCGCGCGCGGATGCTCGCGCGCGCGGCGTCGGCCTGGAGAAACGTCGCCGCGAACGCCTCGAGCGCGTCGTACCAATCGTGATTGCCGGGGATCGCGTACACGGGGCGGGTCACCCCCTTGAACGGCAGCCAGAACTTCGCCTCGTAGTCCTTCATCGCCCCCGTCGGATACACGACGTCGGACGAGACGACGACGAAGCGGACGTCTGCTCCGTTCGCGACCGACAGGAGCTGATCCCGTAAGACGTGTTGAGACGCGTCCCCCTCGCCCGGATCGCCGATGACGACGAACGAGAAATCTCCGGCGGCGATGCCGTCAGGCGCGATGGCAAAGCTCGTGGAGGTGACGCGCCCGCCGTCCCCGGCCAGCACCGCGCGCGCCATCTCGGCGCGCCACGTGTCGGTCCGCGATTCCGCCCAGGAGTTCCACATCCCGGCCGCCCAGTTCTCGGTGTCGAAGTACCAGCTCATGCCCCAGACCGGAACGGTCGCCGCGAGGATGGCCGCGAACGGGAGCCCGCTCTGAAGCCCCTGATTGAGCGCCGCGGGTATGGAGTAGCGGGCCGCTCGCATCCGAATCGCGAACCTCAGCCTCCGGCGTAGCCACGCGTCCGCCAGGCGTTCGAGCAGGCCGGCGCTCGGCGATCGCGCACCCCCGAGACGCCAGCGCCACGTGCGTCGTTCGATCCCAACGCGTGGGCCCGCGCCAGAGGAGGTGCAGGGGATTGATCACGAGCAGCGTGATCAGCACCGCGATGAGCATGTCGCCTAGCACGGCGACAGCGGGCGACAGGAGGCCGAGTATCGTCCGGTCGGCGTCCATCCTCCCGATGTGTATCGCGAAGAGCGTGGCGATGAACGCCAGCGTCCAGCCGGCATCAATCGGGGCGCGCGTGTGCTCGCTCGCTTCGACTTCCGCGGCGAGCGCGGCCACTTCCGGTCGATCCGACAGCCCGAGCTGTCTGACGACGGTCTCGTCGGCGTCGGCGGTCGTGTACACCCGGGCGGCCATGATGTTCCAGCCGATGCCGAAGATCCGGAGCGCGCCGGAGATCGCGACGACCCACGTCAGTACCCAGCCGCGCGCGAAGACGAGCAGAAGCACGACGGCGGCGTTGCCAAGCGCGGTGAGAACCGCGCTCGACCTCGGCGAGGTGTCGGTCCTGCGGACGATGCCGATCGCGTAGCGAACGGCATCCACCCCAAACCAGGCGGCGACCGCGAATCGCAGGGCCTCCGCGGCCACGTACGGGGCATTGATAAGGAAGAGCGCGATCGCCATGCTGACGATCGCGCCCGTCGTCGCGCGGCGCCGCTCGCCCACCGTCGATCGCCGCTGGGCATGAAGCACCTCGACACCCGCCGCGAGCGCCAGGAGGAATCCGACGCGGGTCGGGAACTCCACCCGGAATGGAGCGACGAGCGCCAGCAGCCCGAGCCCCATCGTCATGGCGCCCAGGCTGGTGACGGTCGGTCGCCGGCCGGCTGCGCGCGCGTCGAGGATCGGCAGCATGGCCCCATCTTAGTGGCCCAGGGCCGCCGCCAATTTCCGGCAGTCCGGTGACGAAGTTTGTTGCCGGGATCGGGTCCGACGCCCGTAAATGATGCACCAGCCTGGAAAAATCACAAAAACGGCACTTCCGGCTACCTGGGCGGTGGCAGGCGCTTTGATAGGTAAGCCGGGTCCACTATGCCGACACCCTGGGAGGAGTCCGTGCGTTGCGACCACTGTCACGACAAGACCGCTGACGACCGCCGCCGCTTCTGTGAATACTGCGGCCGTCAGCTTTCGAGGCCGGAAGAGAATCCGATCGAGACGGCAACGACGGCGCTCGACGATCTCATCGAAGCGTCGTCACCGTCGTTCGTAGAGGAACCGGTCGTGGCGCCAGCCGAAACACTGAGCGGTGTCTCGCAGTCCGCCCGCTGCGAAAGCTGCGGCGGACCGGCAGCTGACGCGGATCTGTGTGACGCGTGTCAACGCGCGTTTCACGCCGTCATCGAAAGCAAGAAACCTGAGACCTCGGTTGACAAGGACGAGGATGACACCGAGGAGGACGAACACGAAGAGGATGAGTTCGCCGACTTTCCCGAGCCGCCAGCCCAGGCGAGCCCGGCGTCCGAGCCGACGAACCCCGACGTGCAGTTTGCGACGGCCCCGGCGCCTCCGGTCGTGGTCGCGGTAGCGAACCCGTGGGCTCCTTCGCCCAGTTTTAGTCCTCCACAGATCAACGCGTCGATCGCACCGGCTGTCGCTGAATTTCCTGACAGACCTCCGATCGGTTTCGCGCCGCTGCCGCCGCCGATGGCGCCCGCGGCAGATGCGACGGCGGCGGCCCCCGCGGCGGTTCCTGCTGCGGCGGCCCCCGGGCCGGCTGTCGTGCAGGAAGCTCCTGCGCCCGCGCCACAGCCCCCGGCCTCCCCGGTTGCCGCGCGGCCGCCTGTTGGCGCCCGCGAATTGACGCG
>Ga0187893_10006018_pt1 | contig 21125 bp, 17 predicted proteins | sample MA1701074metaG_FD_139574 | JGI IMG/M metagenome (GOLD analysis project Ga0187893, IMG submission 139574) | White microbial mat communities from a basaltic lava cave in the Kipuka Kanohina Cave System on the Island of Hawaii, USA - MA170107-4 metaG ...
CCGCTGTGGATTTCGATCTGGGGCGGCGCGAATACGTTTGCGCAAGCCTTGCTGCACCTGCGCGCTACGCGACCGGCGGCGGACGTGGACAAGCTCGTCGCCAAGCTGCGCGTCTATACGATTTCCGATCAGGACGATGCCGGCCCATGGATTCGCCGCGAGTTTCCCACTCTGCATTACATCGGCAAACCGAGCAGTCCCGACGGCGGCGAATACGGCCAGGCTACGTGGACGGGCATCAGCGGTGATGTCTATTACCTGAACGGGCAAGGTGCGGATGGCACGACGGTGACGAACGAATGGCTCGAAACCAACATCCGCGCCAAAGGGCCTCTGGGCAAGCTCTATCCGAAGTTCGCTTTCATTATGGAAGGCGATACGCCCGCATATCTTTTCCTGACCAACAACGGCTTGAACAGTTACCGCCACGCGAGCTGGGGCGGCTGGGGCGGACGCTACATCTGGCGACAGCCGTATGGCGAAACGCGCCCGATGTGGACGCAGGGCGGCGATGCCTTCCCTCGCGTCAATTCGCGCGACGCCGTCGTCGGCGTGGATGGCAAAACGTATATTTCCGATCAGGCCACGATCTGGCGCTGGCGCACGGCGTTTCAGCACGAATTCGCCGCGCGGATGGATTGGACGATCAAGCCTTTCGCGCAAGCCAACCACAATCCGCAACTGGTCGTGAACGGCAAAGCTGGCACGGAAGTGATTGCGCTGGATGCGGAAGTCGGCAAAGCCATCACGCTCGATGCAAGCGGCAGCAAAGACCCTGACGGTCACAAGCTCAGTTTCAACTGGTTTCATTACGAAGAGGCGGGCAACGTAGGCAGAAGCACGAATATGGCAGCCGTAAAGATCGAGCAGGGCAATACGGCGAAGGCGACCGTTACACCGACTGTGGCGTGCCGTCCGCAATGGTTGCCGATGAACAGGCCATGCCCGGCGGGCGTGGCGCACATCATCCTCGCCGTCACGGACAACGGCGCGCCCGCGCTGACTTCGTACCGGCGCGTAATCTTGAACGTACGCGCCGCAGGTCAATAATCCGGTCCATCACCAAAAGGAGCGATCCCTATGACTGACAGCACTCGCAAGGCCGCGCCGCAATTCGGCGCGGGCATCTGGCTTTTTTCCCGCTTCATTGATCGTTACGCGACGGACGGTTACAGCGGCGAAGTCAGCACGCGTGAAGCCATCGAACGCGCCGGTCGCGTCGAAGGCCTCGTCGCGCTCGACGTGAATTATCCCTGGCCCGAAGCCAACCTCTCGGTGCAAGACGTGAAGAAAATGCTTGCCGACAATGGGCTGCGCGCCAATGCGATCACGCCGCACATTTACACGCGCGATTTCGTACGGGGGAGCTTCACCAATCCCGACGCCGCCGTGCGCCGCAAGACGATTGACCGCGCCAAACGCGCCATCGAAATCGCCCACGAAGTCGGCGCCGACTACATGAAGCTGTGGCCGGGGCAGGATGGATACGACTATCCGTTTCAAGCCGATTACGAACAGTTGAATGCGTTCTGCGTGAACGGCGTGCGCGAAGTCGCGCAATCCGACCCCACCATGCGCGTCGCGATCGAATACAAATTCAAGGAGCCGCGCACGCACATCAGTTTTTGCAACGCCGCGAAAACCTTGCTGATGATTCAGGAAATGGGCGTGGACAACGTCGGCATCGTGTATGACCTCGGCCATTCGCTGTTTGCCAAAGAGACGCCCGGCGAGACACTGCAAATGATTCACCGTTACGGCAAACTCTATGGTGTAGAGATGAACGATAACTGGCGCGAGTGGGATGATGATTTGACGGTCGGTTCGATCCATTTCATCGAGACGCTCGAATTCCTCGTGGCGCTGCGCCGCATCGAATGGAGCGGACTCTGGGCGCTCGATCAATTTCCTTTCCGCGAAGACCCCGTCGAAGCCGCGCGCGCCAGCATCCGCACGTTGCGCAAGATGAATCGGTTGCTCGACAAGCTCGACCTCGCCGAGCTTAAAGCCGCGCAGGCCGCTCAGGACGCGCTGGCTGCGCAACGACTTGTGCAAGACCTGTTGTTGGGGAACAGCGAATGACGCGATTTTGCCGATGGCAGGGATTATTGCGCGACTGGGAAATCTGAGGCCGTCATTATGAACTCGTCACAACCATTCCACTGTTCGCGCCGCGACGTATTGCGTGGCGCATTGGGCGCGCTGGCCTTGCCTGCGCTGACCTTTCCGCAAGCGCCTGGCAAAGAAATCGTGCGCGAATTTCCTTACGGCGCAGTACGGCTCACGGGGGGCTTGCTCAAACGGCAATTCGATCACGTTCACACACATTATCTCGCGCTGTCGAACGACCGCTTGCTGAAAGTCTTTCGGCAAAAAGTCGGCCTGCCTGCGCCAGGCGCGGATATGGGCGGCTGGTACGATGCGAACGGCTTCGTGCCGGGCTTGACGCTGGGGCAATACATTTCAGGGTTGGCGCGGCTGGGCGCGGCGACCGGCGATGCGGCGTGTCACGCGAAGGCGCGCGCGCTGGTCGCCGGCTTTGGCGAATTCCTCGCGCGCACCGACAACCCTTACGCCGGAGCGGGCGCGGAAAAGATGTGGCCGGCTTACATGATGGACAAATATGTCGTCGGCCTGCTTGACGCTTATCGCTTGAGCGGCGTTGAACAAGCCAAATCACTGCTGCCCGAAGTCATCGCCAAGTGCCGCAAGTTCATCCCACCTGTCAGCAAAGACCGCATCGGCAAAAAAGACCCGCCCTATGACGAGACGTATGTGCTGTCAGAGAATCTGTTTGCCGCCGCCGAAGTCACGGGCGACAAACAGTATTACGATTTAGCCGTGCATTATTTGCTCAATCCGGAGTGGTTCGATCCGCTCGCGGCGGGGCAGAATGTATTGCCGACCAAGCACGCCTACAGCCACACCATCGCGCTGAGTTCGGGTGGCAAAGCATATCTGGCGACGGGGCAGGAAAGATATAAACAGGCGCTCGTCAATGCCTGGCGGTTTATGGAAGCGCAACGTTTTGCTTCGGGCGGCTGGGGGCCGGAAGAACAATTCGTCGAGCCGGGTCAGGGCAAGCTGTTTGAAAGCCTGGCGCATTCCACTGCGCATTTTGAAACACCCTGCGGCAGTTATGCAGACTTGAAGCTGGCGCGCTATCTGATTCGCTTGACGGGCGAAGCGCGCTACGGCGACGGCTTGGAGCGCACGCTTTACAACACGCTGCTCGCCGTGCGCACGCCTGACAGCGACGGCGGCTATCCTTACTATTCCAATTACGGCGCGCTGGCGACGAAAAAATACTATCACCGCAAATGGCCGTGCTGTTCGGGTACGCTGGCGCAAGGCGTAGCCGACTACGCGCTGAACATTTACTTCCACGATGACGCGGCGCTTTACGTCAATCTGTTCGCGCCTTCGGTCGTGACGTGGCAACGACCGAGCGGCAAAGTGGTCGTCGAGCAAGCAACGAACTATCCCGGCGAAGATACGACGCGCCTCACGATTCGCGCGGGCGGCAGGTTCGCGTTGAAGATTCGTATTCCAGCGTGGAGCGCAGGCGCGACGATTCGTGTCAACGGACGCGCGGCAGAAAAAGCCCACGCCGGCGATTACGCCGTGCTGGAACGCCGTTGGAAAAGCGGCGAGGAGGTCGAAGTCACCGTGCCGCAACCGTTGCGCACCTTGCCGATTGACGACCAACACAAAGATGTCGTCGCTTTGTTGCGCGGCGCTGTGTTGTATGTCGGCTTGAATCCGTGGGAAGAACTCGCAAACACGCCCCTCGCCCTGCCAACGGCCTTGCAGCCGATTCGCAACGATAGCTATGTCGTGAATGCCGGCGGGAAAGATTTGGTGTTCGTGCCATATCACAACGTGCAACTCGAAAGTTACAATACCTATTTCCTGCGACAGCCCGGCTAAGGCCAACCGCTTGACCTCAAGGCCGGACAGGCCGGCGGCGCCCCTCCAACAAGGCAGCCCGGCAGGCAGCGAAAGTGATTTCACTTTGTATCGTGCTGACCGACACTCTGATAGAGTTTTCCTGTCTTGGGAGATAGTGAATGAGTTACTCCGATCAGCAGCTTGCGCGAAAGTCCTGGCAGTATCGCCGCAGGCTGCTCGAAATCATCAAGCACGCGGGCGCGGGACATACAGGCGGGAGCCTTTCGTGCCTGGACATTCTCAACGTGCTTTACAACCGCGTGCTGAACGTCGCGCTGGAAACCTTCGCGCATCCGCACCGTGATCGCTACGTGCAAAGCAAAGGGCATTCTGTCGAAGCCTTGTTCGTCGTGTTAGCTGACAAAGGATTCTTTCCTGAAAGCGAACTCGACACGCTTTGCCAATATCAATCGCATTTTGTCGGCCATCCGACGCGCAAGGTTCCTGGCGTAGAACAAAACACCGGCGCACTCGGTCACGGCTTGCCAATCAGTGTCGGAATCGCGTTGGCGGGCAAGATGGATGACGCGCCGTATCGCGTGTTCACGCTGCTCGGCGACGGCGAGCTGGCGGAAGGCTCCAACTGGGAAGCCGCGCTCGCCGCCGCGCATTACCGTCTCGACAACCTCACCGCGATCGTTGATTGCAACACGCTGCAAATCACCGGGCACACGCGCGACGTGATGAACCACGAACCGCTCGCCGAAAAATTCGCCGCGTTCGGCTGGGCCGTGCGCCACGCGAACGGGCATGATTTCGCCGAACTGAGCGATGCATTAAGCGCGCCGCTCGAACGCAACAAGCCCGGCGTAGTGATTGCCGATACGACCAAAGGCAAAGGCGTCAGCTTCATGGAAAACGTGGCCAAATGGCATCACGGCGTGCCGAACGACGAAGAGTATGCAAAGGCGCTGGCCGAGATAGACGCCGCGCTGGCGGAATGCGGGGTGACGCGATGAGCGCGCCCGCTCCTTCGATGTTCAGCGCCGAAGCGCAACAAACCGCCGCACGGCTCGGCTTGAAAATGGGGCGTCCCAATCTGGAAGTCTTCGCCGACGCCTTGCTCGAACTCGCGCGCGCCGACCGCAACGTGATCACCGTCACCAGCGATTCACGCGGCTCCGGCAAACTGACGGCGTTCGGCCAAGCCCTGCCCAATCAGATCGTGGAAATGGGCATCGCCGAACAGAACCTCGTCGGCGTCGCCGCGGGGCTGGCTTCCGCAGGCAAGAACGTGTTCGCCGTGTCGCCCGCGTGCTTCCTGACCGCGCGCGCGCTCGAACAAATCAAAAACGATGTCGCCTATTCCGACAATCCCGTCACGCTGGTCGGCATCAGCGCGGGCGTGAGTTACGGGGCGCTCGGCACGACGCATCATTCGCTGCACGATTTCGCGGCGCTGCGCGCGATCAACAACCTGACGATCATCGCGCCCGCCGATAATTTCGAGACGCGCGCGGCGGTGGAGTTTGCGGCGGCGGCGCAACAGCCTGTTTATCTGCGTTTCGGCAAGGCGCCGCTTTACGATTTGCCAGCGAGTGAGTTCGTCTGCGGTCGCGCGCGTGTTGTGCGCGAAGGCACGGACGTAGCTTTCATCGCATCTGGCGAAACCGTCATTCACGCAATGCTTGCGGCGCAATGGCTGGCGGAACAGCACGGCATTCAAAGTCGCGTGTTGAGTATGGCGACGATCAAGCCGCTCGATGCCGCGGCCGTGCTGGCGTGCGCGAACGAATGCCGCGCCGTCATCACGGTTGAAGAACACATGGTTTACGGCGGACTCGGCGAAGCCTGTGCGGGCGTGATTGCGCAATCAGGCTCAGGCATTCGGTTCAAATTTGCCGGCATTCCTGACGAATACACAGTGACGGGCAGCCAGGCAGACATCTTTCGGCATTACGGAATCAGTATGGAGGGACTGGTTGAGACGGCGCTAAAGTTGATGACGCTTGAGTGAGGGCTTTATTAGTCCGTCAACAAAGTTTTCAGCATTCTTCGGCAGTCTATTTTTCTGTCTCACATTTTTCTGTCTGATCACGACAACGATCAGACAGAAAAATGTGAGACAAAAAAATGCCGAATGTTTGCGAACGTTATGATTTGCTTTCTTGCCATAGATCAAAGCACCTCCGCGACGAAAGCCCTGCTCTTCGATCAGGAAGGGCGGTTGCTCGATAAGGAGTCGCGCGAACACCGGCAGTACTACCCGCAACCGGGCTGGGTCGAACACGACGCCGAGGAAATCTGGCGGAACGTGTTGCGAACGCTGCGCGCGTTGATTGGGCGGCACGCGGAGGAAACCTTCGCCGGCTTGAGCATCACGAACCAGCGCGAAACCGTCGTCGTGTTTGACCGCGCAACGGGTGAGCCGCTTCATCCGGCCATCGTCTGGCAATGCCGCCGCAGCGTGGCGCTGTGCGAAGAACACGTTGAGGCAGGACACGAAGCGTTGATTCAGCAACGCACGGGCTTGCGGCTCGACGCCTATTTTTCGGCTTCCAAAATTCAGTGGCTGGCGCGTCATCATCCTGAACTGCGCGAGAAGCTCGCATCCGGCGAAGCGCTCATCGGTACGATAGATTGTTATTTGATTTACCGGCTGACGGGCGGCGCGGTCTTCGCCACCGATCACACGAACGCCTGCCGCACGTTGCTCTTCGACATCGGGCGCTTGCGTTGGGACGAAGACTTGTGCGCGCTCTTTGACGTGCCGATGAAGGCGCTGCCCGAAGTGCGCGAGAGCGCGGCGAACTTTGGCGCGACGACGATGGATGGCGCGTTGAAACAACCGTTGCCGATTTGCGGTGTGATGGGCGATTCGCAGGCGGCCCTGTTTGCGCAGCGATGCTTCGCGCCCGGCGCGGCGAAAGCGACGTTCGGCACTGGGTCATCCATCCTGCTCAACATCGGTTCCGCCAGGCAACCGCCGCCAACCGGCGTCGTCGCGACGCTGGCGTGGGTTTTGAATGGCACGCCGACCTATGCGTTTGAAGGCATCATCATCAGCTCGGCCGCGACGCTCGTCTGGCTGCGCGATCAGCTCGGCGTGATTGGTGACTTCGCGGAAATTGAAAAGCTCGCACGCGAAATTCCCGGCAACGAAGGCGTCTATCTCGTGCCTGCGTTCACCGGCCTCGGCTTGCCGCATTGGCAGTCCGACGCGCGCGCCGCCATTGTAGGTTTGAGTTCGCAAAGCGATCGCCGCCACGTCGTTCGCGCCGGTGTGGAATCCATCGCGTATCAATTGCGCGATGCGCTCGATGCCATGCGGAGTGGTGGCGCGATTCCGCTGCGCGGCTTGCACGGCGATGGCGGCGCGACGGTCAATCAATTCTTGATGCAATTCACCGCCGACCTCAACAGCGTCGCGTTGCACGTGGCCACGATGCCGGATTGTTCGCCGCTGGGCGCGACGCTCGCGGGGATGCTGGGTGCGGGCGTGTATCGTTCGCTGGATGAGTTATCCGCCCTGCCGCGGGAAGAGGTCGTTTATCAACCAACGATGCCCGCGGGACAGGCCGGGAAGTTTTATGCGGGCTGGCAACGCGCCGTGCGGCAAACCCTGGCGGGACGAGAATGAACCATCCGACTAGAACCAGGCATTGTCTCTGTAGCCACCAACGTGAAGCTCCCCGGCGCAAGGCCGGGGCATCCGTCCAAACCATTCCGCGACGGAGTTACATGTGTGATAAGCGATTGGTGATATGGCTTTGGTTATTGGTTGTGCTGAGTGGATTGACGGGTTGCAGGCTTTGGACGGTTCGCCCCATTGGTTGGAAAGAGAAAAAAACAGCCGTGGCGACGCAGGCCTTCGATGCCGCCGGATATGTGGATTCGATCTGGGCAAGCAAAGTGGCGCCGGCCGTGACCGGGAAAGCGGTCGAGCTGGCGACGCTGCTGGCCGCGCTGGAGGCCGATGCGGATGCGGCGAAAACGCTATACGGCGTGCGCGAAGGCGACGGCCCCGTGCATTTCGTGGTGAAAGGCGAAGGCGTTGTCGCGCGCGTTGACAGCGCTTCGCCGCATCGCACGCTGGCGATTCGGTTGTCGAAATATACGGGCAAAACCGAAGTCAGCATGCAGATCGGCCCCGTGTTTCGCGGGACCGCGCTGCGCGATGCGGTGGGCTTCATCCGGTTCAATGAATTCGTCAACCAGCTTCAATATGCCGAGGTGTCCACGAAGCTCCATGACCGCGTCTTTGCTACCGTTGTGCCGGCGCTCGACGCGGCCGCCGCGCCCGGCAAATCCCTTTCTTTTTACGGCGTCTTCACGTTGAATGAGCGCGGAACAATCATGCTGACGCCCGTGAAACTCGCCGTGGGAGGCAAGGAGGGAGGCAAGGATTGATGAGCGAGGCCGCCCCGGAAATCATCCTGCGCGCGGAAGGGATCACGAAAGTGTTTTCGGGCACGATCGCGCTCCGGCAGGTTGACTTCAACGTCTATCGCGGCAAGGTCAACGTGCTGATCGGCGAAAACGGCGCGGGCAAATCCACGCTCATGAAAATCCTCGCCGGGGTCGAGCAACCGACCGCGGGCCGGCTGGTCTTGAATGGACAGCCGGTGCAATTCAACGGCCCGCAAGCCGCCACCGCGCATGGCATCGGCATCATTTATCAGGAACTGAATCTCTTTCCCAACCTGAGCGTGGCCGCGAATATTTTCATGGCGCGCGAAATAAAGACTGGCGGCCTGTTCATTGACGAATCGGCGCAGGAACAACGCGCCGCCGCGCTTTTGCGGCGATTCGAGCAACCGATTGATCCGCGCGCGCTGGTCGGCGATTTGCGCCTGGGCCATCAGCAAATCGTCGAAATCGCCAAAGCGCTCTCGCAAAACGTCCGCATCCTGATTATGGACGAGCCGACTTCGGCGTTGAGCAACAGCGAAGTGGCCGCGCTCTTTCGCGTGATCGAAGAACTGAAAAAGCAGGGCGTTTCGATCATTTACATTTCGCACAAGCTGGAGGAGCTGTTGCAGATCGGCGATGTCGTGACGGTGTTGCGCGACGGCCGGTTGATTGCCGAATCGCCGGCGGCCGAGATCACGACGGACCGGATCGTCGAGCAGATGGTGGGGCGCAACACGGGAATCTTTTTTCATCACCGGGAACACGAGCGCGGCGGCGAACTGTTGCGCGTCGAACACCTGACGCTGCGCGGCCCGAGGGGCGGCGAACCGGTTTTGCAGGACATTTCGTTTACGCTCGGCGCCGGAGAAATTCTGGGGATTTACGGATTGATGGGCGCCGGACGAACGGAACTGTTCGAATGTTTGATCGGCCTTCGCGCTGAGTATGAAGGCGAATTGTTGTTGGATGGAAAACCTGTCGCCGGCGGCGCCGTCGCGGATCGCATTGCACAGGGAATGATGCTCGTGCCCGAAGACCGGCGGCAGCAGGGGCTGGTGCAAACGCTTTCCGTCGCCGGCAACATCACGCTGGCGAATTTAGCGAAACTCACAAAAAGATGGTTTCTTCCGATGCCGATTTCGGAACGGTTGCGTGCGTGGCGCACCGTCCGCCAGGAAGGATTTTTTCTCTCTGCGCAACGGGAAGCGAGCGAGGTCGCGCGCCTGGTTGGCGAACTCGCGATTAAAACTTCGGCGCCGCAACAATTGATTGGCAGCCTGAGCGGGGGCAATCAGCAAAAAGTCGTTGTGGCGAAGGCCCTGCTGACCGATCCCAAAGTGTTATTGCTGGATGAACCGACGCGCGGGATTGATGTCGGCGCGAAAGCGGACATGTTCGAGATTATGAACCGGCTGGCGACGCAAGGCCTGGGCATCGTGTTTATTTCGTCGGAACTCCTGGCACTGCTGGCCATGGCGGATCGGATTCTGGTGATGTCGAAAGGGAAAATCACGGGCGAATTCGACCGCGCGGATGCGACGGAAGCCGCGTTGGTCACGGCGTCCGGCATCGGGCACGGCGCACAACAGAAAGGCGCTTATGCGTGAAGTAGATCCAGCGCCGGTTTCGCAAATCGAATCGGCTTCACGTCGCAAGGTACGTCTGCGCGAATTGTTGTTTCAGTTGCGCGCCCTCATCGCATTGATTTTGCTGATTTCAATTTTCGCCACGTTATCGCCGGCCTTTTTGACGACGGGGAATTTGCTCATCCTGGCCAAACACGTGGCGATCAACGCCATTCTGGCGATCGGCATGACGTTCGTGATTTTATCGGGCGGCATTGATCTTTCGGTCGGTTCCATTGTCGGTCTGGCGGCGATGATCGCGGGCGGGCTGATCCATCAGGGGCTGGCGCTGCCGATGTTCGGCGTGGTCGTGTATTTCAACATCTGGCTGGTGATGCTCATCACGCTGCTCGCGGGTGTGCTGGTCGGCGGCTTGAATGGCTGGCTGATTACGAAATTCCGGCTCGCGCCGTTTATCGTCACGCTGGGCGTGATGTACGTCGCGCGCGGGCTGGCGTTATTGCGCTCGAATGGCGCGACGTTTCCGAACCTGGTGGGCGATCCTGAACTGGGCAACACGGGCTTTCAACTGCTCGGCTCCGGTCTCCTGCTCGGCATTCCCGTGCCGATCTGGCTCATGATTTTGCTCGGCGTGATTGGGATCGTCATCGCCAATAAAACTCCGTTCGGCCGTAAGGTGTATGCCATCGGCGGCAATGAACGCGCCGCCGAATTGTCAGGCATTCGCGTCAACCGCATCAAATTGTCGGTGTATTTGATTTCGGGCTTTTGCGCCGCATTGACGGGCTTGATTATCGCCTCGCAATTGCTGGCGGCGCACCCGGCGACGGGCGAATCGTTTGAACTGAACGCCATCGCCGCGGTCGTGCTGGGCGGCACGTCGCTTTCCGGCGGCCGGGGCGCCGTCGGCGGCACACTGATCGGCGCCTTTGTCATCGGCGTGCTCAGCGACGGCCTGGTTTTACTGGGCGTTTCGGAGTTCTGGCAAATCGTCATCAAAGGCATCGTGATTATTCTGGCGGTGGTCGTGGATCATCTGCAACAACGATTGAAACGATAGGCTTCGATCATCGTTTCGGCCACCAGACAGAAAAATGTAAGACAGAAAAATAAAGAGACGCCATTTTTCTGTCTCACATTTTTCTGTCTGGTCGGTCCGGAGTGGCCGAAACGATGATCGAAGCCAAACGATAGGAAATGCTCGTTATGACTCGTACCCTCTCTTGTCTATCCATTCTGCTGCTCGCGGTTTCGTTCTTCGGTTGCGGGCAGCCGGCGAACCAGCCGGCATCGTCCGGCAAAAAACTCATCGTCATCATCACGCCGCCGCACGATAACCCGTTTTTCAAAGCCGAGGCCGAAACCGCCGAGGCGCGCGCGAAAGAACTCGGCTATGAAACGATGGTGTTGACGCACGGGGGCGACGCCAGCCGGCAGGATCAGTTGGTGGATACCGCGATTGCGCAACGCGCCGCCGCGATCATTCTGGACAACGCGGGCGCGGACGCTTCGATCGCCGCCGTGCAAAAAGCCCGGCAGGCGGGCATTCCGAGTTTCCTGATTGACCGCGAAATCAATGCGACCGGCGTCGCGGCGTCGCAGATTGTTTCGAACAACTATCAGGGCGCGACACTCGGCGCGGAAAAATTCGTAGAGCTGATGGGCGATAAAGGCAACTACGTCGAACTCACCGGCAAGGAATCCGACACGAACGCGGGTATTCGCTCCAAAGGCTATCACGACGTGCTCGACCGATATCCGGGGCTGAAAATGGTCGCGCAGCAAAGCGCCAACTGGAGCCAGACCGAGGCGTACGCGAAGATGGAAACGATCTTGCAATCGCACCCCGGCATCAAAGGCGTGATCGCGGGGAACGATACGATGGCGCTGGGCGCGGCGGCGGCGCTGAAAGCCGCCGGCAAAAAAGATGTGATCGTCGTGGGCTTCGACGGCAGCCCGGATGCGATCGCGGCGATCAAGGCCGGTGAGATCAAAGCCACGGTGTTGCAACCCGCCGCTCGCATCGCGCGGATGGCGGCCGAACAGGCGGACAAGCACATCAAAGGCGGCGCATCCGGCGCGTCCGAAAAACAGTCCATTGATTGCGAACTGGTCACGCGCGAAAACGCCGATCAATTCGGTTTGTTTGGACGCAAATAACGCGCGGCGCGCAATGCGGAACCTATTTTCCGATGAGGCGCTGGCGTGGCTGAAGCAGCGGAATGATGTACGACACGGTCTACGAAAAGAATCGTGCGTTGTATTACGCCAACGTAACCGAGCTGGATTACGAGATCGGGCGCGTGTTGAAGGCGTTGGATGATGCGGCGGTGAGCGAGCAGACCTTTGTGCTGTTCACGAGCGACAACGGACCGGAAGTGCTCAACCGTAAATCATTCACTGCGCGCTCGTATGGCACGGCAGGCGACTTGCGCGGAATGAAATTGGATTTGTACGAAGGCGGCATCCGCGTGCCGGCCCTGCTGCGTTGGCCGGGCGTCATCATAGATGGCTTCAATTTACAGCCGCTGTTACGCGGGAAAACGCTGAAGCGCGGCACGCCGCTTTATTGGCAATATGACAACGCGCACACGTCGGAGCCGAACGATCTTCCCGTGCCCAAACTGGCGTTGCGCGAGGGCGATTGGAAATTGCTGGCGCACACCGGATTTACCAATTACGAGCTTTACCACCTCAAGTCTGACCCGCGCGAGCGCGTCAACTTAAACTTTCACACGCCGAAACCATCATTGACGCCGCGCTGGCCGAAGCGCGCAAACTGACACTCGCGCCGTTGGCCGTGGCCGTGCTTGACGCGGGCGGACACGTCATCGCCTTCAAACGCGAAGACGGCGCGGGGCTGGTGCGCTTTGACATCGCGTATGGCAAAGCCTGGGGCGCGCTCGGCATGGGCTTCGGCACACGCGAACTCGCGGCGCGGGCGGAAAAGTTTCCGGCGTTCATCACTTCGCTGTATGCCATCAGCCAGGGGCGCGCAGTGCCTTCGCCCGGTGGCGTGCTGGTTTTGGATAAAGACGGCGACGTGATTGGCGCAGTCGGCATTTCGGGCGATACGGGCGACAACGACGAACTGTGCGCGCTCGCGGGCATTGCCGCCGCAGGCTTCCGCGCTGCGCCGGGAAAAATCGAAGGCTGAGTGGTGAAACCGATTCTATGTGGATTCGATCAAGCTGTTGCTGTCGGGCGATGATGCGTTTGCCGAAGGCGCTTCGCAAAATCTGACCTACACCGAAAAAGAAGTCGCGGCGGCAGCGAACGAAGCGCACGCGCGTGGTCTCTGGCTTTCCGGCCACGCGCAATCCGCCGAATCCGTCAAAATCGGGCTGCGCCACGGCTTCCGCATTTTGTATCACTGCTCGCACGCGGACGAAGAAACGCTGGATTTGCTCGAAGCGAAAAAAGACGAAATTTTCGTTGCGCCCGCTGTGGGCTTACGTTACGCGCGGATGTACGAAGCTGAGGCTTTCGGCGTCACGCGCGAAGTGGCCGAAAAGATGGGCGTGTTTGCCGAAGTCGAGCGGATGCAAAAGCTCTATCCTGAAATGCGACGGCGCGGCATTCGCGTGTTGCCCGGCGGCGATTATGGGTTCCCCTACAATCCGGTGGGACGCAATGCGCGCGATCTGGAACTGTTCGTGAAGCTGTTTGGCTACACTGAAAAAGAAGCGCTGGTTGCCTCAACAAAACTGGGCGGCGAATTGATGGGCTTGCCGGTGGGCGTCATCCAACCGGGATGGCTGGCGGATTTATTGCTGGCGCCAGGCGATCCCACGCAGGACGTAACCGTTTTGCAAGAGCCGCGGCGATTGCTGCGGATCATGAAAGACGGTCGTTTCATCAAATGACAAAACAACGGCGCAGGCAGCAAGGATGAGGCGAGCAGCTTTCGCTGTGTGGCGCCTGAAGGCTGCGTTACTCCGTCACGAGCGCGACACGATCACCATTCCACTTAAACTTCCCGTTCAATTTGGCTTGTTGAGTGATGCGCGCGACGTAAGCGGCGACGGCCTCGCCGCGTTCGTTGCGCGGGAGGACTTCCGGCTTTCCTTGCGGCGTAATCCAGCAAGGAATAAAGCCTGCGCGTTGCGCGCCCGTCTGATTTGCTTCGACAAAAGCGATGATGGCGTTTTTGGCTTCGGGGTGAAACGGATAAGTCGGATAGTCGGGATCAGGCTCGAAGCCGAATAACTCGCGGCGGCGTTTGGCCCACGCGAGTCGTTCGGGGCTGGCGTTGTCTTCGATGTTGAGCGCGCGGGTTACCGTCACGAAATTGCCGAGGCCGTGAAAGATCGGCTTGCCTTTATACGTTTCGATGCCGCGCAGGATATGCGCGTGATGGCCGACCACTACATCCGCGCCCGCGTCAATGGCGGCTTTGGCGACCTGGCGTTCATACATTGCGAGCGCGGCGGGCGTATGCGCGATGCCTTTGTGAAAGGCGACGACCAACACGTCCACTTGCGCGCGCAACGTTGCGACATCTGCTTGCATGGCTTCAAGCGAATCGGGTTCTGCAAAGGTGTAAATCGTAGGCGGGCCACCCGGACTGGCGTAATTCAATTCGTAATGCGTGAGGATGTGAACGTAGGCCACGCCCGCTTTCCGGTGCGTCGCCCACGAATCGCGCGGCCCCACGCAGTTATAACCGAGCACGCCGCAGCGCACGCCGTTTCGTGCGATGATCGCAGGCTGTCGCGCTTCGTCGAGGTTCATTCCCGCGCCCGTCGCGACGATGGATTCAGCGCGCAAGGCGGCGATGGTGTCGGCTACGCCCGCCGCGCCCTGATCGAACATGTGATTGCCCGCGAGTGTGGCGACGTGAAAGTTCGCGCGGGCGAGCGCGGCCAGATGGTCCGGGTTGGCAGGCGGCGCCGGGACATCGGAGGATTGTTCAATGCCGCGCGTGGTGTGTGGGACTTCGACGTGGCCGATGACGAAGTCGGCGCTTTGCAGAGCGGCGCGCGATAAATCAAAAAACGAGTCGGGGTTGGGTTCGTCGAGAATGAGGTCGCCGACGAGAAAGATGGTCGCGGTTGCATTTGTAGGAATTATGGGAGTCATGGGAGTTATGGGAGCGGTTCAGCGTGAAGGCGTTGTTCGATGAATTGAGTGACGCGGGCGCGCATTTCATCGCCATTCCACATCCTTGCATCCACCATATCCGTCCAGAGTTGCAGCGTCGGGATGCCCGCGGCTTCGAGCGCGCGGGCGGTGAAATACGTGCCGGTCGCCGAAGGGCGCGAACCGCTCGGCACGAGCAGCAGCGCGCCGTCAATCCGATGCCGCCGCGCCTGTTCGACAATCCATTCATTGACCCACGGCGGATTGTGCAGTTGTTCGTTCATACTCACGACCCGGCTCGCCAGCGCGCGCAAAGGGTCCGCGTCAGCGCCGTAACGAATGTAACCATCCGGCCCGAAGGCCAGATACATTGACCAGACAAACACCGCGCCGTGGCTTTCTTCAAAAGCCGTATAAAACGCCGTGTCGTGCCACAGCCCCGCGCCCACCCACATCAATCGCAAGCGTTCGTTGGGCACGGCGGCGATGCCTTGTGCGATACGCTGTTTGACTTCATCGCGGAAGGCGAGCGCGTGATTGACCGCCCACGCGCTGCCGCGATGCCATTGAGTAGTCATCACGTTCCGCACCTGTTCGTTCATCCGCACCGGCGTTTGCGGCGCGGCGCAAATCAGATCGCGCACTTCTTCAAAATACTCTTCCTGCTGATTGACCGCCGCCATCAACGCGCGCAGCCGTTCGAGGTCGAAGCGGCGTCCGGTGGTTTCTTCAATCTTGCCGATCAAGTGGCGTAGCTCTTCGACCATGAAATCGAGGCGATGCGCTTCATATAATTCTTCCCAGCGATGGCGGCTGAGCTCCCACCAGCGCGGCGGCAAATGCGTGGCGCCCGTGTTGTCGAGCGTGACGAACGGCGCGTTGAAAGCCTGCGCCCACAGCGCAAACACACGCTGCACGCAATCGCAGGTCAACCGCGCCGCCAGCAGCGCCGGTCGCGGCAAGCCACCCCAGGGCGCGGTCGCCGGATCGTTCGCCAGCGTACAGGCCAGTCCCAGCGAGCAATAGCGGCACAGCCCATCGTGAAAGCCCCGCGCGTTGAGCGTGTCGAGATAGCGCGCCGACAACTGTTTGGCCGCGATCACCGCCGCCCACCATTGATTGCTGACGACGGGCACATCCATCACGCTGAACAGTTCCAGCGGCATGTCGGCCTGCACAATCGCGTAAGGCTGATGATCGGTGAAGACGTCCTGCCGCAGCCCGGCGAACCAGGCTTTCTGGTGTTCGGCGGCGGCGCGCGTGCTTTCGAGTTGTTTGTCGGCGCGTTCAGCCATTTCGTGATGTTCTTGTCAGATCAACGATGAAGGCCGCGATCTGTTCGCGCAACGAAGCAGAGGTCGTTGCTTCACTGACTTCTTCGCGTATCAGCAAATGCGCGACGCCCCGTTCCTCCAAAAACTTTTTCTGTCGCGGATAGTCCCAGCCACGAATGTCATCTTCCGGCGGCAGGTAAAACACGACGCCGTCAATCCCGCGCAACGCCTCACGCTCGAACCACGCATCCGCCACCTCAGCGGGGAACATACGCGGGCTGTCAGCGTCGCGGTAATACTTGCGAAAGAGGCAGGCGAGCAGGTCTTTGCCCAATGCGATGTCGCGTCCGGCGGCGCGTGCGCCGTGCCAGTCGTCTTCGGCTACGACAATTGCGCCGTGTGATTCCAGCGCGTGATGCAAATGCGGATGATCGAGCGCCGCGCCTTTGATGAGCAGGCGCGGGCCATTGAGTGACGGAGCTTCTTTCAATTCTTTGACGGCTTGCGTGGCGAGTGCGGCAAAGGCCGCGCGATCCATGAAATTCCACGCGCCGATCAATGCCATCGCTTCCGCGCCGCTGAGTCTGGGTTTCGCGCGGCGGCGCAAGCGCAACAATTGACGAATGGCGGCGCGCGCCGCGTTGGATTCGTTGATGGCCGCGGTCAGCGATTCATCCGTGATGGGGTGGCCGGTCGTTTCCGCCAAACGTTGCGCCAGATCCTGCGTGCGCGTTCGGCCGTAACGCCCGCTACGCGGCGTGCGTGTGTGCAGCAAATCATAAAGCTGTGTCGGCGGTATCTTCGTGCAGCCTTGCCGCGCGGCTTCGCGCAGGTAAAGAAACAGTTTGTAGTGCTGCTCTGACGTGCGCGGCGCAATCAACAATTTCAGAAACGACCAGTCGCCCGCCAGCGCGCGGTCAAACGTCACGCGAATCGAATGATCGAAGACCGGCTCCATCCATTCATCGGCGAGCGGCGTCGCGGCGCCTTGCGGATTGACCAGCGCTGGCGCGGCTCCGGCGGCGCGAATCAACTCATAAGGAACCGTATTGGCCGTGAAGCCGATGACGGGCGCGCCGGCGCGATGTTGTTCCATCGCCCAAGCCGTGCGGTTTTCGTAATGCCAGCGCAATCGCTCGCGCGCCGTGTTCATAATGCCAGCTCCTGCAATAGCCCCGCGCGTTCGGCTTCTTCCGCTTGGCAATGCCGCGCCAGTTGGCCAAGTTTCATCACGGCGATTTGGTCGGCGACGGCCAGGCTCAAATCGAGGTTTTGTTCGACCATCAGGATAGTCGTGCCGCGCCGCTGGCGTTCGTTGCGCAACACATCGCAAACGTGCTGTACCAGCGCCGGTTGCAAACCACCGCTGATTTCATCCAGCACGAGCAGTTTCGGCTCAGCCAGCAAGGCGCGCGCGAGCAACAGCATTTTTTGTTCGCCGCCGCTGAGCGTGCCCGCGCGTTGCGACAACCGTTCGTTGAGGCGGGGAAAGGCGTCCATCATTTCCTTCCAACGCGCTGACGAACGCGATTGGCCGAGCGTGCTGCTGCGCAGATTTTCTGCGACGGTCAGGTCGCCGAAGAGCGATTCTTCCTGCGGCGCGTAAGCGATGCCCCGTCGCACAATCTGAAACGTGGGCCAACCCGACACCTCCACGCCATCCATCCGCACCGCGCCGCTGACTGTGCGCAAATAGCCGAGCAGCGCGCGCAGCAACGTCGTCTTGCCCATGCCGTTGCGCCCGACGATGGCGAGCGCCGCGCCTTGCGCCAGTGTGAACGTCACGTTGCGCACAACAATTGTCAGGCCGTAGCCGCCGGATAAATTTTCGACCGCCAGTTGCATCGCTTATTCGATTTCTTCCCAAACCAGGCGCTCGAAGCCGAGCGCGACGATGGCGAACACGCGCAGCCGCAAATCCTGTCCATAGCGTGCGCGCAATTCGCGCAAGTAATCCGCCGTTTGCGCGCGCGCTTCGGCGAGCCTGGCTTGCATTTGCGGCAAGGCAGCTAATTGTTCGCGGCTCAACGCGCGCGCCTCCGCGCCGCTCAGATTCGCATCGCCCAGCCTGACGAATTTGAATTCGAGCAACAGATCGTGAATGCCGTATTGCCGGTTTTCGGGCCGCACGATCATCGTCAGGTCGGCGTAACGGCGTCCCGTCGTCGTCTCCGAATCCATCACGTAAAGCCGATCATCGAACAGCAGCGTGAGAAAGGCCGTCTTTACGGTCAATTCGTTTGCCTGTAAATAATCGCGATTGTCGAAGACTTTGAAATAGCGCTGCTCGACGAAATCGCACACGGGTTGCAGGTCGGCAGTCTGAAAAAACGTTTTCGCCAGTCCGCGCGCCTCGTCTTTTTCCGCCTGCGGCAAGAGCATGGCTTGCAAGCGTTCGAGGTAAAGTTTGCGCATCACCAGATTGGGAATGCGCAAGCGCAACTCGCCCAGCGCGCCGCGTCCGGCCAGCGTCAGCACGCCGAAGAAATAGAGCAGCGAGGCCATGAACTGCTGATCCTTCGTCACGGTCAGCAAGTCTTCGATGCCGAAACGGTCGGCCAGCGCCGGCACGGTTAAATCGGGGTTGTCTTCGAGCGCCTTGATGATGACTTCCGGGCCACCGGGCAGCGCGGCGACGTAACTCAATTTGCCGCGATCCATCGCCAGATTAGCGTCGAGCATATTCAGGGGCGGCTGGCATTGTTGTTGATAGTGATCGAGAAAATAGAGCGCCAGCGTGGGGTTATAGAGCAACTCGCCCGGTTCGTGGCTGAAGCAGTAGCCGTTGTAAAACAGCCGCATCTGCGCCAGCACGTCTTCGGTGGCGTCTGATGACAGGCCGCACGCGGCGACGACTTGCGCGGCGGCCTGACGGAGTTCGGCTTCGGTGAAGCCGCATAAGGCCTGATAGCGCGGATTGAGATAGATGCTTTTCGCCACGTTGTAACCGCTCGTCATGTCGCTCAGCACAATCGGCGAAACGCCGGTGATGAAAACGCGATCAAGTCCCCAGCCTGCCGCTGCCGCTTTGACCGTTTTGAAGACCGCCTTCAACGCGCCTTCGCCGCGCAGCAAGCTGTCGTAATTCGCGCGTCCTGCCGTTTGCCCGCCCATCAGAATTTCGTTGGCGAAGTTGTCGTATTCGTCAATCAGCAGGTAGAGCCGATGTGGCGTAAGTTTGACCGCGCCCAGCAACGATTGAAACGAAGCCATCGCATTGCCGGGATCAATGGCAATCGGGCGCGGCAACCACGCCTGATAGTATTCGCCGAAGCCACGAATCTGCTGGTTGATGTGACTGTGCAGCGCATCGCGCACTTGTTGCGGTCCGCCGCCCGGCTCGACGGCGGAAAAATCCCACTTCAGCACGAAGTATTGATTGTGTTTCGGGGTCGGGTTTTGTCCGATGGCGAGATTGCCGAACAGCCGCGCGAACTCATCCGCCTTCGCCAGGTCGTAGTAATTCTCCAACGTCGAAAGCAGCAGGCTTTTGCCGAAGCGGCGCGGGCGCAGAAAGAGCAAATGCTTGCCGCTGTCTTCTTCGATGTCGCGGATGAGCGCCGTGCGGTCTACATAAAAATAGTCTTCGGTTCTAAGTTGATAAAAATCGGCGATGCCATAAGGGAATTTCATATTCTGCTTCTCCTTGCTGTTCCTGTTATACGCCAAAAAGGCTGCGGCGTCAGTACAGCAAGCGTGCTTCAATCCGTTTGGCTTACGCCTACATAAGCCTCGCGCACGACCTGCGAATGCGCGACGACCTCCGGCGGTCCGCATTCGATCACGCGCCCGTCGTGCAGCACGGCGATGCGGTCGGCGATGCGCAACACGAAATCCAGATCGTGTTCGATCAAGATCACCGTCACGCCTGCGTCGCGCGCCAGATGCCGGATGACTTCGCCGATTTTGGCGCGTTCGTTCGTCGTCAAGCCAGCCGTCGGCTCATCGAGCAACAAGACTTCAGGTTTGTTCGCGATCGCAGTCGCAAGATCAAGCCCCTGTTTCAATCCGTGCGCCAGTTCGCGCGCGGGACGGTGCAGATGTTCCTGCAAACCCGCGACGGCGAAGAGACGCAAGACGGAAGGCGGAACTTCGACAAATTTACTGCGACTGCGAAACGAGGGCAGCTTACCGCGCCGCGTGGCGAGAATCATCGTCTCCGCCGCCGTCAACGCCGGAAAGAGCGCGGGCGTTTGAAATTTGCGCCCCAAGCCTGCGCGCACTAACCGAAATGGCGCCGAGCCTTTTTGTGAAATGGGTTGGGCGAGCGTTAGTTCGATTTCGCCTGTGTGTCCCATGCGCCCGTCGGTCAGAATGTTCAGCAACGTGGATTTGCCCGCGCCGTTGGGGCCGACGATGCAAAGCAACTCGCCTTGTCGCACCGCGAGATCAATGCCGCGCAGCACTTTCAACGCGCCGTAAGCGAATTGCACGTCGCGAAATTCAATGGCAGTTCGGGGAATGCGAGGGGCTTGCGTTTTGCCATTGGACGTCTCCACAAGGTTCAAGTCGTTCACGCTCTCCGCACTGCTGCCCGGCAAGCGCTTCAGCAACCGTCCCAACGGCGCAATGATTCCTTCCGGCGCCAGGACGACGACGGCGACAAACAATGCGCCCAACAACAATTGCCACTGAAACGGAAAGCGTTGGTTCAGTTGTGGACCGATCAGGTTGATGACGATAGCGCCGAGCGCGGGGCCGATGATCGTGCCGCGTCCGCCGATGGCTACCCAGACTAAAATTTCGGTGGCGAACAGAAATCCGAAGAGCGGCGCGGACACCAAACCAAAAATCGTCGCGTACAACCCACCCGCGAACGCCGCCAACGCCGCGCCCAGTGCGAAGACCAGGATCTTGACGAGATTCACATCGTAGCCGA
>Ga0187893_10006019_pt1 | contig 21125 bp, 15 predicted proteins | sample MA1701074metaG_FD_139574 | JGI IMG/M metagenome (GOLD analysis project Ga0187893, IMG submission 139574) | White microbial mat communities from a basaltic lava cave in the Kipuka Kanohina Cave System on the Island of Hawaii, USA - MA170107-4 metaG ...
ACGGGTTCGAATCCCGTTAGCGCTACCAATCTCAAAACGAGTTGGACTTCTCTAACCGGCTCACGCCCGAAACAGAACGGCCAGCGGTGGTCTTCCTCCATCACAAACGTCTAATATAATATAGCCAGCGGTTCGAGTATGAAGCGAACACTCTTTCTCCTGACGTTTGCCGCCGGGATCTGCATGGCGCAGCAGGCCACACCGAAACCTCCGCAGAACCATCCACTGCCCAAACCCGTCGACCGGCGGCAGCAGGCCTCGCGGCTAACCTCGGAAGTCGTTGGTGAAAGTCTGGCCGTGAAAGCCGCCCCCGTTGGCCGCCGGAACTTTATTGATAATTTCATCTTCTCCAAGATGGAGAAAGACGGAGTTCTCCACGCCCCGCTCGCCACCGATGAGGAATTCTTCCGGCGCGTGCATATCGATTTGACCGGGCGCATCCCGCCACCCGGCGATCTGGATAAGTTTCTCTCCTCAAACGAGCCGGATAAGCGCGACAAGCTCATCGACGCCCTCGTCGGATCCAAAGCCTACAAGGCTAAATGGACCTACTGGTTCGGCGACCTGGCAATGGCCGCCGCCAATCGCATCGGCAACGAAGGAAAAAACGTCTTCTATAGATGGGTCTACGACAACATCCATCTGAACCGTCCCTGGAACGAGTTTGTCTCGGACCTAATCACCGCCAACGCGGTCAGCAACTGGTATGTCGGACCATCCGGCTATGTGGCGCGCTGGGTTGTGATCGGCGTCAAGTGCGATGATAACGTGCACGAGGACACCGCCGATGAGCTGGCGATTCACACCACCAAGCATTTTCTCGGAATCGATCTCAGTTGCGTGTCCTGCCACGACGGCGCGCGGCACCTGGAAAAAATCAATGTCTGGCTGGCCGAGCGAAAGCGCGAGCAGCTTTGGAAAATGGCCGCCTTCTTCGGGGGAACCCGGGTGCTGCGCCGCACCGAAGTCGCCACGACACAGGACGAATACTCGATAGACGACAGAGGCCCCGGTTACGACGCCGGCGCGCGCACCGTCGTCCGTGTTCCACGCAAGGGTAAGGGAATGCTGGAGCCGGAGTTTGTCTTGACGGGTGAAAAGCCCGACATGACACGCCCGCTGCGCCCGCAATACGCCCGCATGCTTACATCGCATCCGCAATTTGCGCGCGCCACCGTGAACCGCTTCTGGGCCGAAATGATGGGAGTCGGCATCGTCGATCCGCCTTCGGATTTCGATCTCGCCCGGCTCGATACCCAAAAGCCTCCGCAGGCGCCTTGGAGCATTCAACCTTCGCATCCGGAGCTGCTCGAAGAGCTCGCCAAGGATTTCCGCGATAACGGCTACGATGTTCAGCGGCTGCTCAAGTTAATCGCCAAGTCCAGCGCCTATCAACTTTCCTCCAAGTACCCGGGCGAGTGGAAGGATTCCTATGCGAAGTACCACGCGCGCAAATTCGCCCGGCGCCTCACTTCGGAAGAGTTGTACGACTCCATCGTAACCGCCACGAACCAGTTCACGAATATTCATGTTCGGGGCACCGATGTGCAAGCCCGCTTTGCCACCGAAACACGCTCACCGGAGGACTTCAAATATAACGGCCTGAAGGATATCGTCTTTTTCCTGGAATCCTTCGGACAGAACAACCGCGAGTTTTCCGAACGCAAGCCGGGAGGCACCATTACACAGGCCGTTTTATTGATGAACAGCCCATGGGTAATGAGGCAGGTGAAAGCCAACCCGGGAAGCTTTCTGGCGCAGTTGCTCGACTCAGCCGCATCGACGGAGGAGAAGATCGCGCGCGTATTTCAGCGCTTCATCGGGCGCACGCCGCAACCGGATGAACTGGCCATGGCCAAGGATATTGTGCTGACCGGCGGCCGCAAAGGCTATGAAGACTTGCAGTGGCTGATCATGAATAAGCTGGAATTTCTTTTCAATTACTGAAGGGAGGCGACCCGATGCGTAATCTCACCGATACGATGCTCACGCGGCGCGAAGTCTTCCGCATTGGCGGCGTCTCGCTCGGAGCTTACTGGTTTCTGCCTCTATTGAAGCCGCAAAATGTTCGCGCGGCGGCGAAGGTGAATCCGCGCGGCACCGCGCGGTTTTGCATCTTCGTGATGCTCGATGGCGGCCAGAGTCACGTCGATGCCTGGGACCTCAAGGAAGGCAAATGGACGCCGCCGGATTTCGACGTCAAGGAGATCTCGCCCGGATTGAAGTGGCCGGCCGGCCTTTACGGCAGGCTTGGGAAACATCTCGACAAGATCGCTTTGTTGCGTTCCGTGGAAGCTTGGGATAGCGTGCACGGCCGGGCACAATACTACGTACAGGCCGCCCATGCGCTCAATCCCGCCCTGCAAAAAGAAATTCCTCCCATCGGCAGCATCGTCGCCATGGAGCTTGACGGGCAGCGCAAGGAGTCCGATACGCTGCCTCCCTACGTGGCGATGAACGTCACCGAGAGTCAAGCCGGATTGCTCACTTCCGGATTCCTGCCCGCCACGTATTCTCCGTTCCATATCGATACCGCCGTGAGCCTGTCTTCTTATAAGATCGAAGAGGAAAGCAAGAAGGATTTCGAACGGCGCTGGGAGATGCTAAAGCGCTTCGACGCGCGGCTTCGCAACGATACTTCGCTCGCCAACAAGACGTATCGCGATTACAACCATTACTACGAAGGCGCCTACCGGCTGGTCTCCGACCCCCGCGCCCCAAGGCTGTTCGAAGTCACTGCCGAGGATCATAAGCGCTACGGAGGCACTATCACCGGAGACGCCGCCGTCATTGCTCGCAATCTAGTGGAAGCCGATGCGGGAACACGCTTCGTTTTCCTCCAGCAGAACGGCTGGGATCATCATCGCGATATCTACCAGCAGAAGAACCATTACAAGCTCTCCTGGGATTTGGACGCGGCTCTAAGCTCGCTGATCGAAGATCTCGACGGGCGTAAGCGCGGAAAAGGAAAGTCGCTGCTTGATGAGACCCTGATCGTCGTGATGGGTGAGTTCGGGCGCACGCCGGGTAACCTCACCGAAGGTTTGAACGGCCGCGACCACTATCAATATGCCTTCACCGTGCTCACCGCCGGAGGCGGTGTCAAAGGCGGTCAGGTCATCGGCAAGACGGATGAAATCGGCGGAAAGGTTGTCGACTCCGGCTGGAGCGTGAAACGGTCCATCTACATGGAAGATATCGCCACCACGATTTACTCCATGATGGGAGTCGACTGGACGAAGACGATCAAGACCACTCCATCGGGCCGCGAATTCTATTACATCGAGCCATTCGCGACGCAGCAGATTATCGCCAACCGTGAAATTGCACCATTGTTCGGGTAGCGGCTCAGCGGAAATACAGCGTCACTTCGGCCGTACCGGCTTTGTCGTCGATTTTGACCTCCGATCTGGTCTTGCCTAAATTCTCGAAGATCCCTTCCTCGCGGATGTGATTCAAGAAATAGTCCGGGTATTCGGGATTGAATGGCTGGCCTTCCTTGAGGCCCCACATTTTCCGGATAACGGGCTCGGTGAGAATGTCGAGGCCCATAATGTGCATCCGCGAAAACACGTACCGCGGCCCCGGCTCAATCCGCACAACCAGCGCAACCGTCTTCTTCTCATCGTCCACATTACGTTCGGAAGTGGCGGCCGCCTTCAGATATCCGTTGCGCCGGACCAGCGCGCGCATTCGTTCCAGGCCGGCCTTGATTTCGTCGAAGTTGGCGATGTCGCCATTCTTGAGATCCGCCGCTTTGAGAAGCTCGGTGGATTCGGCTGTTTCCGAATCAACGGTAACTTCGCTCAGCGTATAAGTCTCGCCCTCGGAAACGTGGACCGTGACGCGGACGCCGTTCACGTCCACAACCGGCTCGGCCACGATCTTGGGGAACGCGGCGCGAATGCGGCCACGAGCCTCATAAATCGGCCGGATGCTCGCATCGAGAATTTGCCGGAAGCGATCCTCCCTCCACACCGCGCCGATCGCAGCGCCGGCGATGGCGTTTTGCAGTGTAGTGGTCTGGAGCGTATCGTTGCCCTCGAAGCGCACCTCGGCCACGGAAGGCGGCATGCGCGCGGGCTGAAAAACGATTCTCAGGTCGTTGGGCCCATCCGCCGTCACCCTTCCGATGACGGCTTCCCCGGCCAGAGGCTCCAGCAGCTTTGCGTAGCGCCGCAGAATGGGGTCCGTGCCCGGGATCCTGTCGCCGAACAGCGGATCGAGCTTCGCCAGCGCCGACCGCAGCTCCGCATCCGGCTTCGCCAACCGTTCAAACCTTACGGGGAAGGACTGCTGCACTTCGGCCACAATAAAACTCGCCGCGTATCCCGATTTGTCAGCCGCCGGCGCATACTTGTAACCGACCGTCTCAAAGTATCCCGACTCGATTAACAGCTCCCGCGCCGCATCGAATTCCTTTTGCGAAACCATCTGCCCCAGCTTGAGGCCGGAGGCGGCCACGATCTGATCGGCCCGAAGGCTCTTGTTTCCCTCCACGCTCAGTTTCATCAGGGGGAAAACGCGCGGCTGCCCGGACAAATGAAGGGCAATGGCAAGGGACCATAACAGCAACCGCATTTTAGTCGACACGCTCCGGGTTCATTACCGCCAGATATCCAAGGTTGCGGTAAAGCTGTTTGTAATCCAGGCCGAAACCGATCACGAAATGATCGCCGATTTCGAAGCAGCGAAAACCTACGGGCACCTGTACAATGCGACGCGAGGTCCGGTCCAGAAGGGTACAAAGCGCAAGGGAATTAGGGCCGCGCCCCGCCAGGTTCTGCAGCAAGTAGCGGACCGTGAATCCGGTATCGATAATGTCCTCGACCAGCATCACGTCCTCCCCCTCGATGCTATCGTCCAGATCCTTGGCGATGCGCACCGGCCCGTTGGAGCGGCGCGCGTTGGAGAAGCTCGATATGGATAGGAAATCCACTTTTACCGGAATCTCGATCGCGCGGGCAAGCGCGGTGAGGAAGAACACGGATCCTTTCAGCACCCCGATCAGCCTCAGTTCCTTGCCTCGGTACTGTTCGCTGATCTCGGCTGCCACCTCCTTGATCCGCTGCTCGATTTGTTCCTCGGTGAACAGGATTCGTTCCACCCCTTGCGGAAGGGGAATCATACAGTCACGCCTCGCTCGGCCAGCCCGTGTTTAAAGATGAGATTGCGAAAATCCTTTTGATAAAAGACCTGAACGTTGACATGCGGATAAATGGTGCGCAGCAATTTCACTTTGCGGTTCTTCCTGGTGACGTGCGCCTGCTTCATTGTCGTCAGCTCGACGTAGAGGTCGAATTCGGGCAGATAAAAATCCGGGGTGAATGCTTCAAGCACCCGCCCTTCCTTGTCCCATTGAATGGGAAAGCTGCGTGGCTCGTACTCCCAGGCGATGCGGTAGAAATCGAGCAGGTTGGCGAAGATCTCCTCGCTCGGGTTGGCAAAGGGCTTCCGTTTCAGCGACACTCTGCCTGGCGGCCGGATGCCGAAGCGGGCCAGTTGCAAGCGCGTTTGAAACTGGATCTGGGCCTCGGCGGCTTGAGACAGAATCGGCTCCTCGATCATCGCCCTCCCAATGGCGGCCTGCTCGACCAGCGCGACAACGTGCTCGGTGTCGAGCTGCTCCATGTTCATAACCAAGTCGAAGTGGGAGGGAATGAGCGTCGTCCGGCCGAAGCGCTTCTTTCGGGCCTCTTTGAGCTGGCGTTCGAGTTGGCGAAGCAGTTTTTGGGCCGTGGGCCGGTCGAGGCGGTTTTCGAGCATCAACATCCCGACGCGCCTCTGCTCGCCCGCGACCAGATGACAGCGCAGCAAACCGGGCAACTGGCTCAATGCCCGTTCGACGCACGGCACAGCTATCACGAGAGGATACTGGGCGCCCAGATGCGCTATCAGCGAAGTGACCACCGCCGCCCACGCCTTGTCGGGAATGGAAGCTTCCGAGCCGAACTCTTCGGCGATCAACTCGCGCAGCCTGGCTTCCGTCACCAGCTCGAAGCCAAGCCGCTGTGACGCCAATCGCGCCACTTCCTCCACGCGACAGCCGGGCTCTCCGGTAATCGTGAGAAACCCCATCTAGGGGACATAATAACAAGGAGCGGGCAGAAAACCGAATGCGAGTCACTGGAAACCCGAATCAAGAGGTTGTCGGCGTCGATGTCGGAGGCACGAAAATCGCCGCCGGACTCGTCAACGGAGCGGCCGCGGTGCTCCGTTCCACACAACGCCCGGCACTTGCGGGCGAACCGCTTCGAACCTCTCTTGATCAAGTCTACGCCGCTATTCAGGAATGCTTTACTCCTGAAGTGGCCGCAATCGGGATCTGCGCGCCGGGGCCGCTGAATCCGATAACAGGCGTCGTCCTCAATCCGCCGAATCTGCCTTATTGGCGCAACGTCCCGCTGGCCAGGCTGGTGAGCGAGCGATTCGGCGTTGCTTGCCGCCTTGAGAACGACGCCAATGCGGCCGGTCTGGCGGAAACGATGTTCGGGGCGGCGCAAGGCTTTGACAGCGTCCTCTACGTAACCCTGAGCACGGGCATCGGCACGGGGATCATTCTGAACGGAAGAATCTACCACGGCAAGAACGGGGCCGCAGCCGAAGGCGGCCACGTCACCATCGACTACCGCAGTAAGTCCGTGTGCAACTGCGGGGTGCCCGGCTGCATCGAGGCGCTGGCTTCCGGCACGGCGATTGCTTCCCGGGCGGGGATCTCCGCAGAGCGGATCGGCGCCGCCATCCGGGCCGGGGAACCAACCGCGCTCCACCTTCTCGATGAAACAGCCGGCATGTTGAGTGCCTGGATGGGTAGCCTCATCAGCCTGCTCGATCCCGAGATTATTGTAATCGGCGGGGGCGTGGCTCGCATCGGCGAGCCGTTGTTCCGGCTGCTGCGGGAACGCGTCCCCTCCCGCACGATCAACCAGTTCGCCGGCCAGACTCCCATCGTACCGGCTGCCCTTGCGGAAGACGTCGGCGTGCTGGGAGCGGCCGCGGTTGCGCTCGGGACACAAATAGCCTAAAAAGAGTGTTCAGGGGTAATGCCGGGATCACAGAGGTTTCTCGCCGCCGCGCTGGCAGCAGGTTTCATCGCTGCGCTGATCGGCTGCCGCTCCGTGATCGACCGTAATAAAACGTATCGCATCGGCACTGACAACTCCCTCCCTTACCATGCCTTGAACGAGCAAGGCCGGCCGGAGGGCTTTGCCGTGGATGTCCTTGAAGCCGCCGCCCGAAGGGCCGGTGTGCGCCTCGAATGGGTTCTGGCGACGGAAGGGCCAGGGCCGGCTATTAACTCAGGAGCGGTTGATTTGTGGCCCGCGGTGGGGCCGGCCGTCACCCAGAGAAGCCCTTCCGCGCATTTGACGGCGCCCTGGATCCGCAACTCATATGCACTGGTTGCCCGGCGCGACCTCAAGGGCGGCTTCGGTGAGATTCGTACTATCGCAACCGGACCGTTTCTCATGCCCCAAAGGGTCGCCTCACTGCTGCTGGCTCATGCCGGGCAGGTTGTTTTTCCCAGCCGCGACGAGGCCTGGCGTGCAGTTTGCGAAAACAAAGTCGATGGCGCCATTCTTGAGATTCGCGTGATTCAATTTTTTTCCATTCAGCCGCCGGGCGGATGCAGCGAGCAGCCATTGCGCGTTACAGGCCTCGATTACCCGGGTTCGAATCTTTCCATCGCGGCGCCGCCTAAGTCGGCCGCCGTAGCCGATGCGCTGCGCGACGAGATCGAAAAGATGGTCGAGAGCCGGGAACTCAGCGCGATCCTGGAGCCCTGGGCTTATTACAACGCCGACGATGCGCAGTTGATATACCGCGAAAACCTGAATCGCCGCAACACGTTGCTTGCCTATATCATTGCCGGCGTTCTTCTTGCGGCCGGCGTCCTGAGCGCCCTTCAATGGCGCAGGAATCACCTGCTTTCCAAAGCTGCCGTGGATGCCGAACAGCGGCTTAAGAGGATCCTTTCGAGCATACAGGAAGTCGTCTGGTCTTACTCGCTTTCCGATCAGAAACTCTCCTACGTCAGCTCCGCGGTCGAAGCGGTCTATGGGTGCACACGGGAAGAAAGCGGTGGGAAATCGCCCCCTTGGCGTGAATGGATTCATCCGGAAGATCGCGACAGCTTCGAGAAGACGTTTCGGCGAGCCGCCGCCGGCGACGCCGTCTCCATTGAATACCGGATCCGCTCGCCCCAGCGGCCCCAGCCGCGTTGGATTCTGGAACGGCTGACTCCCGTGATCGATTCCTCTGGCGCCGTAACCCGCATCGATGCCGCCGCCATGGATGTCACTGCCAGGATGGAAGCGGAGCTGGCTCGAAAAGCCGGCGAGGAGCGCTTTCGCAAGTTGATCGAAAAGGGAACCGACGTCATTGCCCTGGCGGACGCGGAAGGACGGATTGTGTTTATCAGCCCGTCTGTGGCGGATTTCATTGGCTACAATCACGAGGAAATGAGCGGTTTGCCCGTGCTGCAATGCATCCTGCCGGAGGACGTCCAGGCTCACCAGAGCGAAATTCAGAGCGTCTTTCGCACACCGGGAGCTTACGCCAACCTCGAGCTACGTGTCCGGCACAAGGATGGATCGATCCGAATCGCTGAATGCAGATTCCGGAATTTGACCAATATCGAAGGCGTTGGAGGCATCGTGGTTAACTCGCGCGATATCACCGAACGCCGCCAGGCCGAACAGGACAAGGGACGCCTGATCGACGAGTTGGAGGCCCGCAACGCCGAGCTGGAGCGCTTCGCTTACACTGTTTCCCACGACCTGAAAAGCCCGCTCATCACGATTCGGGGTTATCTCGGCTTCATCGAAGAAGCGGCCGAAAAAGGCGACATGGAACAGTGCAGGGCGGATCTTACCCGCCTGCGCCATGCCAGCGGGAAGATGGAGCGGATGCTCGGCGAGCTGCTCGAGTTGTCCCGCGTAGGATTGGTCGCTCATCCTAAAGAAAAGGTTTCCTTCTCGAAGCTGGCCCGTGAGGCGGCTGCTCTGCTGAAGGGTGAGTTGGATGCGTCGAACGCCCGGTTGGAGATCGACGCGGCGATGCCGGATGTCTTCGTCGATCCAGGCCGCATCGTGCAGGTGCTTCAAAACCTCATCGAAAACGCGGTCAAGTTCAGCGAATCGAAACCCGTTATCAAAATCGGCGTCGGCGATGACGATGTTACACCGGTCTTCTTCGTCAAAGACAACGGAATCGGCATCGAGCCGCAATATCATTCCCGGATTTTCGAGCTCTTTGAAAAGCTTGATCCGCAAAGCGAAGGTACAGGAATCGGTTTGTCGTTGGTTCGCCGAATTATCGAGATGCATGGCGGCAAAATCTGGGTAGAATCTAATGAGGAAGCAGAAGGCTCGACGTTTTGCTTTACGCTTCCGCTTGCTGCGGTCGCGCCGCCGGTTAACTTCTCGGAGGGGTTGTGATGGCAACTTCAACTGTCCTTCTCGTGGAAGATGATGAGAACCACGCTGAACTGATCAGGCGCCATCTTGGCGGGCACCGTGTCCGCTTCGACTTGATTCACGTCACCGATGGCGAGGAGGCCATCGATTATCTTCTTCGTAAGGGAAATTTCCAGGGGCTGGATGCATCGCCCGCCCCGCAAGTCATCCTGCTGGATCTGCGCTTGCCCAGAATCGACGGTCTGGAAGTGCTGCGCTTCATTAAGACCGAGGAGACATTGCGTTTGATTCCGGTGGTGATCATTTCCAGTTCCGCGGCGGAAAAGGACGTCCGCGACTCCTACCGGCTAAATGCCAACGGCTACGTGGTGAAACCATTGGATTTCAAAGAATTCCGCTCTTTGATGAAGGAGTTGGGGATCTATTGGCTCGATTGGAACCAGAGCGCCTCGCTGGCCTCCCCCAAGCCCGGGCAATCGCCACTGCAATGAGGAAAGTGCTCTCCTCCCTGTTAATCGTCGAGGATAACTCCGATCATCTCGATCTGATACGAAGGGCCTTCAAGCGGGATGATCCCGCCATCGGCATTTTTGCCGCAACAACTCTGCTCGATGCCGAAGAGGCTCTGACCGAGCGCGGCATCTCTCCGGATTTAATTCTTGCCGATCTCCGATTGCCGGACGGCGATGCGATTCAGTTACTCGAGCCGGAATCCCCTTGCTCCAGCGTCCCCATTGTCATTCTCACAGCCCAGGGAAACGAGAGAATCGCCGTTGAGGCGTTGAAAAAAGGGGCTCTCGACTATGTAGTGAAATCGGAGGCCACGCTCGGCGACATGCCCCACATCGTGGAACGCGCCTACGCCCAATGTCTGGCGCAGCGGGAGCGCGAAGAAATGGCCCGTGCGCTGCGGGAAAGCGAGGAAAGATACTCGCTCGCCGTGAACGGATCGACCGACGTGATCTGGGATTGGCACATCCGGTCCGGCAGGCTGTTTATCTCCGATCGGGCGCGAAGCCTGATTGGGTTGGAGGCAGTCCCGCAAACCATAGCTACGTTCAACGAGTTAATCCATCCGCTCGATTTGGATTCCTACAACAGCCATCTGCTCGCCCACCTGGAACAACGCTCGGCCCATTTCGAACATGAGTTCCGGTTGCGTTCCGGAAGTGGTGACTATCGTTGGGTACTCGTCCGTGGATTGGGAATTCGAGATGCCGATGGCCAGTGCTACCGAATGGCCGGGTCGCTATCTGAGATCACGCATCGAAAGCGTCTGGAGCAGCAGCTCCGTCAGCATGCGTTTCACGATCCGCTTACGGGTCTTTCCAACCGGGGCTTTTTTCTCGAGCGGCTGGATCATCGTCTGCGCTCCTGGAAGAGTGGCCACACGCTTCCATTCGCCGTCCTATTCCTCGATTTCGACCGGTTCAAATTCGTCAATGACAGTTTGGGTCATGCCGCCGGGGACTTGTTTCTCAAACTGGTGGCAGCGAAGCTGAAGAGTTGCCTCCGCGAGCCGGACTTGGTTGCCCGATTCGGGAGCGACGAGTTCGCCGTCCTGCTGGAATCGGTTTCGGGCCGGACCGAGGCGTTAGGTCTCGCCGAAAGGATCCTCGAAACGCTACAAGCGCCCCTTGATTTGAAGGGGGAGACAGTTTACCCGGGAGTCCGGCTTGGCCTCGCGTTCAGTACCGATCATTCCGGAGCCGCCGGCGACCTGATCCGCGCCGCCGATGTCGCCATGCATCAGGCCAAGACGGAAGGGAGTCTGCGTCTGGCCATCGCCGACGATAAGGCGCTCTCGGCCTCGCGTGAGAGCCTGGCCTTGGAGCACGACCTGCGCCGCGCCTTGGCCGAGAATCAGCTTTACCTGGTTTACCAGCCTATCCTCGATCTATCTACGCTTCGCACCGTCGCCTGGGAATGTCTGCTGCGCTGGCGGCACCCTATTCGTGGCTCCCTGCCCGCCGCGGATTTTGTGCCGCTGGCCGAGGACTGTGGGCTGATTGTCGAATTAGATCATTGGGTGCTGCATCACGTCGCGGTTAGGCAGAGGGAATTCCACCGGGAATCGGGCGCCGTTCCCCTTCTCAGCGTAAATGTAGCCGCCCGCTTTTTTTCCAAAGCGGAATTCATTGAAACTCTCGAGCTTGCCAGCCGAACCGCTGGACTCGATCAGAAGTGGCTTGACATTGAAATCACGGAGCATTCGATTGTCGAGAACCCAGGCATGATAGAGGAGGCCGCCGCCCGGCTGAAGCAGCTCCAGATCAGCTTATGGCTCGATGACTTCGGCACGGGCTATTCTTCGCTGAGCTACCTTACGCAGATTCCGCTGGAACGCGTAAAAATCGATCTTTCTTTCGTTGCGCGAATGCTGACGCACGAAAAAGACCTGACGGTCGTCAAGGCGATTCTCTCCCTCACGCGAAGCCTCGAAATCCCCGCAATCGCGGAAGGCGTCGAAACCGGGGAACAGGCAAGAAAACTGGTCGAGTTGGGCTGCCAGTACGCCCAAGGAATCCATTTCTCCGAGCCCGTCACATTTGACCGCTTGAAGGAGGGTTTTCTGCGGCAAATCTAGCCCTACGGAAGCCCGGACTCCGTCACTCCGACGCTGGTTGTTTCGCCCCCGGCATCGCCGGCGGCCGGATGTAGTCCAACGGCAGCTCACCGGTCAGGCTCTTGAGCCAGGCGACAATCATCCGGGTCTCGCTCTCTGTCAGCGGGCGTTCCACCTGGTGCTCAGCCATTAGCCGCACGGCCTGATCGAGGCTTTCCACCGACCCGTCGTGAAAATACGGGGCCGTCTTTTCGACGTTGCGAAGCGACGCCGCCTTGAACACCATGCGATCGTGTTCCTGCCGCGTGATCTCGAACCGGCCCTGGTCGTCCTGCTTCGGCCAGGCCTTCACAAGGCCAAGTTTCTGGTAGAGACGGCCGCCGAGATAAGGACCATTGTGGCAGCTCGGGCATCCGGCCCGGTAAAAGGCGATGAAACCGGTCTTTTCCTCCCCGGTGAGCGCGGCGGTGTCGCCTTCCAGAAATCTGTCCCAGCGAGATCGCGTCACCAGTTTGCGCTCGAATGCCCCAATCGCTCGCGCGGCGTTCTCCATGGTGACCGGCTGTTTGTCGCCGGGAAAGGCTTTTGTGAAAGCGCGGGCATACACGGGAATCGACCGCAGTGCCTGTTCTGCCTCCCCGGAATTGGTCATCGCCATTTCGACAGGGTTCAGAATGGGTCCCTTGGCTTGCTCTTCGACGTCCGCGGCCCTGCCATCCCAGAACTGTATGGTGTGGCCGGCTGCGTGATACACGGCCGGCGCGTTACGGCGGCCCTTCTGCCCCCGGTGGCCTTGCGAAACCGGAAGGTTGTCCACTCCATAGTTGGCCAAGTCATGACAGGAATTGCAGGAAATGTTTTGGTCTTTGGACAGCCGCGTCTCATAAAACAGCATCCGGCCGAGAGAAATCTTAGCTTCCGTGATGGAGTGTTTCCCACTTTCCATCACGGCGGGCGCCGGCCGGAAGTTGAGAAGCAAATCAGGGTCTACCTCGCCCTGCAGCGGGGGTTGGGATGAGCAACTCGGCAGGAGCGCGGCGGTCAAGACAAGAACTATAAATCGGAATAACTGCACCAAACGCTCCTAAATTCATGTTAACGAACTCCGGCCAGGTCCCGCTTCGGTACAATGGACGATTTCCTATGCAACCCTCACCCCGCTTCCGCTACCTCGATCACCTTATCAACAGTTTTGTCGTGGTCCTGATAATCTCCAACCTCGTGGCCCCGAAGATCGTCGCCCTCGGCAGGCTGCGTTTGAGCGGAGCGCAGCTTTTGTTTCCGATCACGTACATCTTCGGAGACATATTCACCGAAGTGTACGGCTACAGCGCTTCGCGCCGGGCCATATGGACCGGCTTCCTGGCTTCGGCGTTGCTGTCGGTGATGGGGTTGGTTGTGGTTGCGCTACCTCCGGCGCCCGATTGGCCGGACCAGAACGCCTTCGCCACAGTATTTCACTTTGTACCGCGGCTGGTGGCGGCCAGTCTGATTGCCTACTGGTGCGGGGAATTCTCGAACGCTTTCGTCATGGCTCGCCTGAAGTTGATCACCAAGGGTAAATTTCTGTGGGTGCGCACAATCGGATCGACGGTTGTGGGGCAACTGGTGGACACCATCGTGGTGATTGTGCTTGCATTCGGCGGAAGCATTAGTGTCTCTACGATCATCACGCTCATTGTGTCGGGCTATTTGTTAAAAGTAGGCTATGAGGCGGCGGCCACGCCCTTAACGTACCTCGTCGTGAACACGCTCAAACGCGCCGAAGGAGTGGATGTCTACGACACGAATACGAATTTCAATCCGTTTCATGCGGAGCGCTGAAGCTACCGGGAACGCCGCAATCTATAATCCTCGACGGCGGGCATTTTCACAATCCTGCACATTTCGAAGATGCGCGAGCGCGCCCGCATGCCGATCCGTTCGGCCAGCGTGGTTCGTGTCTGCACAAAGCCGGGCGCTCGCTCGGCCGCGGAGAGGCCGGCATCGGAGTCGGCCAGGTTGGTAGTGGCAATCAGCGCCTTTTTTTGGTTGCACCGGTAAGTAATGATCGACGTCACTGTATCCATCACCCAATCCGTTACGCGGTGCGCGCCCAGATCATCGAGCAGCAGAATGGGCACATCCAGCGCCGCGCGATAGGCCTCCCTGTCCGACGATCCGGAGGTTTCATCGTAGCCGGCGCGAATGCGGTCGAGCAGATTCTGATAATCGAAAAACTGCCCTTCGAATCCCCGCTCAAGCAGGCCGCGCAGCGCCGCCACTGCCAGGTGCGTCTTGCCGGTACCCGGATCGCCGATCAGCAGCATTCCGGGCCGGTCCAGGGCCGGGAAATCTTTGGTGTAATCGCGGACAACCCGCATGACATGGCCGAGCGCATTGCTGGCGACGGGATTGCCCTGAGGGAGTGAGAAGTTTTCGAGCGAGGCGCTCTCGTAAAGCGGTGGGATTTGCGCGCGTTGCCGCAACAGGTCCGGCAATGCCTCGGCGGCGCACAGGCAGCGTTCCGCGCCCGAAATGCCTTCCCGCGCGACGATCCTCCATCCCGTGCCCTGGCAGATTTCACAGTTCCCGGTTGCCATGCCTACTCCAAAATCACGAGCACTTCTCCGGCAGCCACGCTGGCGCCCGCGCGCGCGGCCAATGCCACCACTTTCCCTGATTTGGGCGCTTTCATTTCATTCTGCATCTTCATCGCTTCGACAACCACGAGCCCTTGTCCTTCCTCGACTACCGCGCCTTCATCCACGAGCACGCGCACTACTTTGCCCGGCATGGGGGAGGCGATGCTCAGCCGTCCCTTTGGTCCGAAGCTTGATCTGGCCGCTGACCACTCCCTGGGATCGAACACTTCCGCTTCAAATCGTTTGCCCGCGATGTCAATTGTCCAGCGGCCGCCGGATCCGGTCACCCGCGCCTCCAACGCCCTTACGTCGAAAAGCAGCGAGTAAAGCCCCGGCTCGATTTCGGCGTAACTGCACGAAAGGGGCCGGCCCTCCTCCGGCTCCCAGGCAACAGAACTCTCGATTCTGCCGGCGTGGTTCTCGAAGGCGACCAGGCATTGCCGTTCACCCATGCGCACGACGCGCTTCATCCCATCTGCTCCCGCAGTCCGTCCTGGCGCCAACTCGACCGATCGGCAATTGGGGCAGGAGCGTCTGGTCGCGAACGCGCGGCGTGGAAAGCGGCGACGAGCGCGGCGATGCTTGCAAGCTCATCCTCGACCGGAGCGGCTTTGCGCTTGCGCTCGAAGAAACGCTCAATAAAACCGGTGTCGAGCTGCCCGCTCCGGAACGTCTCATCGGCGAGCACTTCCGCAAAAAAGCGCAAATTGGTCCGGATGCCGGCCACCGTGTACTCGCCGATCGCTCTTCGCATCCGATCGATCGACGACATCCGGTCGGGCCCCCATACCGCCAGCTTGGCCAGCAGCGGATCGTACTCCATGGGCACAACCCAACCGGAGTACACGCCGCTATCCAGCCGAATGCCTGGTCCGGAGGGCTCGCTGAGCCCCATTATCTTTCCCGGCGATGGAAGGAAGTCCTGATCCGGATCCTCCGCATAGATGCGGCATTCTATAGCCGATCCTCGCCAGCGAACCTCTTCCTGGCTCACCGGCAACCGCTCACCGGCCGCTACCCTCAGTTGCAGATGCACCAGGTCCAGACCGGTGACAAGCTCTGTCACCGGGTGCTCGACCTGGAGACGCGTGTTCATCTCGAGGAAATAGAAATTGCGATCGGAGTCCACCAGAAACTCACACGTGCCCGCATTGTAGTATCCGGCGGCCCTGGCGACCCGCAGCGCTGCTTCTCCCATCTCGTGCCGCAGCTCGGGATATTCGAGCATCACTGGCGAGGGACATTCTTCCATCACTTTCTGGTGCCGTCTTTGAATCGAGCATTCCCGTTCTCCGAGGTGAATGAGATTTCCGTGACGGTCCCCGATCACTTGAATCTCAATATGACGAGGATGAAGAACGAGCTTTTCGATGTAGACCTCAGGATTGTTGAACGCCCGCTCGGCTTCGCTTGATGCATCCCGCAGCGCCCCTTCAAGATCCGCCTCCCGATCCACGCGCCGCATGCCTTTTCCGCCGCCTCCCGCGGCTGCTTTGATCAGCACCGGGTACCCGATGACTTTGGCTGCCTTGCGGGCATCGTTTAATTCACTTACGGGCTCCTCAAGGCCCGGCACGATAGGAGCGCCGGCTGTCTTGGCAAGCTGGCGAGCGGCGGTCTTTGAGCCTACTTTGCGGATCGTCTCCGGCGCCGGCCCGATAAATACGAAGCCCGCTTTCTCGCAGGCCGAGGCAAACATGTCGTTCTCGCTGAGGAACCCGTATCCGGGGTGAATTGCCTCTGCGCCGGTCTGCGCGGCCGCTTCGAGGATGGCTTCGATATTAAGGTAGCTTTCCGAGCTTGCGGCGCGTCCGACACGAACCGCTTCATCCGCCATGCGCACCGCAAGCGATGCGCGGTCGGCATCTGAGTATACTGCGACGCTCGGGATTTTTAACTCCCGTAGCGCCCTCAGCACGCGGACCGCGATTTCTCCCCGGTTGGCTATCAGAACTTTTCGAAACATTAACGGTGTGATTGTAGCAGCAGTGCTCCTGGATTCGCTGTGGGAATTCCAAAGGCCATACCCATACACTCTATGTCTCCCAAAATCCGGATAACACTTGTGAACTGCGATGATCCCACAAAGCGTTTTGCATTGGCTGTGAAATTGCAGTTAATAAAGTAGGCTGAACGACTAATTGATAGATACACCTTATGCGACCCAACAATCACCTTAGAAATAGAACAAACAAACACCTTAGTCACTTTGTTTTGCTAATCGCGGCGGCGCTGTTACTCGGAACCCAACTGCCTGCCCAGATCACGGGCGACATCTTCTTGACTGTTTCCGATCCGTCGGGTGCGGTGGTTCCAAACGCCAGGATCACTGCAACAAGCGTCGACACGGGCGCGGTGCGCCATGCGACCACAGACGCGCAAGGATCAACGCGGATCACGCAGTTAGGCATTGGCGAATATCAAGTGCGCGTAGAGGCACAGGGGTTCTCCGTATACACTTCGCAAGCGGCTGTGAACAGCGGCTCGATCACGACGGCTGCAATTGCTTTGGAAGTGCGAAATCCAACGCAGGAAGTTGTGATCGTGGAATCTGTTTTGCAAGTGAATACGATCAATTCTCAATTGCAATCGACGACGGAAGCTCGGAAAATTGTGCAACTACCTATCGCGCAAGGCGGGGTACTGGCGCTGGCGGGAACAACGCCGGGCGTGGTCCCGGTAATGCCCAGGAACCCGTTTTTGGGGCTTGGCAGTTTTAATTCGAATGGCGGCCGCGGGCGGGGCAACAACATTACGCTGGACAATGCCACTGCCACGGACGTTTCAACGACAGGCGCATCCGGGCTGGGGACGGTTCCGCTTGATGCGATTAAAGAATTCAATTTGATCACCAACAATTTCAGCGCGGAGTTCGGAAGGAATTCGAGCGCCCAGGTACAGATTCTTACTAAGAACGGCACGAACGAGTTTCATGGGCGGCTGTTCGAGTTTTTTCGCAACGACAAGCTGAACTCCCGGGATTACTTCGACCGCACTGGCAAGTCCTCGATCTTAAGAAACAATGACTGGGGCGCCGTGGCTGGCGGGCCTGCCATCGAGAACCGGCTCTTCTGGTTTGGCACGTATGAGCAGCAAAAAATTCGCGGAGCCGGATCGACAAGGGTTGCCACGGTTCCGCGCCCCGATCAGGTCCCAAGCGACCCGACGTCGCGGGAACTGCTTCAAAGGCTGAAAGTACCCGTGAGTTCGTCTGGCACGGTGAGTAATCCAGGGCCTAATCTTACCAACAGCTACGCCTTTTCCGGCCGCATAGACGCCAACGTATCGGAAAGGGACCAGGTCACGTTCCGATATGGAGTTCAGGACTCATACGTGCAGAGTCCGTCTTTCACCTTCCTCACTTCGAACCTTCCCACCAACGGTGCGTCTTCGACCAACCGGTCGCAGAACGCGACCGCTACCTACACGCGGACATTCAGCCCGAACGTCGTGAATCAGGCACTGGCTTCCTTTGGCCGGAGCCGGCCCGGCTTCCTTCCCCTGGAGTCCTTCGGCAGCCCGGAAATCGTATTCACCGACGGGACGTCGAATTTCGGGATTTGGGCGAGCTTTCCGCAGGGCCGGGCGCAGAACACCTATCAGCTTATGGATACGCTGTCCTACATGCGGGGCAAACACCTGCTCAAGTTCGGCGCCGACATCAACCGCGTGCATGCCAATAGCGTTCTAGATACTAACGTACGCGGAACGTTCACGTTTTTGACTCTGGCAGATTTTCTGGCAGGCCGTCCATTCCAATACACGCAGCGATTTGGAGGTTCGGTGCGCGGGCACCGCGTGTGGAACCAATTCTTCTTCGCACAGGATGACTATCGCGTCAGCCGGCATTTCACCGTGAACCTTGGCGTTCGTTTGGAAGCCTCGGGTGGTGTGACGGAGGTGAACAATATTCTTTCGAACCTCGATCTGAACCGTCGCGATGCGGTTGGCGCGGCCGGAACCGGCGCTCTGGGAGCATTCTATACGGGCGGCTCCTATTTCAACCGGAGCTGGAACTGGGCGCCGCGACTCGGTTTTGCCTGGAATCCAGGCGGAGGAAAGACATCCATCCGCGGCGGCTATGGGATCTCCTACGACTTCATCTATCTGAATCCGGTTAGCAACGGCCGCTTTCTACCGCCCTTCATGTATCTGTTCACGTTGCCAAATACGCAAATCAGCGGCGCAAACAGCTACGCCTCCCTGGTGGCGGGAACTTCGCAATTTCAGCGGGACGGATTCGGGGCGGTCGGGAGCTTCCCGGCGAACATCCGCAACTTCGGGGCTATCAGCCCCATCGACAACGGACTCAGGAATCCGCAGGTGCAGCAGTTCAGCCTGACGCTCGAACGCGAGCTCCCTTTCCAATTAGTGAGCCGGGTTTCGTATTCGGGGACGAAGGGCAATTTTCTGCAACGGTCGCGTCCGATCAACACAAACAGCCCCGGGCAGTTTCTAGCTCCGGGAAGCGCCCAGGAAGAGGCGCAACGCCAGCAGGCCGGCGAATTCACGCGGCTGAATGCGGCATTAAACGCGCCGCCCACGGGCCAGAGCAGCCGCATTGATCCGCGTTTCAACGGGGTTACGTTTGTGGAGTCTTCGGCGAACTCCAATTATCACTCGGTACAGTTCTTTGTACAGCGGCGGTTTGCACGCGGATACTCCTTCTCGACGGCTTATACGATCGGGAAGTCCATTGACGACGTGTCCGATGCGATCGGCATTCTGGCCGGCGACAGTCATTCACAGCAAAATCCTTTCGACAACCGCAATAATCGCGCCGTGTCTCAATTTGACATTCCACAACGGCTTGCCATCACACACAACTTCGAGCCTCGCCTCAATCTGAGCAATCGCGTGGCGGGCTTGCTTATCAACGGGTGGGTGTTTAATGGCATTTTCCAGGCGCAGAGCGGATTCCCGCTGAACATCTTCAGCGGCGCAAGAGCCGGGCTGGCCGACCCGACTCTAATTGGCGGCAACGGCGCTGTTCGCCCAAACCTGACCGGCCCGCTGAACATTAACTTTGCCGCGAACCCCGGGCTGGGTGCGCAAAACCCGAACAAAGTAGCTGCTTCCGGACTTGCGCAACCGCTGGTCGGCCACCTTGGCACGCTGGGACGCAACGTAATCCGGCAGAACGCTCTGATCCAGTCCGATATGACCTTCGGACGGCGGTTCAAGATCGGCGAACGATTCACGACCGAGTTCCAAACGCAGGTGTTCAACGTGTTCAACAACACCACGTTCAGCCGGCCCGGAGCCACGCTCGCCGCGCCGGCCACCTTTGGTTATTACGCCGATACAGATACAGACAGCCGGAACCTGACGATGGTTCTCCGCTTTATCTGGTAAGCCGGATCCTGCGGTACACTTTCCGGGTGGACGCATCAAAGCTCACCCGGCGCGCTTTCTTCGCCGCTGCCGCTTCGCCTTTATTGGGCCGCGAAGGCGAGATTCGCGAATCGACGGTCTGGCGGGCCGGCGAAGGAGGCTATCATACTTACCGCATCCCGGCGCTTTTTGTAACCCGCAAAGGCACGATGCTGGCCTTTTGCGAGGGAAGGCGCAATTCGCGGTCCGATACCGGCGACATCGATCTTGTAATCAAGCGCAGCGAGGACGGTGGCCAAACGTGGTCCCGCCAAGAGGTTGTCGCCGACTTCGGTCCCGATACGATTGGGAATCCGTGTCCGGTTCAGGATCGTAAGGCGGGCATCATCTGGATGCCGCTGACCTCGAACCCCGGCGCGGCGAATGAAAAAGAGATTCGAGAGGCGCCGGGCGGCCCCACGCGCACCGTTTGGCTGACCCACAGCCGTGACGACGGACGGAGTTGGGCAAAGCCGGTCGAGATCACGCGCCAAACGAAGGACCCGAACTGGACCTGGTACGCAACCGGGCCTGGCATTGGCATCCAATTGCGATCGGGCAGGATGGTGATTCCCTGTGATCACAACGTTGCGGGGACGCGCGCGCGGCACTCACACATAATATACAGCGACGATGGCGGGCGTACATGGAAGCTCGGCGGCCGGCTGGGGGAGCACACCAACGAATGCCAGGTTGTAGAGCTATCGAACGGCGACCTTCTAATGAACATGCGCAGCTATCACGGCTTCAATCGCCGTGCCATTGCGCGCAGCCGCGACGGCGGGTTGACGTGGACGGAAGTAACGTTTGACGAAGCCCTCATTGAGCCGGTTTGCCAGGCTGCGTTCATTCGTCAGGCGCCGCGGCGTCTGCTGTTTTCAAATCCCGCCAGCACGCGGCGCGAGCGCATGACCGTACGGATGAGTGAAGACGACGGCGCGACGTGGCCCATCGAGCGCGTCCTGTGGGAAGGGCCGGCCGCGTACTCGTCACTTGGCGTGCTGCCGGACCGCTCGATCGGGCTGCTTTATGAACGAGGCGATGCTTCGCCTTACGAGCGGATTGTGTTTGCACGGTTCCCTGTTTCGTGGCTCAAGGAGCCAGTGGCGCCGCGCGCCGCGGACCTGGTCGAGCTGGTGAAACTCG
>Ga0187893_10006020_pt1 | contig 21123 bp, 20 predicted proteins | sample MA1701074metaG_FD_139574 | JGI IMG/M metagenome (GOLD analysis project Ga0187893, IMG submission 139574) | White microbial mat communities from a basaltic lava cave in the Kipuka Kanohina Cave System on the Island of Hawaii, USA - MA170107-4 metaG ...
ACCTCGAGCGACGAGATCGGCCAGGAACCGCAACAACGAGGCCATATTCACGTCAGCCAACGCATCGATACCGTGTGTCGCGAAATGGGCCGCGAGCTGCTTCAGGTCCTCGCGGTACGCCGCAAGCGAATGCCTTGCGAGCCCACGTTCGACCTGGAGGTGTTGCAGGTATTCCTCGATGGCGGGGCCAATGGTGCCGTCGTGCGGTAAACCGCTAGAATCATGAATGGTCGGATTACGGCCCTTGCGACGTGCCCGCGATGACATGCGTTTCGTCACCAATTCAATGTTCTTCTAGGCCGAGGATCTCCCTCACCAATGCAATGACCTGCGGGGCCCTGATGGGTTTGGTGATGTAGGCATTGGCGCCGAGCGCCAACGCTCGTTGTCGATCCTCTTCTGCACCTTCGGTGGTGATGATGATGATGGGGACGTCTTTGTAGGCCTCGTCGGCGCGTAGTCGTTTGACGAGCTTGAGACCATCGAGGATCGGCATATTGATATCCGTGATCACGATGTCGAAACGTTTGGCAGCGATGCGACGCAATGCATCCACGCCGTCGTCGGCCTCCACGACCGACAGCTCGCGAACGCGAGAGAGTGCGAACACGATCATCTTCCGCATTGGCGGGCTGTCTTCCACCACCAACGCGTTGAGCCGGCGTGTTGGGTCTGCTTGTTCGGTCATGCGCCTACCAGATGCTCTATGGCTTGCCGTTGCAACGGAGTTTCTCGGGCATGGGCGCGAATCCAGGCGGTCTCGATGCCGATGCCGGAATGTTCGGAGATGAGTGAGAGCAGATTGTCGTCGGTATCGCCGAAACTGCGTTTTTGGGGCAAGAAGCTTTCCAGTCTTGCCACGCCAACTAGCCGAGTACCACTGACCAGCGGCAGATGCATCAGCACGTCTGGCCCATCGAAACGTGGATCATCGGGGCGCCATGCCGTACGACGCTTGGCCAGCTCGGCAATCGCTCCCTCTCCCGCCATGACGATCTCGCCACATTCGCGAACATCTCCTCCTTCACGCGCGAGCGGAAACAGTATCTGCCGTGCTTCGTCGACGCAAAACAACGTGAACCGCCCGAGACCCACGAAGTTGAGTAGAATTTCTGTGATGGTCTGGACCACGTCTTCGATGGAGGATGCGGCATGAAATTGGTTTCCCGCAACGTACATGGCAGCCAAGTTGTAGTGCTCGGATTCGAGTGATTCGAGTCGGTGACGATATCCGCCTGATTCTCGTTGAACCGTACCAGCCATCTGGCGGACTTCGGCACATTCTGCTTCCAATGCATTGACCTTCTCCATCAATCGTTCAATCGCATTCGGCAGCACACTGGGAATGGCAGGACGGCCCTGCAATGTACTTGCAAGCTGCGTACGTAGACGTTCGTTTTCAATGATGAGCTCACGCACGAGCAGCTCCCCTTTCGTGAAGAATTCGCTCAAGAACGCTTCGGTCTTGTCCTTGAGAGAATCGTTCCGAGGATCCTGTCCGCTCATCGATGCGATCATACCATGGAAAGAAACTCCACCCTGGCCTCAGCTTCCACACTTGTGGATGAATCGGACCACGGCAGCGGGTAATTCTTCGAGCGGCAAGACTTCATCGACCGTCCCAGTTTCGACGACGGATTGAGGCATACCGGGCATCACCGCGGTGCTCGGGTCTTCAGCCAGAACCCTGGCTCCGGCCTCGTGTGCGACACGAGCTCCTTCGCGACCATCCGAGCCCATCCCCGTCAGGACGAGCGCGCAAAGGCGCTTGCCAAAGGCGGCCGCGGCCGACTTGAACATGTGGTCCGCGCAGGGGGTAATGGGGGTGATTCCGCTGGTCTTGACGACCGGTGGCGCGACGACGCGGACCACTGCGGTACCCTGACCCGTTCGCTGGAGTTCTAAATTGGATGCCCCTGGTGTGATGTACACGACACCGACGACGAGTGGCATCCAATCTTCGGCTTCGACGACACGGAAGCCGATCAGCTTGTCGAGCCGCTCGGCAAATGCCCGCGTGAACCTCGACGGCATGTGCTGTGACACCACGACGGCAATCGGCAGGCTCGGATCCAACCCGGAAAGCAGCTGTTGAACAGCGGGTGGGCCCCCAGTGGAGGCTGCGATCCCGATCAGGACTGGCGGGGCTGGGCCATCCAGCAGACGAGGTGACGGCGACTCCGAGGGTATCGCGAATGCCTGGGCGGCTTCGCCCGTACGTAACGCCGCCAATGTGCGCGCGCGCTGCTGCAACCTCACCGCAGTGAGGCGAGCGACCAACGCGATCTTTTCACATAGCTCCTCCTGGATGTTGCGTAGATTGGGACTGATGTGCCGACCTGGCTTCGCGATGAAATCCAAGGCCCCCAACTCGAGCGCACGGAACACATTTTCGTGGTGCGAGTAGCCGGAGATGACGATCACGGGTGTCGGCCGCTTGGTCATGAGCAGACGCAGAAATGCGAATCCATCCATCTCCGGCATTTCGAGATCGAGCGTGATCACGTCTGGCTCCAGGTCGAACGCCAGCTTCAGCGCCTCCTTTCCGTTCGTCGCACGACCGATCACCTCGACTTGGCCGTCGGCCTCGAGCATCGACGTGATTGTCTGTCGATTGTAGGCTGAGTCGTCCACGACAAGGACCCCGAGCTTGAGGCGTTCGTTTGGCGGTACTGTCATGGGTCATATACCGGGTCGGCGATACACGAGGTCCTTGCTGAGGTGAACCAGGTCGAACCGTGTGGTGACATTGAGCAGACTCTCCGAGTGTCCGAGCAACAAGTATCCTCCCGGCGATAGGTTGTCGTAGAAACCATCGACTACACGATGACGGGCTGGCTCCGAGAAATACATCAGCACGTTCCGGCAGAAGATCAGATCACAAGTTCCCAGCACCTGATATCGATCGGTCGTGAGCAGGTTGAGTTGCCCGAACGAGCACAGCGCGCGAACTTCGTCACGAACTCGCAGCTTCCCTTCGTGTTCCTGGAAATAACGGCGCTGATAGTGCGCATCGGTTTGACGGAAACTCGAAGCGCCATACAGCGCCGTGCGAGCGTGCGCCACGACCTTTCGACTCACGTCGGACCCCACCACACGAACCGCCCAGTCTCGGAAATGTCCGTCTTCGAGCAGCAGGATTGCGATCGTATAGACCTCTTCTCCCGTAGAGCAACCGGCACTCCAGATCGATAGTCGGCGTTTCGATGCCAATCGGCGCCGAAGATCCGGCAGAATCTCGTCCCGAAACGCATCGAGCTGATATTGCTCGCGGAAAAAATATGTCTCATGCGTCGTGATCCGCTCGACCATGTCTTCCAACTCACGCGGACCGGCAGGATCATAGCGGAGGAAATGATAATAGTCGCGAAAGCTCGCCAAACCGAGCGCATCGAGTCGCGAGCCAATCCGACGCTCGAGGAAGAATCCTGAATCCACTCCATGCAAAATGCCACAGTAGTCGTGAATGACTTCCTGCAACAGACGAGTCTCCTCATCGGTGATCCGTATGCGCGTGCCAAACAGCACGGGATTGGTGGTCGATCCGCGGTCCTTCACGCACTTCGCCCCGTTTCCGCCAGCTTGGCGAGCTGCTCCGCGGCTTCCGTAATGACCTGCTTCACGAGCTCGTCGGATTCCTGTGCGAGAGCCCTGCGCACAGAATCGAGCGCAGTGACGTCCCCGCGAAGCCCGAGCACTTCGGCGGCGGCCCAACGCACATCCCAGCGTTCGTGATCGAGCAGTCCGAGCAACGCAGCCGTGGCACGGTGCGCGCGAAACCTTACCAGTGCTCTGGCGGCGGCTTTCTGAACCTCGGGATCCTGTGACCTACATAGGCTCATGAGCATGGTGAGATCTTCGTTCAATCCGGAAGATCCAAGTCCTTCAATCGCGTGCACAACCACGCTCGGCGACGGATCCTCGACGATGATCTCCCGCAGTCGCGCCAATGCGATCGGATTGTCGATCGCCACCAGTGCTTGTACGGCCGCTGCGCGCACGAGCGGATTGGCATCGGTCGTGGCGGTCAGCAGCGGTTGGCAACTTCGCGCGGCCTTGAGAAGGCCCAGGCTGCGGCACGCGGCGGCACGCACGTGGGGTTCCTCGTCGGCCAACGCAAAGTGCAACGCGCTCGGACCTTCGTGTTCTCCCGGTATTAGTCCGAGCGCATGTGATGCCGCGAGTCGCACGCCCACGTCGCTACTTCCCAATAGCGATACCAACGGCCAAACGTGTTCCTGGCTGCTGAGCTTGACGACGACGCGGCACAAGTTCCGTGCAAGCGCGCCATGGTGGGGCCAGTTCGCACCGACGACGATCGTGAGATCGTCGGCACGCCCTCCGAGGCGCATGAGCACTTCTCCGAGCGCATCGGCAGCGGCTTCGCCCAGCGGACCGTCGACCGCCATCGCGCGATACAACGCCCCGACCGAGCTCCTTCCACCATGCGCTTGCAAAGCGAGCGCCGCCGCGCAGGCGGTATCCTCATCGGGCTCGTCGAGGCCTTCGACCAGAGCCGTCAACAGTTTCGGGTGGATGACCTCGGCTTTCGAGGCTCCGATCAAGCGATACAAGTGTTCGCGCGAACCCGTGTCCGCTTGGTCCAGCGTGCGCACGAGCGCGGGATTTGCCTCCGAACCAAGCTGACCGACCACAGACAACGCCAAGTCCTGCAAAGCGGCATCCCCCATTGCTCCAAGCAACTGTGGCACCACGTCCGAATCGAGCACCACACCACAAATGCGAATGGCCGAGGCCCTTACATCGCGATCAGCATGGTCGACCAGCTCGCGCACGCGCTCGCGTGCGGTATCGGAGATCTGTGTAAGCGCGGCGCGCACGAGCGCTGCACGGCCAGCAGGCACGAGTTCGTCGTGCAAGCGTGTGATGGATACCGCAGCGGTGGCTCGTACACCTCTCATTTCCGCAGCCAGTAAAGGGACCAGCAGCGGGAGAGCATCGATCGAGCCCGATCCTCCGAGCAGTGCCGTCGCGCCTTTTCGTGTCAACGGTTGTGCAACGAGCTGTTCCAAGGCTGCAACGGGCACGCGTGCTCCGAGCACGCTGAGCGCGTCCAGGGCATAGACTTGAAGCATGACCAGCGGATCCGACAAAAGTGCCAGCAAGGCGCGCTCCGCCTGGTGCCCGCCCAGGCCCCCGAGCGCCGTGGCAGCAGCCGCGCGGAGATTGGGATCGGTCGAGTTATCCGAGACGATGCGTACCAAAAGCGGTACTTCACCGGCCGAACCGACCTGTCCCAACAAATCGACCAGCAATCTGGCGCCGCATACTCCGGCTTCGATACGCTGCACGATCATGGCCACGGACGCGCGCCCTAGCTTCAGTAGCACCTCCTGACACGCGGCACGACCATGAACCGCTTCTTGTTCGGTCACACCGTCGAGCAAACGACCGATGATCGTGCGCTTTGTCGCAGGCGTTACGTCGGCGCGCGACAGTTCGTCGACCAGCTGTTCGACCGTAGCTTTGCGTTCGCGCCAGCTCTCGTGGAACAACCGGCTCAGAGCCCGGTCCAACTCCACCGGCGGTGGCGATTCAGTCACGCCTACTCGCCTCTGCTGCGCCCGAGCAGCTCCATGAGCTCACGAAATGCCAGGCCGATGCGGTCCGACTGGTCTGGGCCACGACCTTCTGCCAGCTGCACTTGTGCGAACAGCTGACTTGCGATGGCCAGATCTTCACGCACGGCATGCTCGGCTTCCTCGAGATTTCGAGCGGCAGCAATGGCGTCTCCATTGTACAGCACCATATCCGCCACGATCAACGACGCAAGACGTTGGGGCTCGGTCGACATGCGACGATCGCCCTCTGCCCGCAACGCAAGAAACGCAGCTTCGCTGGCCTCCCGATGCGCGCTAGCGGGTGACGCCAAACCCAGGTGTTGCCGCAACTTGTCAGGCAGCTCATCACCCAGATGGTGAATCTCGACATAGTCATCGGCTCCATACAAGCGAGTCGGTCTACGCTTGTAACTCGTTCGCCTAAATACCGAAGCTACCAACACGACGACTCGCGCGCCGGTATTGCCAGCGGTTCCCCCTCGTTTGGCCAACTCGCACAGCTCGTAACCTGCCACACCTGGAAGCGCTACATCGGTGACCAGTGCATCCCACGGGTCACGGTCCAACAGGCGAGCAACAGCACGGCCGTTGATGGCCGTCTCGACGCGAAACCCCTGGAGCTCCAGCACGCGCGTGACGGGCCGCAGCACTGCCATCCGCTCATGCGCCAGCAACACCGTCGGAAAGTTCGCGCTCGAAGCATCGTGCGAACGCTTGTCATGCATGGGCGGGATTCCGGGAATGATTGTCCACCACTCCTTCCAAGTTCACCACGAAAACCATCTCGTCGCCAATTCTGCACACACCAGAAAAAAACTCGGGGATCGACTCGGTCTCGACCTTGAGTATCGATGGAGCTGGCCGTAGCTCGCCGACCGACACACGCAACTCTCCGACGACACGATCTACCTTGAGCCCGGCGATTCTTCCGCGCACGCTCACAACGATGAGTTTGTTGAGCGAATTCAGCTCGGGGTCGATGGTCGCTCCAAAACGTTTGCGCAAATCGATGATAGGGATCACCACGCCGCGAAGTTGAATCACACCTTCGACCAAATTGGGTGCATTAGGCACAGGCCGCACCTTGTACGGCGCCGCTTGGATGACCTCTTTGATGCGCATGATGTCGATGCCGTAAAGCGCCCCGCCGATATGGAAACCCGCCAACTTGAGCTGGTCGTCGGAATGGTCGATGTGGTCATTGCCATCGCGGATGGACCGTCGTTTGCTGGTGGATTTCATGCGCCTTGCCGAATCTGGTTTCGAAATGCCACGAGGTCTCCGCTGTCCAGCACCGTGGTCAACTCCAGAATGATGAGGATTTCGTGGCCGTAGCGGGCCAGCGCGCGGATGAAATGGCTCTGCGCACCGGCGATGCCGTCCGGAACTTCCTCGAACTGCTCAGGCGCCATCGAGATCACATCGAGCACCTCGTCCACCACCAGGCCGTAGCGCTCGTCTTTGTGCCACACGATCAAAACACGGGTGGTCCGACTACGCGGCGCCCCAGCGATATTGAGTCGCACGCAAACATCGATGATGGGCATGATGTTTCCGCGCACGTTGCCGATCCCGAGCAGATGACGGGCAGTTCGTGGTACCGGCGTGGTTGCGAACAGCTTGCTGATCTCCTCGATCTGTACGATCGGTAGTCCGTAGATCTCATTGCCGACGCGAAACGCCACATAGCGTTGGAGGTCGCCACGCACTTCACGTGCGTATCCGTGCTCGTAGTCCTCCTCACTGGCGAGCGACTGACCTCCTCGCAACATCGTCTGCCAAAGATCCTCGTCTTCACGCGCCATGCAGCCTCGCTCCCCTTGCGACTGCTTCCGTGCTGCGCTGCATGCTTTCGGCCACGAGGTTGGCGACATCGAGCAGCAAGACCGTACGATTAGCTCCTAGTTCGGTCGCACCGGCGATGCCAGGTACGTCCCGCAATGCTTTGCCGAGCGGCTTGATGACCACGTCGTGCTGACCAAGCAATTCGTCCACCACGAGCCCGACCCGGTGTTGCGCAAGACCAACCAACACGACGTAGATGCGCGCATCACGCGTTCGTATTTTGGTGGCTTCCAAACCGAACAATCGCGACAGATACACGAGCGGCAGGGTGTGTCCTCGTAGTGAGATGACCTCGTTGCCTTCGATCGTCATGATCTCGTCTCGCCTGACCATGATGGACTCCAGCACCGAGTTGAGTGGGACGCAGAACGTCTGTCCCGCGCTTTGGATGACGAGTGCTTGGATAATTGCCAATGTCACGGGTAGCGTGACTGAAAATCGAGTTCCTCTGCCCGGCTGTGTATCGACGTCGATGATGCCGCTCAATTTGGATATGTTCGTTTTTACCACGTCCATTCCCACGCCTCGCCCGCTCAGTTGATCGACCCGCTCCTTGGTCGTGAAGCCAGGCAGGAAAACCAAATTCACCGCCTCACTCGGTGTGATTTCTACGGCTTGCTGCATGGTTAGGAGGCCACGCTCGAGCGCCTTGTCGCGAATCTCACGCCAGTCGATGCCGCGACCGTCATCCTCTACCTCGAGCACGACACGGTTACCTTTTTGAAAAGCGCGCAGATCGACGCGACCGGCCACGTGTTTACCCTTTTCCATACGCTCCGCCGGCGGCTCTATGCCATGGTCGATGCAATTGCGGATCATGTGCATCAACGGGTCGCTGAGCTCCTCGACGATCAATTTGTCGAGCTCGGTTTCCGCACCGGAGATCGACAGACGAATGTCTTTTCCCGCTTCACGACCTAGCTTTCGAACGACGCGGGCGAGTTTGTCGAATACTTGTCCGAGCGGGACCATGCGAACGTCGAGAATGCCCTGCTGCAACAACGACAATTTGCGTGCCATCGTGCGAATTTCATTCTGTAGCTCACGTGCAATGTTCGAGCTCGCCGAGTGACCGCGCAAGTGGTCCATGACGGTGGTGAGATTTGCGTGCACCAACCCGAGCTCACCGACGAGGTTCATGAGATGATCCAAACGATGCAGGTCTACACGTACCGTTTGGCTGAGACTGCGCAGGCTTACGTCCCCCTGCACGGCATCCCCGACGTCCGCTGGACCATTGTCCTGGATCGGGCTGCCGAGCTGTGCCTCCGCGGTTGGGCTCGCTGTGGGACCGCGAGGTTGCGGCGCGGTGATCGTGACGCTGGTTTTGCCACTTTGCGTGGGCGAAAGCTCGAATACGATCGCCCCGCTATCGGCGACGCTCGCAGACACATCGGCACCCGATGCCATGGAGCCAAGCAGAATGTCGAGCTCGATGCGGTCATCCGAAGCAGCGTCCGCACTCGGGAGATACGTGATGACCTCACCATGCGCCTTGAGCTTCTCTTTGAGCTGCTCGATACCAACATCAATGGCGAACAGATCGAACGTTGCGTGAATGCGATACAATTTACGGCCGGTGCGAACGTTTTCGCGCAACCGGTGTTCCTCATACTCGGTAAGGACGCCGAGAATGCCCTCACCAACCCAAGACAATATGTCCTCGGTATGCTCCTGCACGCGTCCGAGCGAGAGCGCGTCGATTCGCGCCATCAGTGGAGTCAGGTCGATACGTTGCGGAGCTGCGTCGGTGGAAGCCGCCAGCAAACGGCTGAACGTCTCAACCGACTCGAACAGTACGTCCATGGTTTGCTGATTCAGATCGAGTTTTCCGAGCCTCAACGCGTCGAGCGTACTTTCGAGCGAGTGGCTGAGCGTGCCGATCTCGTTGGCGCCGAACAGTGCCGCTAGCCCTTTGAGGCTGTGTACGGCGCGAAAAGCCGCGTTGAGCAAATCGGGTTCGAAGGAGCCGGTGCGTTGCTGAGCTTCCAGGGTCAGCAGCAGGCGAGCGAACCCCTCGATGATCTCTTGCGCCTCGGACACGAATTCGGGAGACGACCGATCCCGTTCGCGTTCGCTCACGCGCTACCTCCCGCGTGCACGGTACGTGCGAGCGCGATTGCCTCGAGGAGCTGCTCGGGCGTGAACGGTTTGGTGAGAAACGCAGATGCACCGGCTTGCATCGCGCGGTCGCGATCGACTTTCCGACCATCCGTACTGATCACGACAATCGGCGTGTGGGCATATTTGGTGTTTTGCCGCACGACGCGAATCAACTCGATGCCATTGATGTCTGGCACGTTGATGTCGGTGACAATCAACGCGAATTCCACACGAGGGAGGGCTCTCAGTGCTTCGAATCCGTTCTCGACCTCGTGGACGGTGTATTCACCAGCGTCTTCGAGAATGGCGCTCACGAAATCGCGCATGGCCCGTGAGTCCTCGACGAGCAGAACTTGGCCGGACATCTGTGCAGTATACCTGGGTCGTTCTCGCGACCCGTCACATTCCCAAGTTGGTCCACGTCGATGGTGGAGTATTGCGGCCACGGCAGTGTCGTCGGGCTCGCGGACTTGCACGACGGGCTGTCAGAAGCTCATGAACGGCTTTCGAGTAGCCGGCGAAGCCGAGAAACTTGACGAGCGTCCGCAAGCACCCAAAACCGACGACGAGGGACGTCCTCGGCTGCGGCCGCGACGAGCTCCGCCAGGACCACTTCGGGAACGCTTCGTTCCGCCACGCGCCCAGGCAAGGCGAACAACACGTCCTCGGCCTGCAGCCCGCGTGCGACCTCGGCCACGCGCATACCGAGCGCCGCAGCCTTGGTCTCGTCGAACACACCGCTATTCCCCAGCCCGAGTAGGACAAGCCGACGAATGGGTAACGTGCGTTTCGCTGGCATCAGAACCGCCTCGCCAGCCGCGCCCGAGCACACACCGCGCCGCAACATGGCCGATAGCAGGCCAGCGGCGCGCCAATCCAGGTATGCCGCCAATCCTTGCAGCGGTCGCTCGTCACGAAACACCGGCAAAATCGCCAGATCGCCACGAACGGTGTCATGCTCACGCACGCCATCCAATACGTTGCGACCGAGCGCCTCGACGGTGATCCACGGCTGTGGCGGTTCAACGTTCACGAGGCCCTCCCAGAGGTTGGAGTGCCGTCAGTCCCAACGTTCGGTTCGCTGTTTTCGTCCGGCTCCGTCCCTTTCTGGACCTCGCCACGAGGCGCGCGCAGCTCGATTGCCAAGGCCTCGACGAGACCATTCACGAATGGAGCACTGCGTTCACTCCCATAACGGGACGCCAGTCGCACCGCCTCCGCCAAAACGACCGCGCGCGGCGTCTGCTCGTCGTGCGCGAGCTCGGCCGCCGCAAGACGCAAAACATTTCGATCGACCCGATCCATGCGGGAAAGTCGCCAAGTCCGTGACGTGGCTTCGATGAGCTGGTCCAGCTCGTGCCAACGCGTGATCACCTTGCCAAGCAGTTGTTCGGCAAACGCACGAGCCGCACCGTCGCCAACCAGCTCCTCCAAACCGCTGTCATCGCCACGAGGCGGGTTTTCCCACAACAGCGGTACAGCCAGCTCACGCTGCTCGGACGGGTACGACTCCACGTGGCATAGCGCCAACAATGCAAGCTCCCGTCCTCGCGCACGCGTTCCCTTCGGTGCATCGTGCATCAGCGCCTCGAACGTGCTCGTCAGGCTCTCGGGTCGACCGCGCGTACCGCTGGCGGCTTCGCTGAAACGTCGAACTGGCGAACGAGGTTGGCTTGTTCGATGGCTGCGAGCGCTGCTTCGGCACCCTTGTTGCCCGCTTTGCCTCCCGCACGGTGGATCGCTTGTTCGAGCGTGTCGGTCGTGAGTACACCGAACGCAATGGGAATCGTGTTAGCACGCGCCAGCTCGGCCAGGCCATGTGTGACTTCGGTGGCGATCAAGTCGAAATGCAAGGTGTCGCCTCGCATGAGGCAGCCGAGTGCAACGACCGCATCGTAGCCACCATACGCGAGCAATCGTGCGATCGTTTGCGGCAGCTCGAACGCACCAGGGATCGACACGACCGTCACGTCGTGCTCGCGGGCCCCTTGGCGGAGCAGCACGTCGAGTGCCGCGTCGCGCAGCCGCTCTGTGATGAAAGCATTGAACCGGCTCACGACAACCGCGAAACGTAGGCCGGTAGCGTCGAGGCCGCCCACGATCCGTCGTATGCCGGGCACGTCCATGCCATCGGAATACCTGCCAGCGGGGTGAGAATCAACCACCCCACCACCTACTCACGGCCGCGTCCGCGGACCTTGTCCTTGCCGCCACCACGCATCAGCTTGGCGCCGAATACGTCCCCGAGGGTTGCTCCGACCTCGCTGGCGTCCGCGAATCCCTGCGCGTCTGCCAGCTCGTCTTGCCGCCTGGCACTTTTCATCGACAGACCGATCTTCCGCTCCGTCGGATCCATCTGGATGACCTCGGCGCGCGCAACTTGGCCGGCCTCCAACACGCTACCGGGATCGTCCACACGATCCTCGCTGATCTCGCTGATGTGGATCAGGCCCTCGATGCCGGGCTCGAGTTCCGCGAACGCGCCGAAATCGGTGAGCTTCAGGATCTTCACGTCGATGATCTTGCCCACTGGATAGTCGTAAGGAATTCGGTCCCACGGATCCTGCGCGAGCTGCTTGATGCCCAGGCTGATTTTGGGTTTTTCGCCCGAGCTGTCGATGTTGAGCACCATCGCACGCACCTTGTCGCCCTTTTTGTAGAGCTCGCTCGGGTGACGCACCCGCTGTGTCCAACTGAGGTCGGTAATGTGCACGAGCCCGTCGATGCCAGGCTCGAGCTCCACGAACACACCAAAGTCGGCAATGTTGCGAATGACACCCTCGACCACGGTACCTGGGGGATACTTCTCCACTACCTTTTCGTAGGGATTTTCCTCGAGCTGTTTCATGCCGAGTGAGATGCGGTTTTGCGAGACATCGATATCGAGAACGACAGCCTTGACCTCGTCCCCGATCTTGAGGATCTGTTTCGGATTCTTGATTTGACGCGTCCAACTCATCTCGGACACGTGCACGAGCCCTTCGATGCCTTCCTCCAGCTCGACGAAAGCGCCGTAGTCCTTGATGCTGACGACCTTGCCCTGCACAACGGTACCGGGAATGTATTTCTCCTCCGCGTTGATCCAAGGATCGGGCGTGATCTGCTTGAGACCCAGGCTCACACGCTCGCTGTCGGTATTGAATTTGAGTACCTTGACTTGAACCTTGTCTCCGACCTGGAACAGCTCCGAGGGATGGTTCACACGCCCCCACGACATGTCCGTGATGTGCAACAGACCGTCGATGCCGCCCAGGTCGATGAACGCGCCATAGTCGGTGAGATTCTTCACGACGCCTTCGACGCTCTGGCCTTCCTGCAAACGGTTCAAAGTCTCGTTCTTCAGTTCCGCGCGCTCGGCTTCGAGCAACACGCGGCGACTCAACACGATGTTGCCGCGCTTCTTGTTGAACTTGATGATCTTGAACTGGAATTCCTGACCGATGAACGTGTCGAGATTCCTCACCGGACGCAGATCGACCTGGCTGCCTGGCAAGAACGCTTTGACGCCTCCTGCGAGCATGACGGCGAGCCCGCCTTTTACGCGCGCCTGAATCACGCCACCGACGAGACCAGACATTTCGCACGCTGACGCGATCTCGTCCCAGACTTTGCGCTTACGAGCTTTGTCTTTCGACAACACGACGAGACCATTTTGGTCCTCGCCTGCCTCCAGCAAGACTTCGACCGTGTCGCCAACCTTGACCTTGATCTCGCCATCCTCTTCGAACTCTTTGAGAGGGATCTGTCCTTCGGCTTTGGTTCCGACATCGACCACTGCGTAGTCACCAATGATGTCGACGACCGTGCCTTTGACGATTGCCCCTTCCTTGATGGGTGGCTCGCTACGAAGGCTCTGCTCGAACAGCTCTGCGAAGCTCTCGTCACCAAGCGAGGATGAGATGTGTTGGTTCATGAAACGGAATCGACCTTGTGAGATTCTCGGCGGACGTCACGAGGCGCGCGCCCCGTGACCTTGGCCTGAACGACCACCGGAGGCGGAGGAAGGTAGAGGCAGGAGCCTCCGCGGTCAATCGTGGTGCTCCGAGTGCACCGGCGCGACTACCGCTACGTGGAGGTAGGCCACCGGGCCCGTCATGGCACGAGCCGTTGGGGCTCGATCGCTCGCACGAGATGCTCGACCACCTGATCGAGCTCGAGGCTCGTCGTGTCCACCACGACGGCATCTGGGGCCAGCGCAAGGGGGGCCGTAATTCGCGTGCTGTCCCGCTGATCGCGGGTGGCCAACTCCCGCACCAACTCCAGCAAACTCGGGACCACGTCCTCAGGCTTCTGACCGCCCGCACGAGCCGCTTCCATGAGCTCATGATGTCGCCGTGCAGCGCGCGTAGGGAGATCGGCGGTGAGGAAGAACTTGTAAGGGGCGTCAGGAAACACAACGGTTCCCATGTCCCTGCCCTCCGCGACACACCCGGATGCTCCCAACCTGCGCTGCAACGGAAGCAGCGCCTGGCGGACGCCGGCGTGAGTGCTGACACGTGACGCTCCCTGAGCGATTCGCGATGTACGAATTTCGCCAGTGACGTCATCCCCGGCCAGCGAGACGCGCTGTGTGGCCGTTTGTTCGCCCGCGACAAAGTGAATTGGCAACTGCGATGCAAGTTGGGTCAAGCCATCCGCGTCGTCCCACGATACGCCGTGACGCTCCGCGGCGAGTGCGAGCACGCGGTAGATCGCACCAGTGTCGAGCAACACCAGCCCGAAACGTTGGGCCAATGCCTTGGCTACGCTGCTCTTGCCGGCACCGGCTGGCCCGTCGATCGCGATCAGGAGCGAGCGCATGTTCGTGGGTTCGAGGCGACTCACAAACGCGCCAACGTGGCACGCAGTTTCGCCACGTCGTCCCGCAGCTCGAGTAGCCGGGCATCGTCTTTGGCGACCACGTCTGCGGGTGCGCGCGCCCGAAAGCTCGTGTTGGCCAGCCTGCTTTCGAGCGTTCGCACGTCTTTGTCGAGTTTCGCAATGTCCTTGTCGAGACGTGCGCGCTCGCTTGCAACGTCCACCAGACCCTCGAGCGGCACTACGATCTCCATGCCCTTCACGACTTCCACACCGCATGCAGGCGGCAGCGCACTGCCACCATCGATCACACGCATTCGCGAGAGCCGAGCCAAGTGCGCGACAGACTTCTCCACCCGTACCAAGCTGTGATGCTGATCTTGATTCGATGTTCGAACGAGCAGGTCGATTTTCTGTGCGGGAGGCAATTTGAACTGCGAGCGCAACGATCGTGCTGCTGTCACCACGCTCTGTAAAAGCTCGATATCGGCGCGCGCATGCATGATCGATGGCACCGCGGGATCCAGTGTTTCCACATGCGTGAGTGGACCGGCGAACATCCCATCGGACAATCGACGTGGAAACTCTGCGATCATCACGCTCGCTGGCTCATCACGCAGCTTGGGAAGCCGCGTCCAGATGTCCTCGGTGATGTACGGAATGATTGGGTGCAATAGTCTCAACACCATGTCGAGGGTCGTGACCAACACGCCCTGTGTGTCGTACCGCCCGTGCCCATCTTCACGTAGCATGGGCTTGACCAGCTCGAGGTACCAGTCGCACAACTCGTACCAGACGAATTGGTAGAGCGCGTGCGCGGCGAGGTCCAAGCGGTAGTCCTCGAGATGACCGCCGACTGTGCCGGCGAGCTCGACCACCCTCGACAGCATCCAGGCGTTCACGTGGTCGAGCCGGTCGTAGCGACCGGAATCGAGCACTTCGTTACGAAATCCGCGTGGATCCCAACCATCGAGGTTCATGACCACGAACCGAGCAGCATTCCACAACTTGTTGCAAAAATGCCTGTAGCCCTCCACGCGTGCTCGACTGAAGACAATGCCCAGTTCTTGTCCAGCCATCGTGCACAGATAGAAACGCAAGGAATCTGCGCCGAATTGCGCGATGAGATCCATCGGATCCACCACGTTTCCTCGCGTCTTCGACATCTTTTGCCCATCTTCGCCGAGCACCATGCTGTGCAAGAACACGTCGCGAAACGGCACGTCGTTGCGCAGATAGATGCCGAACATCATCATGCGCGCAACCCAGAAGAACAAGATATCGTAGCCAGTCTCGAGCAGGGAAGTGGGGTAGAAACGGGCGAGATCCTGCTCGCGGTCCGGCCAGCCCAGCGTCGTGAGCGGCCACAGCCCCGAGCTGAACCATGTGTCGAGCACGTCGTCATCCTGACGAATCGTTGTGCGACCGCAGTGCCCACACTGACTCGGATCTACACGCGCGACCGTGATGCTTCCGCAACTGGAGCAGTGCCAGGCGGGGATACGATGGCCCCACCAAAGCTGACGGGAAATGCACCAATCATGGATGTTCTCCATCCAACGAACGTATTCCGCGGTGCGATGGCTGGGGATGATGCGAGTTCGGCCCGAGCGTATGGCGTCGAGTGCGTCGGCAGCCAGTTTGTCTACCTTCACGAACCACTGATCGGAAGGCAGCGGCTCGACCGCAACTTGTGTGCGTTGTGAATATCCGAGATTCAGGGTGTGGCGTTCGACCTTGACCAGTGCGCCTTCGGCAGCGAGTGCGTCAACTACAGCCTGCCGGGCTTGCGCGACGGACAGCCCGCGAAACCGCTCTGGAACGTTGGCGTTGAGCCGCCCGTTGCGATCGAGCACACACAGCACTTCGAGATGGTGCCGCAGACCGGTCTCGAAATCGTTGAAGTCATGGGCTGGCGTGACCTTGACAGCGCCAGTACCGAACGCCATGTCGACCAAAATGGCGTCCGCAATCACCGGGATGTTGCGCCCGGACAGCGGCAGGACAGCATGTTTGCCAATCAAGTGACGATAACGCGGGTCCTCGGGATGAACCGCAACGGCCGTGTCGCCGAGCATGGTCTCCGGGCGTGTGGTCGCAACCACCAGGCTTTCGTGCGTGCCTTCGATGGGATACGCAATGTGCCATAGCTGGCCCTCGACTTCGCGATGTTGCACCTCCAGATCGCTCAGCGCGGTTTGGCTGGCCCAGTCCCAGTTGATCAATCGATATGCGCGATAGATCTTTCCATCCTCGTACAGGCGACAAAATGCCTCACGCACCGCACGCGACGACTCGGGATCCATCGTGAAGCGATAGCGATCCCAATCGAGGGACGCACCGAGCGCAGCATGTTGCTCGTCGATGATGCCCCCGTGTTGCTCCTTCCACAGCCAAGTACGACGTAGAAAGTCCTCGCGTCCCACCTGTTCGCGCGTTTCCCCGTGTTCCGCAAGTTGGCGCTCGACCATCACCTGCGTGGCAATACCTGCATGATCGGTCCCTGGTAGCCATGCCGTGGCGAATCCGGACATGCGTTTCCAGCGGACCAGACAGTCTTCGATGGTGGCCGTGAGCGCATGACCCATATGCAACCGACCGGTTACATTGGGTGGCGGCAACACGATGCAGTACGGGGCCTTGCGGACATCGGGATCCGGGCGGAAATATCCCGCTGCCCGCCAACGCGCATACCACACGGATTCGACCGCCTTGGGGTCGTAGGCTGGACCGAGCTCGTTCATGTCGGTCGAAACGGGTCAGGCTTGTCGCTGCGCGCGTATGATCTGCTCGGCGAGCTCCGGGACGATTTCCCACGCAATCTGCTCGATGACCTCTCGGCTGAGCCGTACGAGCAGCTCGGCAGCCTTGGGATCGACACCAGGGACACCGCCTGCCTCTTGTAGTCGACGCAGGACGCCCGGTGTCGGCCCGCTCGCGGGCACGAACGGAATCGGCACCGCAATCGGAATGTCACCCGCACGACCCACGGGTGAATGCGCCTGTGCGGCGACAGGAACCGGCTGGATCGGCGCCGGCGCGCGACCCAAGGGAGGGGTCGCGGAACTGGCAGGTGTCGCAGTCGTCGCGCCCATCGTCGCTGGCGTGGGTGAAGCCGTCGGACGCACCTGTGGGAATGCAACCGCAGCCGGTCGTGGTGATGGGCCAGGCGTTTCGACTGGATCGAGAGGCCTCGTGGTTGCCATCGCGCGTGCCGGTGCAGCGACACCCACAATCACTCCAGCTCTGGGCACTGCCGCGGCTGCAGGCCTTGCGGCCGACGCAGCGACCGCTCGCGGCTTTGCTACGACGCCCGCAACTTTGTCGATGAGCTCCTGCGTATCGAACGGCTTGAGGATCGCAGCGTCTGCGCCACATGCACGAAGCTGTCCCTCATCCACGCCCGTATGCGCGGGCAGCATCATGATCACGGGGATGTTGCTGGTGGAGGCGTCGGCCCGTAGTGCTCTGCAAATGTCGTAGCCCGACGGCTCACCCGCGGCGAAGTTGGCATCCAGCAAGACGACGTCCGCCGCCATTTGTTTGGCCCTTGCCAAAGCTTCTGCGCCCTTGCCGATCGCGACGACCTCGACATCCTCGGCCGCGAACGTGATCTTGATCGCGAGCCGCATGGTCTTGCTGTCGTCTAGCGCGAGAATCTTCATCGGCATCGGGTGTTTCCTCGAACAATCGTGACGGGCTCAAGGCGTACCATGTGACCCGTGAGCGGGTCAACGAATGGCCGAGAGCAGCGGGTGCCGGTAGACCCTCACCGCGGGGACAACCGCGCCAAGCTCGCTGGTCTGCTCGACGCACTCGAAGGTGAGGTCGTGCTTGCGCATGCCGCTGGAAATCGGGTTCTCGATCTCGGCCACGGCTCTGCGGTCGTCGCAACATGGGTACGCGCGTGTGCGGGTACGTTCACGGCACTCGACGCAGCACAGTTGGGCGAGGATATGTCGCTGACATGGCAAGATGACATGTTCGACGTGATCTATTGCCTGCGAACGTTCGCACACCTCGGACAGGATGCAGACAGCGCAGAACGAGCGGCCCGAGCTTTGCTCGCCGAAGCTCACAGAGTGCTGACCAATGGCGGCCGCCTGTTGGTCGAAATCGAGAATCCCCGCAGCTTGCGGGGGGTCAATACCCTCGGACGGCTCCTTCGGCTGGTGCCCGATGGTTTCGAAGTGGAGTCGATCCACGGCATCCTGGTTGCCATGGTGTCGTCACGAATGCTGGAGCTGCCACTCGTCGGAAGAATCGCTGCGAAACTCGAGTTCGTGTTGCGCGATGCACCAGGGTTTCGTCGCTATGGCGGCAAATTGCTGGTCGGGCTGCGAAAAATCGCGACCCATTGAAGCAATGCGCGTAGTCCCCGCGCCTGCTACCCTGGACCTCGTGACCTCCCGCCGTAGCGCGGAAATTCTGGTCGTCGACGACGAGCAGAGCATGCGCGAGTTTCTGACCATCTGCTTGGATCGGGCCGGATACCACACCACGGCCGCCAGCAACGGGGCTGAAGCGATTCGCCTGCTTTCGGACGATGAACACCAGTTCGACCTGGTCATTACCGATCTCACGATGCGGGGCATCCACGGCATGGAGGTCTTGCGACACGCATGTTCACTCGATATGCCGCCGCTCGTCGTCATGATGACCGCGTACGCCAGCACGGATACCGCCGTCGAGGCCATGAAGCTCGGTGCTTACGACTACCTCACCAAGCCATTCAAGGTCGACGAAATCCAGGTGGTTGTCGAACGGGCACTCGAACGCATCGAGCTGACGAGAGAAAATCGACGCCTGCGGGACGCGCTGCGGGGCGTTCACAGCTTGGATCGCATGGTCGGACGCTCGGCAGCCATGCAGAAGGTATTCGAGCTGGTACGCAAGGTCGCCCCTACGCGCGCCAACGTGCTGATTTGTGGGGAATCCGGCACCGGAAAAGAACTGGTTGCTCGCGCATTGCACAACTTGTCCGACCGCAGCCGCGGTCCGTTCGTGGCTGTCAACTGCGGTGCGATTCCGCGTGACCTGTTGGAATCGGAGTTCTTCGGCCATGTGCGAGGGGCATTTACCGGGGCCGCTGCCGAGCGTCGCGGCATGTTCGAAGCGGCAAGTGGAGGCACATTGTTCCTCGACGAGATCGCCGAGCTCGATCCCGCGATGCAGGTCAAGTTACTCAGGGTATTGCAAGAGCGTACCGTGCGGCGCGTCGGCGCTACACAAGAGCTCGAGGTCGATTGTCGTGTCGTCGCGGCCACCAATCGCGACCTCGATGCCGCGATGCGGGCCGGCGAGCTACGTAGCGACCTGTATTTTCGCCTGAATGTCGTGCAGGTTGTGCTTTCGCCGTTGCGCCATCGCCGTGAGGACATCCCCTTGCTCGTGCAAAACTGCTTCGATCGTTTCAACCGAGACATGAATCGCGCCCTCCATGGCATCTCGCCTGCTGCGCTCGATTGGTTCTTGCGTTATAGCTACCCTGGCAACGTCCGCGAGCTCGAGAACCTGGTCGAGCGTGCCGTCGCGCTCGAAACACGGACCATGTTGAGTGCCGATCACCTCCCGACGGCGACGAGTGTTCCCCTCGAAGCGGCACAACCCGTGGAGCTTCCGCCAGAGGGTGTCGATCTGGACCAGTCGGTCGCAGATCTGGAACGGCGCCTGATCACAGCGGCGCTTGCGCGGGCCGGAGGCGTGCGCAAAGACGCTGCAAAGCTCCTCAACGTGACGTTCCGTTCGCTTCGATATCGGCTCGAAAAGCTGGGTATCGAAGTCGGCTCACGGGATCCTTCCGACGCCGAGGAAGCCAAACCTGGCAATTCGCAACCCGAGTGACGCATTTCGTCGCCGTTGCCAAAGCTGGGCCATCCTACGTGCCGAACTCGGGCACTCGCGAAGCGGTGTCTTGCACAACGGCCCGAAACTCCTTTGCTTTTGGCGATGGAGACTCGGCATGTTTGCTGCTGTGAGTCCGACCAGCCGCCATGCGTGCCATTCCCACCCCGACCTCCACCACCGCTCGCCGACGTGCGTTTGCGGGGAGCCACAATCGTGGGTTCACGCTCATCGAGCTACTCACGGTCGTGGTGATCCTCGGTGTGCTCGCAACGGTGGCAATCGGTGCCTACACGCGACAGGTCAGGAATGCACACAAGACGGAGGTCATCGGTGATCTCTCGAACTTGACGTTGCGACAAAAGAACTTCCTCGCGATCCGCGGCCACTATGTGAGCACGACGGACAGTGAGGACAAGCCGTATCCCGACAAGTCCATCATCAGCGACACCAAAAAGACACCTTACACATGGCAGATCACGGATGCCGGTTATACGGCCGCAGGCAAGTCCGACAGTGACAAATACTTTCGCGGCGGCGCCAACGAACATGGTTTCGATGCGTTGCGCTTCATGCCCGAGAACGGACAGTCATGGTGCGCATACGGATCCATATCAGGATACGGGAGCGGTTACCCCGATGCGCAAAAAGCCGATGCACCCGATGCAGGGTTCACACTCATGGCTGCGGTTTTCCCTGCCAAGACAAAAAGCTTCTCCGCTCGCGACTGGTTCTACAGCTTCGCTATTTGCGACTTCGATCACGACAAGGTCTATTCGGTTTTCACCACAGCTCACTACACCTCCGACGTGTCGGCCGAACCCATCGGCACGTACCTCGCGGGTGAATGAACACACACGTGGGCCACACGGCCCGTCGGGCTCCCCCGGATCACACAGGAAAGGACAAGAAATGTACCTCGATATCAAGAGAATCAAACACGCAAAGGGCT
>Ga0187893_10006021_pt1 | contig 21120 bp, 20 predicted proteins | sample MA1701074metaG_FD_139574 | JGI IMG/M metagenome (GOLD analysis project Ga0187893, IMG submission 139574) | White microbial mat communities from a basaltic lava cave in the Kipuka Kanohina Cave System on the Island of Hawaii, USA - MA170107-4 metaG ...
ACTCACGATGTTCAACAAGTAGCCACTTCGAGTGGCTCAAAAACAAACCGCTTTGAGCGGTTCACAAAATCAAGCCTCCGGCTTTGCCGGAGGTCTTTTGACTGACACTCATTGTGTTGAACCGTGGCGCTCATAGAGTGCGGAGTCCGGGCCGGCAGCCCCTGGTCGCTAGTTCCTTGGCGTTCCTGAGGGAATCGGCTGCGCCGCCTAAACCCGTCTGCCAACTTCCAAAATTGATGGCAAGTGGCTGGAGGGCTCTGGATCTACTAGCCCCACACATGAAACTCGGAACTATGAGAACGCGAAGGTTCCTCAACTTCCTCTTTCCTTCCCTCTGGAGGGGGATTCATGAAAGGCGCTGGGGCTTGGGCTAGAGCGCTACACATTTCGGGGTCCCGGGCAGGCGGCTTCCTATTTCAATGGGTACCTCAGGCTGGTGGAACTGCGCGCAGAAAGCGAGCTGTTGCTAGGCAAGCGCTTTGTCAAACAAGCCTTCCACGACTTTATTCTGGCACAGGGACTGCTCCCGCCATCGCTGCTGCGGCAGGCCGTACTGCAGGAATTCGTTCCAGTACATCGTTAGCGTCCGCGTCAATGAGAGTTTCACTGGAGGAATGCAACTGACTTTGAGGCCTGACGAACCGGCTAGGCCCCGTGCATGCTCGCAGCGGCGCCCAGTTCGAGGCGGAGAGGATGGGCTCGCAGGTTGCCCAGATGGAGATCCAGCCGAATGCCGAGTGCGCAGACCGGCACTCTATGCGTGTCTGGGAACGATGAGGTCTGACATCGTCAGTCACTCGTTTCTTAGTGCAACGTGAGCGAACCTGGCCAGTGAACCGACAGCAGAATTACGAACACGGTCATCACCTGTATTCCTCAGGGCTATACCTTATCGCTTTTATTCGGTTGTCTATTTCTGCGCAGCCGGAGAAAGGCTGCCGAAAAACAGGCAAGTCGGGCTTGAAATAGAAAACAAGAGGCACAATGCGATCACAACAAATCCTATTCCGGGATCTGCGGTTGACGGTTGCCCTAATGGTAGGCATACCTTTCGTGGCGCTGGTGACAGGTACCTTCTATTCCCTGTCGGGCATCCACGGTGGCCACTACGGTGCAGCCATCTTTCTGGCTATCGCTCATGGCTTCATGTTGTGGATCATCTTTCGTCTTGGACGATGCGAACGCCTACCAGCGAAGCTTTTGTGGCTGACGCTTATAGTGGGAGCCCTCGGCCCAGTAGCCATTGGACACACCCTTGGCTATGGCGATCTGCAATGGCGCGCTTACCGCCTTGTCCAGGCGGACACGTCCGGACGTTATCCTCCACGCTGGAAAGGGCTTGGCCGGGAAGAGTTGTTTCCCAAATGGGTTGGTTTCGTGACCGGCAAGGAAGGAGGTGGCGTCTGGGGCTATTTGCGTGCCCAATCAGCGATCGGATGGGAGGGCACCGAAGGCCGTAGTCTCAAAATACACGTCGTGCGAACAGGCGTCTGGAGCTGGGTCGCCTGGTTTTGCCACTTGACGCTTTTCCTGGTAGCCGGAGCCGCCGCACATATCACTGTAGACAGGGGAACGACACGAAACCGAGCGAGAGTTGGAGATCAACTGACTGATGTCAGTCAGCCAGCAGCACCGGCACTCCGTTCCTCCGGCGACCAGGGAGTCATTCTTGAAAAGGGCGCCAAGGAGATAAGCGGCCAGCCAGAGGATAAAAATGTAATATCCGAATGGTCCAACTACAGCGACCAGCAGGACGTCTTGGTGTCCTTTCGTTGTGAACCGAGAGCAGCCTTTCCGTCCCTTCAGGAGTTCTTCGTTCATCGGGTTCGGCAGAACCTTTCGCAATACGAGGGAAAACATAATGAGGCCGACGTCCGCAATTATGTGGAACGCGTCTGTCATATGAAGGACCTTTCTCGGAATGAGCTTGTTCAGTTCATTTCCCGGCACTCGATATCGACCCAGTTGCCGAAAGTGCCGGAGGAATTAAGAGCGGCCATCAGCTGTCGCGATGAAGCCGAGACGAAACTAACGATTTGGGAGACAGATGAGGCCTACTGGGAAATGGTCTGGTCCAAGGGAAGGGGGTGGTCCAGTGGTTATGTGTAGCCTCCTTTCGTTCTGTGGACTAGTCGGGAGGCGACGTGCACGATGCTGACGATGATTCGCAGAATTGAACAGCGATGAAGAGGACCATCTTTCTTTCATATTCTTCTCCCCAAAGTGAAGCCGCCGAGCGCATCGAGCTAGCACTGGAAGCTGATGGGCACTCCGTCTTCCGTGATCGCACCGACTTGCCACCCGGGGAGTCTTTTGACAGGCGCATTCGGGATGCAATTAACGAATGCGATCTAATGATATTCCTCATCAGCCGGCAATCGGTTTCGGAAGGTCGCTACACGCTCACCGAGCTCAAATTCGCCGAGGAAAAATGGGGACATCCAGCGGGTCATGTTCTGCCTGTGTTGACCGAGCCAGTTCCGATGAGAGAGATTCCGGAATTTCTTCGCGCGGTCACAATGCTGCAGCCTCGGGGCAATCTTGCGGCGGAGGTCGCCGCCGCAGTCGATCGCATGACGGCGCCGTGGTGGCGGCGCTTCCTCAGGCCCCAGGGTGCTGCGTTGCTCGCCCTCATCGCGCTCTTCGTTGGCCTTGGCGTGTGGCAGGGGCTTTCCTGGCAGTTGGGTCGTCGCGAACAAGCCCGGCAGGTGGCCGCGTTGCTGAAGCAAAGCCAGTTTCAAGCTTGTACGGGAAACTACTCAGACGCTTGGAACCTTCTCGAACAGGTCGGCGCTATTCGTCCCTCGTCTGACGAAGTGATCGACGCTCAGGAACGACTTGCCATGGAGTGGCTTGAGAACGCCCGCGGGAACGACCTTACGGGGAGTCTCAAGGATGTTGCTGACAAAGTTTCGCCGGTGCTTTCGCGTGGCGCAGTCGCGGGGAAAGGACAGCGCTCCGCGGACCTATTGGCCCACATGGGATGGGGAGATTTCCTTCGGCAGCGTCAGGGGGTGGGTGGGCTGGATCCTGTGCAACACTATCGCCTTGCGATAGACCTCGATCCAGGCAACGTCTTTGCCCACACGATGTGGGGCTTCGAGATCCTGAGGAAGGGCGGATCTGTTGCCGAAGCAAAGTAGCACTTCGCGATCGCTCTGGAATCGAAACGCCATCGTGAGTACGTCCGGCACGTGCATTTGGCAGCGCTGTTATGGCGCCGGGAGCCAGAGTTGGAAGTCGAGGCCATTCGAGTCGCCAATGAGATGCGGAGCGGGGGCGAGGGGATGCGGGTTGGCACACCCGAAGGTTCTGATGCATGGAGGCTGTGGAACATCTACTACTCCCGGCTCGTCGCTCGTCACGAAAAGCCCCAGTTCCTGTCGGCTCTTTCGCCAGCGGACCATCTGGCCACGTTCCTCTGGCTCTACCCGGAAGACCAGCTCCCGAAAGACAAGAACTTTCTCTACCTCTATATTCTCGCCCAGTTGCAAGAGCTCAATGGCGACCGTATCAACGCCCTGGCCTCATACCGGCAGCTCCGCAGGGGGCTAGGGAATGAAACTGGCCGCCTGGTTGACGATTCCGATGCAGCAATCAAGCGTTTGGGAAACCAGCAGCCGCCAACGGAACGCGATCGGAAGCTCGAAGGGGGTTCATGAATCGAATCTTTTTAGTGATTGCCTTGTGGGCATTGATGCCAGATTACTCGATTGTGCTTGCCGGTAGCACATTGCCTCCAATCCACGATTCGACTAGCGACGAGCACGGCCGGATTACGGTTAACGGCAAGCTGTTCTTCCCGATCCTGATGTACGACGTCCCAACCGATCCAGCGTCGCTCAAAATGTTTCGCGAGCACGGCTTCAACACACTCCTGGGCAAGCCCGAAGTCGCAGACAGGCTTCTTGTGAATGGATTCTACACGGCGGTTCATGTCACTAAGGACCCGGTCAAGAATCTGGACGGTGTGCTCTTCGGCGTCGGGTTTGACAGTCCGGCACTGTTCTGGAAGCAGGATTTGTTGCAGAAGGCGAAGGCGGATCTGGCGAGAATGCGAAGGTTGGTGCCTAATCGCGCGATCATGAATGCGATCGGCTACTGGGAAAACGAGCCGGAGGGCGTTTACACGAACAAGGTGCCGACGAAGGAACGCTATGAGGAATTAGTGAAGGTGCTCGACGTGTCTGCGCCGTATCTCTATCCGATCCCCTACCACCCCGTGCGTAGCGTAGGCGAGGCTCTCAAGCGTGCGAACAGAGCCACCAGCGGCAAGAAACCCCTGCTCCCGATTCTGCAACTTTTTACCTGGCAAGCGAAGGACCGCTACCCAACGTCTGCTGAACTAAGATGTATGGCCTACCTCTCGCTGATCCACGGTGCCACTGGAATCGGTTATTACTCTTACACCAATGTCACGGGCAAGAAGGGAACCAACATCGCGAAGGAGCAGCCTGAATTGTGGCAAACTGTGAAGCAGATCAACAGCGAGATCGCAGCCGTGAGCGCCTTGTTGTTGGAGAACAACCATCTCTCGGTCGTGCTTCAAGACGGGGCGCCGGAGGTCGAATTCCGTGCAGTCAAAGGGCTCAAGAAGACTTTGCTCCTGTTGGCCAACACAGCGAACGTGGCCAAAACGGCAGTGCTGCGTTTTCCACTGCCTGTGGTGACGAACAGCAGTCGAACTCTGAAACTTCTGGGAGGCGAAAAGCCAATCTTAATCGAGGACAGTCAGGTCAGGATTTCTCTGGAACCCCATCAGGCACTGGCGTTGATCGAATAGTCGATCGATTCCAATATATCTACCAGCCTTGTCCTGTTACTGGTTTTGATTGCCGTGGTTGGGGGCGTTGCGTCTGTCCGGCGAAGTGGTGGGTAGGACTCGCTTGTATTGAGACCTTCTCACATCAACGTCACACAGTCCGATCTGTGGCGTTGGGATGGGACATTGGACCGGTGGCTGACCGCTTATTGGCGACTCTAGTCTGACTCGATCCTTGGTCAAGTTCACTCGCGACTCTTCCAACCCATCAAACGCCTGTGGGGCCATTAAGAACACGAATGCTTTTCGATTGCCGGAGCCGTGCCCATCCTTGACGTTTTTTGAGGGTTCAACAGTTTGTCTTGACGATTCCACACTTGATTGATATCGGTTGGGAGCTCCGTATGATTGCGCGGCTCCACCCAGTGTCCTCGACACGTCGACCTATAGGACTGCAGACGGTTTTGCGATCTCAACATGGGAGGGCGGAGGAAGGACTGAAGAAGTGGCATCCACATGCACGGTCAACCGGAGGAGCACAGTGCATTCCTGGGACACGATCGTGGGGTGGCTTCTGCCCTGTGTAGGTCCCTGTCTCTTAATAATCGACCTCGATTCCTCTGAGAGTCAGGAAGGCTCTGGTTACTGGATTCGTGGTGCGCAACAAGAGAAATGTACTCTAACGGCGTGAAATGGTTAGTCGGAAGTCTTGCTTTCTTCTTGCCTGCTGCCGTAGCAGCTGTCGGGACCCGTCTTGACAAATCTCGTTTCCGGCATGATGCGACCTACGCTGCCCTTATTCCACTTGTGTGCTTGGGTACAATCTTTGTCGCACTAAGCATTCCCACCGTCATGGTGTTAAGGAGTCGAATGTCGCTGGTTCGCCGAATGGGTCTGGCTGGTCTCATTTGGTGCCTGTTATTGCTGGAAACGTATTGGATCTTTGTTGCTGTGGTGTCTGGTCATTAATATTGCTACACGAATTGAGCGATCGCAGGACCGTGGAGAGGGTTCCGGCCTGGAAAAGAGTCTCGGGACAAACCAGGTTTCGACGTTTTGATTCTGAAACTGTCTTTCGTAAGCTCTGGAGTACGATCGTGAACCGCAAGAGAAATGTGTCAACTCTGGCCTTTTGAAGAAGCGAGCCTTATAACTTATATGCAGTGAAAACAACGCCCCTCTTTGCGGGCTAACCATCTCAAGGAGAATGACAATGAATCCACAAGAAGCGAAAGTCGTAGCGAATTTTCTAATCGGCGATCTGGAGAATGAAATGCAAACGACACTCCGCGTGTTAGGCGCGGTTCCGGGCACGAAGCTTGATTACCGGCCGGACCCGGTTTCGAAGACTGCGCTCGGACTGGTGCGGCACATCACTTTAGAGGATGAATGGATATTGAACTGTACGGCGGACGGCGCGTTTGTCCCGCCGCCGGATGATTCCGATTCCTGCGGCATCATGACTCCGGCTGACGCGATCGCGCGCTACAAAGAGACGATTCCGGCAGGAATCAAACGTGTTCGTGCAATGTCGGGCGAGCAGTTGTGCGGGCAAATCGATTTGTTCGGTATGCTGCAGATGCCCGCGGTCGGCTTTTTGTCGATGATGGTCAAGCATTCGGTTCACCACCGCGGCCAACTGAGCTCCTACTTGCGTGCGATGGGTGGGAAGGTGCCTGGAATTTATGGACCCAGCGCTGACACGCAGACGACAGCCTGAACCGTCGCGCGCAGGGTGCAATCTTGATCTTCTGGGCTCCGCCCCGTCATTGATCCGGCCGGCGACTGGATGACTGGAACGATTTGACGATGGAGCCTTGACAAGTACCTTCGATGGCGGTTGCTGACATACCTACGTAGCATGTCTGCAACCTCGCTGGAGGAAAAGCCATGACGACACATGACAATGTTGATGACTCAGGGCGCCTGTCCCGCTTAGGACAACTGGCTGAGCGCGCTGAATCCACTGCCAGGTGGGAGGATTTAACACTTCCAAAAGCTGAATGCGAGCGTTTGCGAGAGATCGCCCGCCGCATGAAAGACCAAAGATCGACAGCGGATGGAACCGGATATTCGGTTAAGGCTTCGCTCCGTGCAGGCGTGACGGCTCTATTTGCAGGTCCCAGCAGCCCAGACAAGGTTGCCGCAGCGGCGGCGATTGCAAACCACGTTAACTGCGGGCTCTATCGGGTCGATCTGAGGCGTGTCGTAAGTCAGTTCATCGGTGAGACGGAGAAGAACTTGCATCGGGTTTGCGAGGAGGCTGAACTCTCCGGCGGCGTTTTGCTTTTCGAGGAAGGAGACGCGCTATTCGGCAAGCGCACCGAAGTGACGGACAGCCACGACCGTTATGCAAACCTTGAGACTGCCGACCTTCTGAAGCGCCTGGAAGCCTATTCAGGTTTGGCGATCCTCTCCAGCAACTCCCGGAGCGCAATCGAAGAAACTGCCGTGCGGCGTTTCGACTACGTCATCGAGTTTATTGAGAATTCAGTAAGGAGAAATCGGTAGAAAGTTGATGCTCTACAACTGAAGGCAGATCGCGTTTTCGCGACTCCGCGGCAGGCGTGGAGCCAGCGAGTCACAGTGATACCCAGCCATTTCATAAGTGCACCAACACAGGATTCGGTCCTTCAGAACCGCAGTGGGGCGCGTGCAGCTTCGCATGCCTGAACAAACACGCGCGAGCGCACCCATGCAATCCTTGAAGCGAGACGTTGGTGGCCGTATGGATCAAACACACACTTAAGTGCCCACCGTTTCGACGTTAAGAAATAGACCTGCCTTGAGATTCCCTTGTCTGTGTGCTCTATCTTTGGCCGTCGCGATTCTTGCTACGATGGCGGCATGTGCGTCGTCTGTGCCGCAGCAGCCAGCGACGACCTCTGGACGTAAACCGTATCCGCACGGAGCCGAACCTATCGGAACCGTGCGGGACGTCTACAATGGTGTGCTGACGCCGGAGATGGCGGTCAACACGTTCCGAAACATCGACCGCCTGTTTCCCACACGCACCGTTCCGCGAGCCTCGACGCCTTTCCTCCTGCCGCGGGATACCGATCCGTTCCCCACAGTGAGTTTCAGCGACCGCGGCGGGCGCTATGACCTAGGCGACTATCTCGAGCTGAATAGGGTTGCCGGACTGCTTGTGCTCAAGAATGGCCGTATAAAGCTGGAAAGATATCGGTTTGGGAACTCCGATCACACACGATGGATGTCGATGTCGATCGCGAAGTCGATTACGTCAACACTCATCGGTGCTGCGGTCAAGCAGGGACATATCCACAGCCTCTCTGAGCCCGTCACACGCTACGTTCCATCGTTGGCTGGAAGTGCGTACGAGAAAGTGTCGGTGCGCGACGTCCTCATGATGTCGTCAGGGGTGCGTTGGAATGAAACTTATACGGACCCCGCGTCCGACCGACGGCGTCTTCTTGAGGCCCAGATTTCGCAGGCGCCTGGATCTGCGCTGGCGGTCATGCGAAGCCTTTCCAGGGAGGCTGAGCCCGGCACAGTGCACAACTACAACACCGGTGAAACGCAGGTAGCTGCGGAAATCTTGCGAGGTGCTGTGGGACAGACGCTGGCAAGCTATCTGTCCGAACGCATCTGGCGCAAGTTCGGGATGGAGGCCGACGCAAGCTGGTGGCTCGATTCACTCGATGGGACCGAGATTGGAGGGAGCGGATTCAGCGCTACTCTCCGCGATTATGGGAGGTTCGGCCTCTTTTTCCTCAACGGTGGAGTCGCTGCCGGCGAAGCAATTCTACCCGCAGACTGGACCCGTGAAGCGACCACTCCGAAGGTCCTGCACAGCGGGAAACCTCAGGCGTATGGGTATCTTTGGTGGACCGGGGACACAGAGGCTTCACAAAGGGACGGAGCGTTTATGGCTATGGGCATCCACGGACAATTCCTTTACATCAACCCAATCGCTAATGTCGTGATTGTCGTGTGGAGTGCTCAGCCGCATCCCACAGAAGGTGCTGTCATCGACGACTGGTTGTTTTGCGATGCCGTCACCGCTGCACTTAGATAAGATTGAAGCCGCGTGCGATGTGTCGCCGCCGGAACAATGAAAAGCTGGAAGGGTTCATCGTGTCTTTACTCCTTCAATGCCCGAGAAAGGCCAGGAGCACTCATCCGATTCTACGGAAGGATCGAGCGAGAATCTGGGCTAAGGAAATGGGGAAGTCAGTGAACATGACTCGATTAGTTCGGGCTATTCAAGTCTTGGCAGTGGCGTGCTGGCTGAATTGCTGGCCTGCGCACGCCAGGGACCGGCTGCCGAATTTTGTCGTCTTCTTCGTCGATAACTTGGGCAACGGTGACATCGGCTGTTTTGGATCGAAGCTGCATCGGACTCCGCATATTGATCGGTTGGCGAGCGAAGGGACGAGGTTCACGAGTTTTTATGTGGCAAGCGGAGTCTGCACGCCAAGCCGCGCCGCTCTCATGACGGGGTGCTATCCAAGGCGGGTGAACATGCACGTGAGTGGCAATGGTGGCGCGGTGTTGCGGCCCCTGGATACGAAGGGGTTGCACCCGGAAGAGATGACCATTGCGGAGGTGCTGAAGACGAAAGGGTACGCCACGGGAATTTTCGGCAAGTGGCACTTGGGCGATCAACCGCCGTTCTTGCCGACGAGACAGGGATTCGATGAGTTCTTTGGAATTCCATACAGCGACGACATGACGAAAGATAAGCAGCCGGCGACGTGGCCGGAACTGCCGCTATTGCGGAACGAGCGCGTGATTGAAGCTCCGGTCGATCGAAACTTTTTGGTGAAGCGGTGTACGGAGGAAGCCATCGAGTTCTTGGAGCGAAATCGGAAGCGGCCTTTCTTTCTGTACATCTCCCATACGATGCCGGGCTCGACAGCGACTCCCTATTCGAGCCCGGCCTTTCGAGGCAAAAGCAACAATGGTGCCTACGGAGATGCGGTGGAGGAGCTGGATTGGTCGGCGGGTGAAGTTGTTGCCGCTCTGGCGCGCCTCGGGCTGACGGAGCACACGTTGGTCATTTGGACCTCTGATAACGGCGCGGTGGTGCGTCATCCGCCGCAAGGTAGCGGTGCCCCTTACAAAGGCTCTGCTTACGACACCTCCGAGGCGGCCATGCGGATGCCGTGCGTAATGCGCTGGCCAAAGCGGATTCCCGCGGGGCGAGTGAGCGATGAGATTGTGACGACCATGGACCTTTTGCCAACGCTGGCGAAGTTGGCCGGTGCCCGATTGCCTGCACGGCCTATTGATGGGCATGACATCCGGTCGATTCTCTTTGGCAAAGCGGGTGCTGCTTCGCCGTGGGACCGGCGAGGGTTTATGTATTATCGTCTGGAGCAACTGCAAGCGGTGCGGGCTGGGCCGTGGAAACTCTATTTGCCCCTGACAAGGAAGTTCATCACGAACAACCGGCAGACGGCTGCGGCGGAGGCGGCGCTGTTTGATGTACGCAACGACCTCGGCGAGAGTCGCGAGATCTCTCGCGAGCACCCGGAGGTTCAGCGGAGGCTGATGGCGCTGGCCGCCGCGGCAAGGGAGGACTTGGGTGACGAGGAAGATGAGGGCCGAGGGCAGCGGCCAGCTGGGTTCGTGGCGGAGCCGAAGGCGCTGGAGTTGAGCAGCCAGCGCTAGTCGTCCGATCAGGAACCAGGACGGAACTTGATTCTTAACCTTGGGAAGATAGCTCAGAATTCAAGATAACTGACCTCATCAGCTGAGAGATGCGTAGGATCATGACGCGGGTCCAAAGCCCGAGCTGATGGCAGAAATCGCAGACCATAGCGGACCGTTGCTTTCTTTGAGGGAACGCCAAAGTAGCACGAGATTGTTCCGCCGGTTTTTGAGACGTCGAGTGATCAGTTGAGGCCAAGATCTTGTGCCGCAAAGCTGCGATTCAATAGGAAATGAGGTAAATGGAGGCAAGCGGCCTGAATTTGAATTTGTGCTAATATACCGCGTTTTTGTCAGAAGCTTTGGCGGTGGAAAGGGCTTCCTGGTCGCGGACGCGGCTTCTTGAGCACGGCGCTCGCCCTCGCGATGCGGTGTCGGAGATTGACAGCGCGTGACTTTTAGGTTGGATCGTTACAGGTGCTATGGAAAAAATTCTGGTCACTGGAGCAGCAGGATTCATCGGATCCAACTTGTGCAGTGCTCTGCTGGAGAAGGGACATGCGGTCTGCGCTGTGGACAACCTATCGCAAAGCACCACGCGAAATATCGAGACGCATTTTGCTACTCCTGGATTTGAATTTGTTCAGGAAGACGTATGCGACGAAGCGGCGATGCTCCGGCTTGCGAAAGGCACTGCCGTCATCGTCCATTTGGCCGCTTTCAAGATTCCTCGATACGGCAACGCCTTTGACACGCTAACCATCAATGTCCATGGAACGGAATCCGTACTGAAAGCGGCCAAAGAACGCCAAGCCAGAGTCGTGTTCGCGTCGACGTCTGACGTCTATGGCAAGAATCCTCATCTCCCATTCTCCGAGACGCACGATCTTTATCTGGGCGAGACTAACGTGAAGCGCTGGGCTTATGCAGTCTCGAAGATCATGGACGAACACTACGCGTTTGCCTATCAGCAAGAGTACGGCATTCCGGTCACCGCCTTGCGCTTTTTTGGCGGGTACGGGCCAGGGCAAAACACCACATGGTGGGGAGGGCCTCAGTCTGTGTTTATCGACGCGGCCCTGAAGGATCTGCCCATGGAGATCCACGGTGACGGCCAACAGACACGCAGTTTCACCTACATTGCCGATCATGTCGACGGCATCATGCGGGCCATGTTCTCGCCAAAAGCCGTCGGAGAGATCTTTAATCTGGGCAACGTTCACGAGGTCAGTATTCTTGAACTGGCGTTGCTTATCTGGCGGCTGGCCGGCAAGGGGGAGCCGAAACTGAAGCTTATTTCCTATCAAACGTTCGGGAAGTATGAAGATGTTCGTAATCGCGTTCCAGAAATTTCCAAAGCGCGGAATTTATTGGGATTCGAGCCGAAAGTCGGGTTGGAGGAGGGGCTGCGCAAAACGATCGAGTGGCAGCGCTCCGTCACACGGTTTAGCGAGGGCCGGTCATGAGGAAAAAGGTTCTCATTACCGGCGTGGCTGGCCTCATTGGTTCTCATCTGGCCAAGGCGTTGCTGGACAGAGGACACGACGTGGTGGGAGTGGACGATCTGTCTCTTGGGGTTCGAGCCAATATCGAACCGCACTTTGGATCCGATAGGTTCCGCTTTTGCGAGGACTCCATCCTAGATCCGGTCAAGATGAATGAAGCCTGCGAGGGTGTTTCGGTTATTTTTCATTTCGCTGCTCAAAAGATTCCCCGCTACGGCGGCTACTTGAAGACTCTTGACGTGAACGTCAGGGGAACAGAGATCCTGCTGGAGGGTGCCCGAAGGGCCAACGCCCGCTTGATTTTTGCTTCGACCGACGATGTCTATGGAAAGGGTATGGAGGCGAGTTTCACCGAGGAAAGTCCATTGGTGCTCGGGGAATCGCGCGTTCATCGATGGGGAGCTGCAGCATCCAAGATCTATGGCGAACACCTATGTTTCGCTTATGCGGAGAAGTATGGTGTACCTGTTGCGATCATTCGTTACTCCGGCGTATATGGTCCAACCCACCACATATCAAAACTGAGCGGTGCCCAGGATCTTTTCATTGCCGCTGCTTTGAGCGATCGTCCGATTCCCATTCACGGCGACGGAAGTCAGACCCGGCCATTCACGTACATCTCCGATGCCATCGAGGCTACCCTGAGAGTTTTTGAAACTCCTTATGCCGACGGGGAAGTAATCAATGTCGGCGCCTCTGCCCAAATTAGCATCGTCAACTTGGCATATCTCATCTGGCGCCTCGCCGGAGTTCAGAAAAAGCCCCAATTGCGTTTTGTTCCCTATACCGACTTCTCCCGGCTTTACGAAGACCCGCTTCATCGCCGGGTCGATGTTTCCAAAGCGAATTACCTGTTGGGATATCGTTCCAGCGTGGACTTGGAAGAGGGAATGCGGCTGCAAGTCCTGTGGTTCCGAAACAACCTGGAGAGCATCCGAGCATTGAACCCGGAATTTTTCCAGGAAGAGGAAAATCCCGGGACTTAACAAATGCTCGCTTTGCCTCGGCTATTTTTCATCATTCCAGTTCTCAACGAATCTCCGAACATTCCCAGATTGATGGGCAATCTCGAGGCACTCCGCGGCAGCCTTGATGGCCAGTTCGAATGCAGAATCTTCTTCGTGAACGACGGCAGCACGGACGATACGGCCGCACAGATCGCCCGGCACGGCGGATCGCTCTCCGTCGAGGTGCTGAACCATTCCAGTAACCGCGGACCTGGAGTTGCCTTCGGTACAGGATTCGCCCATCTGCATGCATTGCTGCATGAGAATGATTGGGTCGTAACACTCGAGGGCGACAATACTTCAAGGATTGAACTGTTGCGTCAAATGCTCGTTCGCCGGTTGGAGGGTTTCGATGTCGTGCTGGCCAGCCCTTATATGTATGGCGGGGGTATCAGCCAAACCTCATTGCTCAGGATCTTCTTGAGTCACATGGCCAATACTCTCATCAAGGAGTTGCTTGGAATTCGGGGTATTCTGACCATGAGCTCGTTTTACCGGCTCTACAGCGCTGCGATCGTGATGCGGTTGCAGCAACGCTACGGCGTCAGAATTGTCGAATCCAGTGGTTTCGAATGCATGGTCGAACTTTTGGCGAAGCTGATTCGAGTCGAAGCGACGATTTCAGAGGTCGCGATGCCGTTGGATGGCTCGCAGCGAATTGGGAAAAGTAAGATGAAAATCCTTCGCACGATTCGTGGCTACCTGAAACTTCTCATCTTGCCTAGTTCGTGGAAGTGAGCGGGCTCGTCGAGTCGGCTCCTCCTACTGCCCGCGGGCTCTGAGGTGGGAATCATAATAGCTCCGCTCGTAGAATCCTATCTGCAGGAAAGTTCCCCGATTGACATGCTGGAGTGATGACACTTCTCCGATGATATTGTGGGTAAGCGTCAGTGAATGAGAGGCAGAGGGGGTGTTGTTCGCGTAATCAGAATACGCGGTTTTCAAAGCCGTGAGATCGCTATCAAGTATCGAGTCAAAGAAGGCAATGAAACTTTGGCCGAGTTCTTTTCTGTCTCTACTTAGGGGATGCTTGACCAGCAGGCTTATTGCACAAGGGCAGTCCAGGCCCTGAGGCAAAGCTTTGTCATAGTGATACTGGAGGCTTACATTGAATTCAAATTTCGTATCAGCCCAGATTTCATAGTCAATTTGACTTCGATCGTTAGTGTTGCCCTTAAAGTATGTTAGGTTCCTGAACGGCGCGAGTGCCAGAATCACTGAGCTTTCTGGGAAGGGGTTTCCAGGACAACTCAGTTTGTCATATCGGCTGCCGCATCCGCTCGACGCCGCAAGGATCAGAAATAATCCCCATCGAGCGATCATGATTTTTCGGCAACCCTTGTGCCCAGATGGGGCAGACCTGACAGCACTCGTTTGACCCTCTTCTCTCACCGCCCGAAACCGAACTGGACAGATTCAAGCCTCACGCTCGTCCTTATCGGTCTGTCCTCCATATCGACTCCTTCAGGAACAAATGAACGCTGAGGTTCGAGCCGAATCTCTGTGATCGGGACCTGTAGCGGTTGCAGCGGCGCAGTCACCGAAAGAGGGCCCGGCTGGGTGGCAACAAAAACTTGTTCCTTGCCACCATCGACCCATACTTTGATCGCCAGTGGCAGCGTCAGAGCCTTGTGGTCAGGAATTGAGAGAGTCAATAACAATTGGGACGCCCATTCAGGACGACGATAAGCCATTGTAACTGAATCGCCAATCCAACGGTCCAGGTGAAGCCCGTTAAAGCGAACGCTTTCACTAAACAACAGGTTACCTTCCAGATGCGAAACAATCGGGGTAAGCGAGCGGTCAATTCCAGGAGGTAGTACCCTGATCTCAGATCCCATGAGGTTCAGCTTCCGATAGTCCCCAGGCACAGACGCATTCCAGAGGCGATATTTGCGCGCAATAGGCCTGACAGACTCCTTCACCTTGATGACCAAGCGATCCGCACCAGCAGTTGGAAAGAACGGCTCAGAAACAACCCTGGCGGCCACATCGATTTGGACTTCGTCGAACTTTCGGGCGTTGTGAAAGAGTTCAATGGTTCTCTTAGAGGAGCCTAGGCCATGCCCGGCGACTGCAAGAAACGACAGTCGATAGGGTTGGTCAGGACTGCTGGCACGCAACATATAGATTTCTCCACCTTCGGCCGACCACCGAAGTCGTTCAGGTAACCAATGCCCTGAGTCCTTGATCGGGAACTCCAACCGATACCAACCTCGACCCAGAAAGAGAAAATCGGGACACTCCGAAGACCTAAAGAGGCGAAAGGTGCGGTTCTGCCAAAGAGGCGTTGGAAGAGGCTGGGAAAGGATTTCCTTGTTCGTATGCGCTTCGTTCCACGTTAAATAGAAATCGTCGGTAGCACCGTTAAAGTAGAAATTTCGGTCGATACCGACATTGCCGTAGTAGTCGGCAACTCTTCGAGTCACCAAGTCCGGAAGATTTTCATCGTCGCCAGGTATCAGGTAGTGGCCAAGCCAAGAAACCTTGAAATCTCGCAGATAGTAGCTGATCCACTCGTGTTGGATGGAGTCGACGAAACTGATGCCAACGCTCTCATCGCCCCGGACCAGAGGGCGGAGATCAGAGGAGAGACTGAGATAGTCATAATTGCCCGACATGTCATAAGAATTGACGATGAAGCCGCGCACCGGGTCCTTTCCCAGACTGTATTTAAGGAGCTGATAGCTCGACATCACGTTCGCTATGATGATGACAGTCAGGCTTCCCAAGAGGATTCGCGGCAAGTGCTGCTTCCTTCGATCTCGGGATGCGGACAGTTTTTGAATTGCGAGGTCTAACCCGAAGCCAAGTGGGAGAACATACAGGAACTGTAGCCATGAGCTCATCTTGAACACGGCATATCCATACTGGCGATGAAAGGTATACAGATACCATACGGCGCCATATACAGCCACTGCTCCCAAACCCAGTGCTAGTATTGATTTGTCTTCACAGGTACGGATCCAATGCCAGGCCGTTAATGTTAGTGCTATGAGTACCACGGCAATGAGTACCGGCAAGATGTAGACCAAGTGCTCACCGACAGCCAGAGCCAGCAACGAGGACCCCACCGGATAGCTGACCAACCCAAAGAAAATGGGAAAAAACCGCTCTGTCAGGAAATCAATGAAGTACTGCCCCTGAAGACTCAATGCAACAATTTTGGACCAGCCCATTAGTGCAGCTGACAGAAATTTCAGATTGCCTAAATTCAGGAGAACTGTCGTAAGAGCTATTCCGAGTGCGATGGCTGCTGCTTTGAGAAAACTCAGCAGCTTCCTCCATATCAAATACAAGGCCACGACCCCGACCGGCGCCGCTGCGTAAGGCACCATGGCCGCGTACATGACATACAGGCTGTTCACAAGCAAAGTTGACAAAACAAGAATTCTCCACGATGGTTTCGTGACCAGCAGGTAAAGGCAGGCTAGAACCACTGGCAGAACGCCCAACCCGGAATTCTGGCCCACATAAAAGTAGACATAACTCATGGCGATCGGACCGCTGATCCCGATCAAGCAACAGCTCATTACGGCAGCCCTTGTACCGAAGCCGAAGGCGACCCTGGCCATGAAATAAACTGAGAGAGGCAGACAAAACAAGAAGACTCCAATCGACAGCGTGAGCGCCGACCGCATGCTGATTGGGAGCAAGCTTTCGACTAGCAAGACGAAATAGCAGCTGGCAAATCGAGCGGATTTTGAAACCGTTCCGGCCACGGAAGAGAAGTAAGAATAGCTGTTGTTTTCTCTGACCTTCTCTTCAGTTAATGAATAATCCTTGAGATAGTGGAGATCGAGAAAGGTTGCCGTGTAGTCAGGATTCACAGCCCCTAAAAAGGTGTCAGATCCAACGTAGAATAGGGGCCAGAGTAAGAAGATCATGACGCAAAGCGACAAGGGAAGGGCCCGGCGAATGCCCTTGAAGATAGGCTGGCGTGGTTTCCTGAAAAATCCCAGGACGGCCAAAACCGAAGCGACCATCAAGCTGATGATTACCGCTTTTTGGCCAGGAAGATTGAGACTGCCGGACGTGTTGAAGACCATCCAGGAGAATACACAGTACCCAACAGGGGGCATGATGACGAAGGCGAACTCCTGAAGATACTCTTCTGGTAGCAGAAGCCTGACCACTCCATAGCCACAGAAGTAGGCAATGACGAGTGTCAAGAGAAAGAACAAAAGCGTTTCGAGAAAAGCCATAAGACTCCAAATAAGCTAGATCAGGTCAAACGGATTCACCAACCGAGGAACATCACTGAGCGACGGGACCCTTAGAGGCCGATTGTCCCAGAGTCCTCAATCGTTCTAATTAGTAACCCACAGACTCAGGATGGTGATTGGTACGATCTTCTCCAACTACCAACGACACAGAATACAAGCTGATATTCGAGGATGGCTTCGTGTGACCAGCGTCGGGCGCTAGGGGGCTCTCTCCGAGAGAACAAATCTGAAAGAACTGGACATGACTTGACCTGACTTCAGTCCTTGAGGACGCCTATGCATGGCAAGCCGAGAGGTCTAGATCACCTTCCTAAAAATGGCGAAGTAGTCGTCTTCGATGAAAAAAGATCCTCTGTCCAACGCCGAAGCCTTGCCGGGGTGAAAAATGTCAGGTGGTGATCCGGATACCTTGGAGGCCACTTGCCCAGCATGAGTCTTCCAAATTGAGCTGGCGCTCGCGAGGATTTCAGCAAAGCAAGCTAGATGTCACTATACTTTACATACTTGCGATAAAAGCACCGAATGGCCTCAGGCTCCACCGGGTCTTGCGACAGAATGGCGCCCATGCCCAAGCCCATCTCAACGGCCTGGTGCATGTCACCCTGCAGGAATAAGCCGCGGCGACCAATCGAGATAACGTTTCGGAATTCGTTCAAGTAGGCCAAGACCATTTCTGCATGCTGGTCGAAGTGCTTGTAATAGATCTCGTAGACGTTGGGGACCCGCTTCACCAGGTAATCTGAGATGCGATCGGTGTGAATGAAGTGAATCCGCGCGCAATCCTCTCTGACCAGCTTGAAGATCTCTTCGTCAGGCATTTGCCAGTACTCGTCGCCCACACGGCAAGTCAATTCGAACATCAGTACGGTTTTTCCTGGCTCGGCAGTGTGTTCGCTGAGGTTTTTCTGCTCTGTAACACGGTTAAACTTGAATTTCTTTTCGAGCAAGTAGAACCAGTGATCGTCACTGACGCGCTCCTGGGAAAATTCGATGTAAACCAGGATCAATGACGTGTAGGCGAGCTTGGCAGCGGCATGTCGAACCGTAAAGGGTAAGCCATTACCAAACAGTGAAACCAGTTGTGGCAAGCCGATGCTGCTGACAAGGTGGCCGCAAGGGAGTTCGCAAGACTGTCCGCCGTGCTCGATGGACACGGAAGTGACGCGGTCGCCGTGCGTTTGAACTGACTTGATCTGGGTGTTGAGGAGAATCTCGCCCCCCAAGGCGCGAATTTCTTCAGCGAGTTTGTCATAGAGCTGGCCGGATCCGTATTTGTGATAGATCCAGGTTTGGTAATAAGGCTCTGTGACCTGACCTCCAATACGCAACAGGCGCTTCAGCAAATTGATGAAGCTGAACCCCTGAATTTTTTCTGAGGCGAACTTCTCCGAAATCTTGCTCGGTTGCGTCTTCCAGACTTTCTCTGTGTAGTCGCCGAAACTCATTCGATACAAGGTCGAACCGAAGCGTTTGCGACCCCAATTCTCAAAATTGTCAATCGGAATGGAGACGATGGCGTGAAAAACCGATGTCAGAAAGAACTCAACAACGATTCGCAGACTGAGCAGTGGATTAAACTTCAGCAGGGCTTCGCCCACCTGTAGAGGATAGCGAAACCGCTTGTTCTTCAGATAAACATGCACCTGCTTTCGGCCCTCTATGAGAAGGCTGGGATCGGACTGAAACAACTGTCGAACGAGTTTCTCTGGCTCGTCGCCGCGGGTGTGGAAGGCGTGCGGGCCGTAATCAAGGATGTGTCCCTTCCACCGAAAACTGCCACCAGCGCCCCCAACGGTAGGCGCTCTGTCCAGGATGATCGTTTTGCGCCCGGACTCCTTTAAGATTTTGTAGGCGCAAGCCAAACCTGCGGGGCCGGCGCCGAAAATGATCACAGGTTGTGACACGAAACTCCTGGAGAAATTCATTCAGCAATGCGGAGAAGGCTCGATTGTTGCTACTCGATTTGTGCCGAGTTGTCTCAGCAGTCTTGAACGGTTAAACATCATCCGTTTCCCTCAAATGCACCAGCAATTCCTGTAGTCCGGTCTGCAAGTCCACGCTGGGCATGAAACCAAAAGCTTCCTGCGTCCTATCTGCCGAGTGGAACTCGATGTATTCAGGTACCTGCCCTTCATATCGAATGTCAGCTTTCAACCCGAATACATCCGCGGCTTGCTCGACTAGTTGGGTCAACCGCAAAGGCCGCCCTGAGTAGAGATCCAGAGTGATCTCGTCCTCGGCGTGTTCGATGAAAAGCAGGATGGCTCGAACCGCATCGGACACGTGCATTGCATCAATCAGGTTTCTACCGTCTCCGCGAATCGTGAATCGTGGTTCGCGCAGCATGCCAAACTGTCGCACGAGCCGGGAATAAATTTTTCGAGATGGTTCGTGTGGCCCGTAGGCGCCAAAAAAACGCACGGCCACCGAATGTTCTAGACAGCCTTGGTGCTTGAAATGTTTCAGGTAACGTTCAGACGCCAGTTTGGAAATGGCGTAAGGCAGGCGCGGCGACAGAGCGCACGAAGGGGTGACGGGTCCGCTGAGACCGTCGTAAACGGCTCCCGAAGAAAAGTAGATGAACTTTCCAAAGCGAATTTTTTCCAGAAGCTTCACTAAAGTCAGCGCATTTGAGTTCAGGTCGAACGCGGGCTTCGCTGCCGAAACTGCCGGATCACCATTGGCTGCCAGGAAGACACAACAATCGAACGCGGAGGACAATGCTGCCACTTGCTCGATACCTGTGTCGGTTGTGAGATCCGCCTGCAGCGGCACCACGTTGCTGAGGCGCGCCCGATTCAAGAACTCCGGGAAGCTGGTCGAACGGCAGTACTGAGCGACCACCTGTTCATCTTGTGGTAACTCCTGTAGCAGGTTCTTTCCAATAAAGCCCGAAGCACCGGTCACCAGAATTCGCATTCAGTTGTCCAGATTCTCCTGATACCAGGAGATGCTTCGTTCCAGACCTTCCTGGAGTCCAACCTTCGGCTGGAAATCGAGCAGTGACTTCGCCCGATCGATATCTGGTACACGCATCTCCACCTCGGGTCCTGGGTGCGGTTTGAAGACAATTCGGGACTTTGAGCCGGTCATCCGGATGACAGTTTCAGCCAGACCCAGAACGGTGACGGTTGCCTGCGGATTTCCGATGTTGAAGACCTGGCCCTGGACTTCGTCTTTTAACACTACCTGGAGCAGTGCATCTACAAAGTCTGTTACATAGCACCAGGAGCGGATTTGTGTGCCATCGTTAAACACGGTGATGTCCTGATTCCGTAGCGCCCGCGTCACCATTTGCTGAATGGCACCCTCGCCTATTTGTCTGGGTCCGTAGACATTGAAGGGCCGCACCGAATTGGTCGCGATACCGTTCTCTTCTCCAAACGCGTGGGAATAATGTTCGCTGGCAAGTTTGCTCACAGCATAAATCCAGCGTTTTTCTCCGACCTTCCCGAGCGTCGTCATATCAGTTTCTTTGCCGCGGTAGACAAAGGGTCCGTAGACTTCGCTTGTTGAGAAATCTACAAACCGCCGCACTCCATTCTTTGCTGCCGCCTCCAGTGCGTTATAGGCACCTAGAAAGTTGACCTTCATGGTCAAGCTAGCGCTTTTCCCCACACTGTAGATGCCCGCAATGGCTGCGGCATGAACGCAAACGGTGGCTCCGGCCATCCCCTGAGTCAACGTATTCAGGTCCAATACGTCGCCTTGAATGAACTTGAGATGCGGATGGTTCGCGAAGGATGTGAACTTGAGAGCGTTTCGATGCAGGTTATCGTAGATGGTGATTTCGTGCTGATCTAGCAGTTTTTCGACGAGGTGAGAAGCGATGAAGCCGGCGCCTCCGGTAATGAAAATCCTCTTGCCAGTTGTCATCTCAGAGCGCGGTCAACCTAGTTTTCGGGAAACTAAAATTTGGGGATCGCGGGCGGATCAAATCGCGGGAGACTCAGAGTGAATAGAACGTTCCGTAAAACGCGGCGAATATACCTTCAGCGCGAACT